>SMTZ1_10001765_pt1 | contig 21805 bp, 15 predicted proteins | sample DeeMarSWOR136_30_FD_25667 | JGI IMG/M metagenome (IMG submission 25667) | reverse complement strand
CTCTTGACTGTTCTGCAAAGGCCCTGCAAAAATTGAACATCATCGAGTTTGCCAACCGGTATCTTCATATTTCATTCCGAGAACGTCCGGCCCAAAGGACGATCTTGAAAACCTTGTACGGTTTGCCGTTGAGGGTATGCGAGGTTGACGAGCTCAAGATATACGACCAGCTTACCCATAAGTCCGAAGTCAATCGGGACGTATTCGAGAAGGACGTGGAGAAAGCCGAAGCGGATATGGCCCTGGGAGCGCGTGCAGGCAAGTCCACGATGGCCTCTATCATTGCTTTGTATGAGAGTATTTGCCGCGCTCATATATGGCGAAAGTATTTGCCGAAGGGCAAAAAAGGCTATGCTGTTATCATAGCGACTCGACAAAAGCAAGCTGAGGATATTATCCAGGCGGACTGTACCCGGCTGTTAGAGGAATCACCTTTGAAATATCTCATCGAGACGGCCAAAGGTGAGACGCCGACTAAAAACGAATTGAGGTTAAAGAACGGGCTTGTCATAGCTTCATTTCCCTGCAATAGCACAGCAGCAAGGGGCCTGCCGATATTCCTATTGATACTCGACGAAGTGGCACATTTTTATACGGTTGGTCCGAAAGCTGATATAACGATAGTCAATTCCTTAATGCCGAGGCTTGCACAGTTTCCGGGTGCTAAGTGTTTGAAGATAAGCACGCCCGCAGCGAAAATGGGAATGTTTTGGGACGAGTTCAATGAGGGCTTTGAAGTGCCCGGGCGCTTGACCGTCCAGGCGGCTACCCGCATAGTCAATCCGGTAATACCGCAGGAGTTCATTGATAAAGAGTACAGACGAGACCCGGACAACGCGGCCCGAGAGTTCGGCGCAGAGTTTGCCGAGACGGTTGAAGGATTTTTTATTTCCTCTATGGACCAGTTGCTGGCCTGCTTTACTCTGGCTGAAGATATGCCGTTTGACGGAGCGAACAGGTACTACGCAGCGATTGACCAGAGCGGTCTATCTGGGCGTGACCGTTGGGGCTTTTCTATTGCACATGAAGATTACAAAATTAAAAAGCATATTGTTGATTGTGTGAGGGCTTGGGACACAAAGAACCTTGATGTTATCGTCAATGAGATTATGTTCTTATTGAGCAGCTACAAAATCTCTACTCTTTTTGTTGATAATTATGCGAAGGGCTTTGTGGAGAGTATTTTCAAAAACAGGGGTGTCGAGGTTATCGTGGCCGACAAGTTAGCCGCATGTTATATCAATTTCAAAACTTTGGTGAGGGGTGACAGGTTACTATTGCCGGACAATCCCGGTCTGCGAAACGGTTTGGTGAGGACTCAGGCTTATTATTCCAAAGGCCAAAATTTAACTATCGGACATGAAAGAAGTAGTGAGGGCCATGCAGACCTCTCTGATGCCTGCGTCCGGGCGGTTTATGCCGCTTCTCAGAATTTAGCCACCGTTTCTTTCACTCCGCTTGAGGATGCTGTAGCTGCGGCGAGGGCGGCGGAGCGGAGAAGAAACTATAATCCTCTTACTTTTCACAGGGACAGGAGGGCTTACGTCTTATGAATGACAAAATAAGAATTATTTATGCAGATGGCCCGACATTTTCACGAAACGGATTTCAGATTGTGGAGACCATAAGACCACCACAAAACGAGGATCCGCGCGGGCCTTTTACGAGGGGACGCGGGCCTATCGGCTGGAAACTCAGGAGAATAAGATGGCGGAGAAATCAAAGGTAGTTTGGTTTACAGAACACGAAACCGTAATCAGGCTTGACGACCTGGTTGTAAAGACAGGCTACGGGCGGGGAGAAATATTTGAGGCTTTCGTAAATGAGGCCACACCGCAGGAAGTTCGAGGCTTCATTGAGAGACATTCAAAAAGCGTGATACGTCACGGCGGCAGGAAGCCCGGAAGCGTAGAGGGAGAGTTGGGGTTTGATAAACAGATTTTTGGAGATATAGACGATGGTAACACCTTATTTTGCTCAACGTAAGATGCCGGTTGGGGCCGGAGCTGCGAAGATGGACTGGCCGAGCTTTTATGCGGGCAGGGAGAGCGCGGCAATGGCCGAATTTGGCCGGGCCTTTGCCGGAACGGGTGAGCTTGCCGTTGAGAGGATGAACGCCATAACACAGACCGAATACACAGCGGGCAAAGCCGACTTCTCGACAGCAATCAAAGAATATGAGAACCAGATGGAGCAAGACCCTGATATTGACAGCTTCGCCAAAAAATTCAATGTCTTTATGGGTAAGGCCGAGAAGGATATTTTGCGGGGCAAGTCGCAGGCGGCTTCAAAGGCGTTGACGGATTATTTCAAAACTCAGAGAGGTAGTCTTGCAGAGGCCGTTAAGAAATATGCCTGGGAAAGAAAAAAGAGAGTTCTTTGGGCCGACACACTTACTTCGGTAAGCAAGTTTGAGCGAACCGGCAATGCGGCCAAAGCCGAAGCCGCTTTATTGGAGGCTGTTGATACCGGCGTTATAGCCCCCGATGTAGCAGCAGAACGTGTTATGCAGATAAAGCGCAACGTGGACTGGTTCGAAGGTCTGCAAATTATCGAAAGAGACCCTGCCAAATATATCGATATGGCAGAGGCAGAGGCAGAAAGCAAAAAGGTTGAAGTGGGGCCTAAATTTGAGTTTCTTACCAATCTCAATCCCGAAGAAAAGCTGCGACTCTTGGAACGGGCCAGAAGCGATGTTGCAAAACTAATAGATAATCGAGAGGCCGAAATCAAAGCGGAGCAGGAACGGCTTATGAGGCTTCTTCGCAGAAAAGAATTGACACCCGACATGGTAGAGGAAAGCAAGCTGGATGTTTTCGGGACAGGCAGTAAGGACACCTTTTTCAAAATGCTGGATGCTCAGGCCGAGGCCATTATTTCAGAGAAGAAAACGCCCTACACCGAATCCGATCCCGTTATCGAAGCGGCAATGCTTGACCGGATACGAGACCCGGAAGAAAAAGTCACATCGACAGAAATATCCGAGCTTGTCGGCAAGGGACTTTCGATTGACGATGCTTCACGAATGATAGATATGCTGGACGTTTTTAAGGACGACTGGTTTAAGCGCGTCGATATGTACCTGAAGGCTCAGCTTGGTTGGGATGGTGCGTATGAGAAGTTTTTACACCCCGAAGGCGGCATAGCCTACAAGCTGGCTTCTGATAAACTCTTTGAAGCTATAGAATCCGAAAACTTACGCGGCAAGGACATTTATATTAAAGGCTCAGAGATAGCGATACCCTTCATAGTGGATTATTGGGAAAAAGCGTTGATGATGAAAAGTGACAAGATTGAAAGAATGAGCCGATTGTTGGAGGGCAAAGAACCCGTTGACGAGTCCCTTGCCATAAAAGGCGGATGGATACCGGACGACACACGGCTTTATCTTGAACCGCCACCGTTAAGGGGAAAAATCGAGAACTGGATGTCACTGCCTGAAAGCAAGAGAAAAGAGCTTTGGATGAAATACGAGGCAGGCGAAGAACTAACAGTACCCACAGAACAGCCGAAAATTGAACCAGAGAAGCCGACAAGAGAAGATGCACGTAAAAACCTTGACTCTCTAATGAGAATACTTGAATGATAGAAACAATCGAACCACCGCAGTTTGTTGACCCGTCCGAAGCTCCGATTTATAAGCCGAAGCCGGAAGTTGTACCCATAGAGCAAAGATACGGCTTTACGCCGATGACGCGCGAGCAGGAATGGCTTTTTGAACATCAGCCGCGCGAGATGAAACCTTATGTCGATTACTCGAAGTCCGGCTATCCGAAAATTATGGACGGACTCCAGAGCCGGTTTCCCGGTATTGCCGACAAAATCACCAAAGCACAGAAAGCCGGGTTTACAGACGCACAAATCGGGCTTGGCATAGAGATTATCGTTGGTAAGTATATGGATGCCGGATTTTCCGATGGGCAGATTGAAAAGAAATTATTCAAGGGCTATCAAAACTACGGCTTTTGGGAGAGACCTTTGGCGAGTTTATTTTACGGACGGTCCAAAAACATTCCCGAAAAAGTCTGGGACTATGTCGGCACTACTCCCGATTACGACACTGACCCGGTCAAGCACGAAATCCGAGCAGTTGTGGAAAGAGGGCTGAGCAGCTTCACAGGGGGATTGTCCGATGCCTTGCAGGAAGAAATAGCCACACCCGAAACCATACCGGGAGCGTTAGCCGCTTCTGTGGCTTCTGCTATCGGCTTTATATACGGGCCTCTAAAAGCGGCGAAGGGTTTAATCGGCGGCAAGTTAGCGCCGACAGCAACAGGTTTGCGCGGTGTTGCTCAAATATGCACACAGGGCGGAGCTACGCTTGGGCTTGCACACCTGCTTTCTGATGCGATACCCGCTTTTACTCAAAGCGAATCCCTAACCGAGGCAGGTGTTAGGCTTGTCGAGGGGACAGGCACAATGACACTTACGGGCTTTCTCTATCCTCTGGCCGGAGCGATACCGACAAAACCCCTGCGTTTGGCCGTTGGAATGGCGGCGCTTGACTATATGAGGGGCAAGGGTGAGTTTGAAATTGACGACCTGGTTAAGGGTGTCAGGGACGGCACTATAGAACCAAAGGAGCTTTCGGAGCGGGCCTTCGGGTATCTTCTCAATCTTTACTTTCTCAACAAAGTTAAACCGATGAGAGAGCAGCTTGCCGGACTCGAAAAGAACGCGATGGTAAGGAAGATGCTCGAGTGTAATTCCGATGAAATCGAGGCCGTCATACTTCAAATAAGGGACGCCCAGCTTATCCCCGGCGATCCTGAGCGTTTTCTTAACGGTGTCGGAAAGTGGGACAAGCTGGTTGCTTTCGGCTCACAGGCCGAATTTTATAAGGCATACCGGCTTATGCAGTCCGAGCAGTTTGCGCTTGCAGCTAAGATACAGGCCGACATCGAGGGAAAGACCACAATCAGAATCCCGAAAGACTTACAGAACCTTGCAGCTAAAGCGAGGACGTACACAAAGGCGGTTAACTTCGCCAGCGCAGCCAAAGGGAAATTGAGGCCGGAAGAAATCAAAGCCCTGCAAAAAATATTTCCGGCCAAGAAACCCTTACAACCCTTATCTAAAAAGGGCATAAAGACGATCAGAACAAGTGCCGGAACAATCGAAATACCAAGTAATGAACTTAATGTAAAATGGGATAAAGCATTAGAAGTTATTTTCGATTACGGCAACCAAACGGCGGCAGGCAGACCAATTCAGCCCGGCCTATCTCGAAGCCTGTCTATGGGTGATACCGTTGAATATGAAGGTAAGAACTGGCTTGTAATGCCGCAGGGATGGCAGGATGTCAGTCAATTAACTCAAGGACAAATAGGCAAACTTGTCGGTCCATTGAAGATACCATTACCTCCAAAAAGACCAACAACAAAAACAACCGTAAGGACTACTGATTTAGGTATAGACCAGTTAAAAAAATTCTGGCAGGGAGTGCAGGACAGGGACTATCTTGAAAAACAGTCTATGATACAACACAGGTCACAGACCGAAAAACTTATGGATGCCTTAAAAGTCGAAAGGATGTTCAACAAGTCCGACACCGAACTTCAGAGGATGAACATCGGCAAAATCCGAAAGAATTATCAAAAGGTGGCAAGGGCTATATGGGACACAAGCTCTAACGTAAAGAGAGACCTACTCAAAAAGGGCGGCGCTCTCGGCAGGGAAGCGATGATACGCCACGACCTTATCAAAGGCGCTAATGCGAAGGCCACGAGAATTATTAACGATGCCTGCGACAAAATCTACAGCGGCTTGACGAAGGCCGAGGAAATTACGCTTAACAGAATCATCCAGTCACGCAGGACTATCACCATAGACAAGTACAAGCCCGAAATGAAACACCCCGGCGGACTTGGCCTGAAAGAACACCAGGCTTATCTTGACTCGATAACCGAAAATACTTTTATGAAGCTAAACGCGAGGGCAGACATTTACTTTCAGACTATGAACGACCAGGTAAATCAGCTTCTAAAAGCGGGTATAATCAGCAGGGAAAGCGCGGCCGGTCTATTGTCAAAAGGCGACTACTCTCCGAGAAAATTCATACAGCACATTGACCCTGAGCGGACTTATACTTTCGGCGGAAAGAAAATCACCGTATGGGACAGCGGTATCAAAGCGCTTGAAGAAGGCTCATACAAGAATATGGAGAACAATTCGCGCCTGTTGCTTAGTGAAGTTGTATCTCGTACTCAGGCGAGGATATTTCGGAATCAGGCGAACCAGGCTTTATATAACTTGGCGAAAGATATGCCGGAGAACGGCGTTGTAAGACTTTCCGAAATAGTGAAGGTTACAAAGAAGGGAAAACCGGTATTTCAAAAGACACCAGCAGGATTCGAGAGGCTTGGCGTTATGGTTGACGGTCAGATGCGCGTACTTCTTATGCCTTCTGATATGGCGCGGGAATGGGTATCGGCGGACCCGGCTGTTTCGCTACAATGGGCCAATGCAGTCGGATGGGTTAGCGGCGCAAAATTGCTTCGGCCTATGGCGACCGGACTTAATCCCGAATTTGCTCTAACGAACCTGCCGAGGGACATAGCCCACGCATGGTTAGTTACCTACGAATATTCTCCACACCTGCCTAAAGCGGTTGGTCAGCTTGTGAGGGATTACACAGCAGTAGCAAAGGACACCTTCACCCGACAAGGACGCTGGCTTGACTACCTTAACGAAGGCGGCGGGATGGAATTTCTCACCCACCAGGGCAGGATAACAGGCAAGACAAGCGGATTATGGTCAGGACTACAGAAGTATTTAGGATGGGCCGGAGAGACTTCGGAGATATGGACACGACTGGCCTTGAGGGAACGTGCAATCAGAAACGGCAAGCCGAACCACGAGGCCACTTGGATAGCCCGAAATTATTTGGATTTTTCTCAGGGTGGATCACTGATAAAAGGTGCGGATTCAGCCGTCCCTTACTTTAACGCTGCTGTGCAGGGCACAAGGGGAATCTTTAGAGCTGCAAAGGAACACCCCGCGACATTCACTTACAAGGCGGCGGAGATAGGAGTACTGTCAACAGGAATATACCTTGCCAACAAATACGGCAATCCTGAATGTTGGGAATCAGTATCGGACTACGATAAGGCGAACTATTTCATTGTCACAACTCCGTTATCATACATTGACGAAGAAGGTAACAAGAGATACCTGTATTTCAGAGTGGCGAAAGACCAGGGACAAAAGATTATCTGCACTATGTTTGAGAACCTAATGGCAAAATCTTTGGGTGAGGACATTGATGTTGAACAGGTATCACAGGCGGCGAAGGAATTTATCCCGCTGTCACCGACAGAAAGAATACCGCCGATGATGGACGCGATGATAGGCTATTTGTCCAATAAGGACTTTTGGCGAAACGAGGATATTTGGAAAGGCCCGCAGGTCGAACCCAAAGAGGAATACCGGCCCACAACACACCCGGCCTATGTAAAAGTTGGAGAAATGACAGGATGGTCACCTGAGCGGATGCGATATGCTTTGGAGCAATTCTTTACTTCCGGCAACATTTACACTTCAGCCACCGGCTTTGGACTAAGGCAGATTATGGACAAGCTGCCAGAGGACGTTAAAGACACGACCACGCAGGATATGCTAAGGCAGGCCCCGTTTTTGCGAAGGGTACTCAAAGCCACCGATCCATATACTCAGTATGCCAAAGGCGTCAAAGAGGCAAAGATAGAAGAAGCCACAAGGCAGTATAAGCAGACCCGGACTTTCGATGCTTTGTCCGAACAGTTTTACGCCGGCGAAATTGACGATACGGCAATCAGGGAATTTATATCAACGCAGCCATGGCACGACAGGGAGAGATTGATGGCAAGGTTTAGGAGATACGAGCGGATACGGGAACTGCCCGATAAACGATGGTGGTTGAATTTGATGGATGCAGACCCGGAAGTCAGGGCACATATTTACTGGACACGTTGGTCTCAGGCAGACCGTGCGGAGCGCAGGCGACTCGAAAAGTACCTGCGACAAGTGCCCGAAATTGCCACAGAGAGATTTTTCATACAGTTAAACACATTGAAAGCAAAGGAGTAATAGATATGGCAAAGACAAGAAAAATCATAGCGTTATTTTTGTTGCTGGGTATCTGTATCCCGCTTGTTCTGGGCGCTTTAGGTGACGTGGAATTGGTAAGCAATCTGATTATCCACGATGATAAATATATCGGTTTGGAAAATGCCGGAAGGATTTTATTTGATGACCAATCCATAGACGAGATATCTATTCTCGATGCTTATTTTGGTATCAGGCAGGCAAATCCAGAGGTGCTTTTACACATTTCACATGATGCAACAAGTATGAGTACAGTAGAAGAAGTTGTCAGGCTTGAACGAAGCGTAGAAGAGGGGAACGGAGCCAACGGGATAGGCGCGTCTTTCACTGTTTATATTGAAAACGACGCCGGTGTGCTTACAAAAGTTGGTGCTTTTGAATGGTCTTTGCCTAATGCCGGGGTAGATACAGCACCGAACTTTGAAATAACGCAAAGAACAAGCGAAGGCATACTGCCCATTTTCAGGATTAAAACCGGAGAGGCTGGTTTTTACGACCAGACAGGAAACAATCACCTTATTATAAGACCGCAAGGATGCAACAATAACGACCAAATCCTTCTGATAAAAATGGCTGATGGCGACCACACTTTGGACTTCAGCGATGCTTCAGACGGCGATAATCTTTACGTGGAGGCCGCTGCCAAAGTAGATCAGGACATGACAGCAGATGGAGAGGATGTGACTTTTGGAAGTGCCGTACTTACTTCGGACGGTGCGCCGGTAAGTGCGACGGCAACGGGCACAAAAGGCCAGATAGCCTTCGATTCTAAATACATATACCGCTGCGTAGCAACCAACACTTGGAAAAGAGCATCAATATCTAACTGGACGGAATCTGTAATGCTTAATGAGGACGGGAGCAAAATGTTAGATGAAAACGATGAATTTATGGAACAGGAGTAAAAGATGAGCGAACGAGAATGGAAAGATATCGCAATCGAAGCCGGAGAGGTTTTAGCCGGGATGCTGGCCTGTAAAAACGTCATAGCCCAAAGAGGCTATGCAGATCGGGCGGGCCGAATCGCAGGCGAAATCGAAGCTAAACAGAAGGCCGAACAAACCAAAAAAACAGCACCAAGAAAAAAAATATAAATTTCTCTTGACGTAGCCAATGCGTTTTGATAGTTTGTAGGTGTTATGAGACCCAGCGTTAAATCACGGAACGATAAGAAAAGCCCTATATGGAGTCCAGTCTTTGCGCTGGGTCTCAGCTCCTGCGGGCTTTTCTTTTATGAAAGGTAGGTGAGATATGACTAAGGCAGTTGGATTATACCGTTGTGAAAACGGCTGGAAAGTAAGGTGGTTTGGGGAGTACAAACCGGACACCGGAAAGCAGAAAAGGTACAGCCGGAAATTCGCAAAGATGAAAGACGCCGTGAAATTCAAAAAGGCCAAAGAGAAGGAAATGGAGCAGGGAGCACCGCGCGATCTATCGACCGCAACTTTGAAAGAGTACGCCGAACAGTGGTTGAAGGATAAAACCATAAATGATGATCTTCGGCCTGCGACAGTCCTGTTATATGAATTGACGATGAAAAGGCTTTACAATCACTTTGGCCCCGATATGCTGATTCGTAATATCAATAGAAAATCAGCGAAAACTTTCCTGGCTAATTTGAAGCCGATTAAAGGTGATAAGAAGCTGGGAAGCTGGAGCCGACACCGGGTTATACGTCAATGCAAAACCCTTTTCAAAGAAGCTGTCAAAGATGGCACAATCAGCACCAATCCATTTAACGACATAGCAAAGCCGAAATGCTCTGCGTCCGACTGGTATTATCTCAAAGTCAATGAGTATATGGCTATTCTGGATGTTACACCGACACTGAGAGAAAAGGTGCTCTACGCTTTGGCCTATACCTGCGGTCTCAGAGAAAGTGAAGCGCTTGCTCTGTATTGGACAAACATCGATTTTGGCAAAAAACATATTCGCATAGCAAGCAGGCCAGAGACAGACGACTACCCACCCTTTGAAGTGAAAGACAGCGATGTCCGTACTATACCGTTGCCGGATATGACGGTAGATTTGCTTACTCCGCTACTCGATAAAGCGCCAAAAAACGGGCCGTTTGTGCTTATGGATGAACAGGGCTGTCAGCGTATCCGCAAAAAGTGGCAGCAATGCCGAGAGCGGGACCGTCACTGGCTTAATCGTTATTGGTCTAACAACGTCATAAGAAACTTTCACAGAAGGGTACGTTGGGCGAAGATAGACAACAAAGGCAAAGAACTAACCGTCCACGTCCTGCGCAAGTGCTGTTGTCAGAACTGGGCTAACAACTTGCCTATGAATGTTGTTAAGGAATTTATGGGGCATAGCTCGATTGACACGACAGAAAAGTTTTACAGCAACGTTGACGCCGACCACTTCGAGAAGGCAAAAGACACGATGAACGAACTGCTAAAACCGACGACCGAAAAAGCTGGAGCCGGGATGACTGACCCTAAACTGACCTTTTCGGGCAAAAAGGAGCAGAAAAAAGATGTTGCTTGACCGAGGTCTAAACTGTAAAATATTGTGTCTGAAAAGGTTATAAATTTTCGTCCCCGTAGCTCAATTGGATAGAGCGTTGGCCTCCGGAGCCAGAGGTTGTGCGTTCGAGTCGCACCGGGGATAATTGGTAAATGTTACTTCAAATGAAATTGCAGGATGTCAGATAAATCCCTATGAATAAACAGGGATAGATTTTTAGGAGGCACAGATTTCAAGATGAAACCGAAAAAAAACCTTAACCGTCGTCAATTTCTCGGCTCAGCAGCCGTATCTTCAATGGCCTTTGCAGTGGTTCCAAGGCATGTTTTGGGAGGTCCGGGTTATGTGGCCCCGAGTGACAAGGTGACCGTCGCCAATATCGGATGCGGAACACAGGGCCTTCGCGAAATGCCCGGCATGCTTGAAAACCGCGATGTGCAGGTAGTGGCGGTATGCGACCCCAATAAATTCACTACCGATTACATAGATTGGTCTTCGAATGGCATCCGGGACGGCATCCGTAGAACTTTGGATGATCCGACCTGGGGTGCGGGCATTGTTGGTATTCCCGGCGGCCGTGATATAGGCCGTGACTACGTCCAGAAATATTACGCCAAAAACAAGCCTTCCGACAAATACACCGGATGCAATTCTTATGAGGATTTCCGCGATTTACTCGATAAGGAAAAAGACCTGGATGCCGTAAAAATAATGACACCGGACCATCTTCATGCCACGATAGCCATTGCCGCTATGAAAAAGGGTAAGCACGCCGTTACTCATAAGCCGATTGCCAACAGGCTGTCCGAAGGAAGGCTCGCTATTGAAACGGCCCGCAGGACAAAGGTCATAACGCATCTTCTGGCCTGGAGCGACAGGCGTGACAACCAGCTCACCTTGAAATGGATAAAGGATGGCGCAATTGGCACGCTAAAGGAGATACATAACTGGTCAAACAGACCCGTCTGGCCCCAATGGACATCCAATCCGACCGATACCCCTCCAATACCGAAGGGATTTAACTGGGATCTGTGGCTGGGCCCTGTACCCCATCGTCCTTATCACCCGAATTATACACACAATGTTTTTCGCGGCTGGTATGATTTCGGCGGCGGCAGCATTGCAGATATGGGGCATTACAGCCTGTTTCCTTTATTCGTGACCCTTGGTATAGAAACGCCCCCCATCAGCGCCGAGGCCTATGGAACAACCACCAGGACCATCGTCGATCAAGTCTGCCGCGAGGTGTATAATGATGTCGCCTTCCCCCATTCCTGCATGATACGGTTCAAATTCCCGAAACAGAAAATTTTGCCTCCTTTCGATCTTTTTTGGTATGATGGAGGCATAAAGCCTTTCCCACCGGAGGAATTAGCGGTGGATAGTGAATCATTAGCGCCCGAAGGTATGATGTTCGTTGGAGATAAGGGTAAAATCCTGGCCAGTTTCCGTGGCGAAAATCCACGAATCATCCCGGAAGCCAAAATGCGTGCTTATCCCGGCCAAAAACAGCTTCCACAACAGGAGCGGCAAAGAAGATCCAGCAATTGGGTAAATGCAATTAAAAGAAACGAGGAATCTCCCGGCAGCTTCCTGCTGGCAGGCCCCGTCACTGAGACTATCAACCTCGCTGCTGTTGCATTAAGGACAAAGAGAAAGGTGGATTATGATACGAAGAGCATGAAAATAACCAACTTTCAGCAGGCAAATAAGTATCTGACCCGCGAGTACAGGAAGGGGTGGGAACTTGGATAATATACCCGACAGCGTGGTAGGATGGGCTAAAGCCCATCCTGTCATTACGCACTTGATGCGGAAGCCATTTTAAAACATTTGAATTTCGGTTATCTGAATTTGTTTCTGTCGGGGGGTAGTGTTGATTAGACCGGATTTATTGACAAAGACGGATGATCATCGTTTATATACAAGCTTTCCGTTTAGGTACGTTCTGAGGACTTTGGTTTCTCTGATGGCATCCACCGGGCAGGTAAGCAAGTCGGTATCAAGAACGATGAAATCCGCAAGCTTGTCCTTCTCCAGGGAACCGACGAACTTATCCTGAATCAGAGCCCGGGCACAATTGATTGTGTAGAAACGGATGGCTTGTTCACGACTGAGAGCCTCTTCGGGATGAAGTTGTCCATCGTACCATTTAGCCCGGCGTGTTATTGTCGTCCAAATGCCAAGGAACGGGTCGTAGGGATTGATTGAGCGTAGTGAGCCTATCTTCTGCATGTGATCAGAACCTCCCGCGGCGATACCGCCCGCTTCGAAAATGCTCCGTAGAGGCTGAAAGTATCGAAGGCGGTCGTAGCCGAAGTGTTTCACTAATGTTCTCGTGTCCAGATATAACCATGCCGGCTGGACCAGCGGTATGACTTCCAGGTCGGCTGCCTTTTCAACAGATTCGCGGCTCATGAAGTTTGAGTGGGTGATGCAGTGTCGCATTTTTCGAATCGGCATTTTTTTGCTCAGCTCTTCGTAGACTTCAAGTAGTGTGTGGACAGCGCCATCTCCCACAGTGTGAGCTGTGAACTGCAATCCACATTCGGTAGCTGTCCTCACTATAGGTATAAGCCTTTCTTTGGGAATGAACAGGACACCCCGATAGTCCGGGTCATCGATAGCATAGATTTTACTGACGCCCCAGGGCTTAAGCATGTATGCACTGCCGGTCAACATTCCACCATCCAGAAATGTCTTGATACCGATTATGCGCAGCATTGGGCCGCCTTTACAAAGAGGGTTCTCGGCGACCTTGCGAATTTTCTGTTGTACTTCGTCAATGTCCCCGATGGTATCAATATGAAACTGGGCCGATACGCGGACAGTCAGATTATTTTTGTTAAGCATCTTTTGATAGAGCCTGAGATTTGATTCGCTTGCGGCGCCGTCGCAAATACCTGTAATGCCGACCGAATTGTAATTTTTAAATAATTCCAACAGGCGCTGATAGCGGTCTTTTTCAGTAGGTTTGGTGCCGGATGACCGGCTCTTTATGTAGCGGTTACAACTGCGAAGAATGCCTGTAGGTTCACCGGTTTTTGAATCCTTTTCTATATAGCCCGGACCTCCATCCGTAATGCGAAAATTCTCGTCGATATTGCTGAGCCTTAATGCCAGGCTGTTGAGGGAAGCATCAGGTCCCGTACGAAACACGGCAGGATTGTTTGGAGCGGCACGGTCGAGTTCCTCTCTGGTGGGATAGCGTTGTTCCCGAAGCCGGGTGATGAACACCTGCTGTACTATAATCCACTCACCGTCTTCGAGCGCATCCGCCCGCTTCCTGAAATAGCTTAGGACATCCTCGATGGAATCCATTTGTGGGATTGGGTGGTCGAACTCTGTCATGCATGCCCCACATGGATGTGCATGAGAGTCAATGAATCCCGGCAGGACGGTCTTGCCATCAAGATTGAGCACTTCCGTTTTGTCGGCCTTTAATCGCAGGATGTCCTTGTTATTCCCCACCTGTAGAATGTTGTTGCCTTTAACGGCCATTGCCTGCCGGATGGAAAAATCCGAATCAATCGTGACAATCTTTCCGTTGTATAGAATCAAGTCAGCCTCAGAAGCAGCGACAGGATTAGAGTGCCCAAATACGAGAAGCACTACGGTCATCTCAAGACTTAGGATAGTAGCAACTGTTTTTCTCATTATTCTACTCCGATACAGAAAAACGGCTTTAATTTTCATAATCCTACAATAATCGAGGCTGTCTCATCTATGACAATTTTATAAAAGATTTGATGGGTATTCAAATGGCTTGTTTAGACTCCATTTAGATAGCAGTTTGCAAACAAATGACCCGAACCTTGCGTTTTTAAGAGAATTCTGGCATTATGAGTGATTGGATATAGAATAATTCATTGAAATTCATAGTAGATGGAAATCCCCAATTAGTGAAGGAGAGTAATTATGAAGCTTAAGTCAGCCTGGTTTGGCGCAATTCTTTTCGCTGTCGGGTGGGCCGTGATTCTGGTAGTCACAGGTTGTTCACATGAAGTTGCAGCGCAAGAGCGGAAAGTCACTGTCCTGCAGTCGGAAGTTCCGGTTGTCATAAGAGAGGCAATCAAAGAGGCCTTTCCAAAAGGTCAAATCATAAGAATTCAAAAAGAGGTTGAAGGGGAGGATCCCGGCCAGTATGACGTGGACATATGTTCCGGGACAAAGGATTACGAAGTTGAAATCTCCCCTGAAGGGAAAGTCATTGAGATAAAGGAAAAGGTAAGTGAAGAGGTTGTACCGGGCGGCGAGCAGGAAAAAAAGTGGACCGATTCATTCAAAATTGAGAACTGCACCTTCTCTTCTGTCGGCAGGAATCGCTTCTTTATTCTGGAGCCCGGTCATCAATTGGTGCTGGAAAGCCGCACTGAGAAAGTCGTTATTACCGTCTTGGATGAAACAAAGAATATAGGCGATGTAATAACGAGAGTTGTGGAAGAACGTGAAGAAGAGAACGGTGAGTTGAAGGAAGTTTCCAGGAACTTTTTCGCCATTTGCAGAGAGCATAGTGACGTATTCTATTTTGGAGAGGAGGTAGACGATTACATTGATGGTGAGATAGTGGGGCACTCAGGGTCGTGGAGAGCGGATGAGAAGGATTCGAGAGCAGGCATCATAATGCCCGGGACTCTTTTGCTGGGAGCCAGACATTACCAGGAGGTTTCCCCGAACGCTATGGACAGGGCGGAGATACTAAGCGATGACGTAACGATGAAAACACCGGCGGGAACATTTAGAAACTGTTTAAGAGTGGAAGAGACATCTGGAATAAACCCGGACGACCTCTGCTATAAAACGTATGCACCGGGCGTGGGCCTTATTCAGGATGATGACCTTGTGCTGACTGAATACAGCAAAGCCAAAGAAAAAAGCATTTCACTCGAAGATGTAATACCTGTTGAAAAGGAAGCTGCCGACATTTTGATTGCTTATGATTCCCTGATGGGCAACACCGAACAAATGGCACAGGCAGTGTTCGAAGGGGTCAGGCGTGTTCCCGGTGCAGTCGCGGCGGTCAGAAAGGTCGATGAAGTGACCAGAGAGGACCTGGAATCTGCAGAAGCGATTGTTTTGGGATGTCCCGCTTATTACGCAAATATACCCGGAAGAATGAAAATCGTCATCGATGACTGGTCATGGAAGATGAAAGTGGATTTTACAGACAAGATCGGGGGGGCATTCGCCACAGGCGGAGGTCAGATGGGAGGCAAGGAACACACGGTCATCTCTCTCTTACTTTTTATGATTAACAATAGGATGGTCGTTGCAGGCCCGCTTTATCAGGATGAGGAAGGTGAGGACATTTGGGCCGAAGTTGGCGCCGGAGCTATGACCGGACCAATAGATCCCGGGATTAGCCCAAAGGAGCTTGACAGCGCAAGACTCCTTGGAGAACGGGTGGCACGCTTAGCCGTGGAGATGAAATAATAGGAGACTGGAGTTTGTAGAAGTGGACTCGATAATATATTGTTGTTTAGTTGCCACAACTTAATCTAATAACCCGAATGGCAGAGTTCCACGGGCTTGCCCGTGGGTGAATGGGAACTCGCCCGAAGGGCGTCGAGCGGAGCTCGTAAAGTGGAAAGGTGCTACGGGTTCTGCCCGTAGGGTTTCCAAATTAACTCTAAGATTGTCTAATACATAACAGTTGATTTTTTCCTGTTTGCGGTTGCTTGATAATGATTATATAATTAGTTTTTATACGCACTTTTTTGTAGGTTCTTGTTCGGACACGAGCCGAGGATCACGAATAAGGATTACATGGATGGCAGTTTTAGTAGGGATTGATGAGGCAGGTTTTGGACCGATCCTTGGACCGCTTGTTGTATCATCGAGCACATTCCGGCTTCCCCATAACTTAATTGGAGCCGACCTTTGGCAGATTTTGAGGAAAAGTCTGGCCCATAAACGCAGACACCTTGCCGGCCGACTGCTTATTACCGATAGCAAGAGGGCCTACAGCAAATCGCTGGGTATAAAACACCTGGAACGCACTATTTTGACATGCCTGAAGTATCTTGGCGAAGAGCCAGCTAAACTAACTGAACTTATCGCGCTTCTATGCCCGGATTGCCTTGAGCGACTGAGCGATTATCCTTGGTATAGGCAAGCCGGTAGTTGTCGCATTACGACTGATCAGGCTGATATAGAATTGGCCTCAACTGTGTTTGCTGATGACCTGACCACCAGTGGCATCACATTGCTGGGGCTGAAGAGCTGTTGTCTTGATGTTGCACATTACAACAAGATGGTCAGCAACGTGAAAAACAAGGCCCGTGTGCTCTTTACGGCCACGTCACGACTTATACAGGGTGCTTTTAATGAATTCGGGCATGAAGAATTACAAATCATTATCGATCGGCAGGGGGGGCGGCTTCACTATCGTGCGACGCTGCAGCGGATGTTTGCGGATATGGAATTAAAGATTGTCTCTGAGAGTCCGGCGGCCAGCAGCTATGAATTACAGGCTGACGGCAAGACAATGCGGTTGCATTTTGTCGTCGGTGCGGATAAGCGGTTTTTACCAGTGTCGCTATCCTCAATGGTGAGCAAGTATTTACGAGAGCTTTTGGTGGCAAATATAAACCGGTATTTTGCAGGCTTTCATGCGGATTTACGGCCAACCGCCGGTTATTGGAAGGACGGTTTGCGTTTTATCAAGGACCTGAAAGAAAAAATCCCTCATGTCCACTATGACCATGAGCAGTTGATTCGTTGTCGATGATAGGTTGGAGGGTGGTTATATCTGCTCTAATTGTTCGGCGAGGAGGCGGATATTTTGTTTTTCTTCCTCAATAATCTTGTCTATTGCAGCTACGCCAGCCGGATCGCGGGCAAAGTCTTTCAATCCCTGATAAAATGCCATGACCTCCTCCGCTCTTATGATGGCGTCGTGAAGTATCTCTCCTTTGGTTTCATGACCGGTCAGGTCCCTTGAAGGTTCTGTTTTGCTGCCGATCCAGGTAAGGCCTGCCATCACCTCTGGATTGGATAGTACATAATCATTCGGGTCGAAAGTTCCCAGTTCGCCGGTCTTCTCAGAATACTCTTTTCTCCTCTGTATGAGAACCTTCTCGTGTTTGGCTCTCCAGTTGGCCAGTTTGTAGTATATATCCCGAAGGTCCTGGGCATCATAGAGTTCCGCAGCTTTGAGGTAGAATCTGACAGCGTTGTGCTCGACTTTTTCAGCTATTTCCAAAATCTCAAAGACTCTAAATTTTTTCTCCATGGTCGTGCCTTCTCAAAAAGGTCTTGCACGTTTTGTCCTGGAAAAAACCACACTAAACTAAACCGACTATATTGAATTTAGTTATATCAGAATTAAAAATCAAGGGCAAATCGTCAAAAAAATTGCAACTTTGTGGTATCTATAAGGGTATTCAAATTCTCTATTTCCATTTTCTCACACCAGCAGTTGTCTGACTTTTGGACTGCTATAGTGCCGAGGGTATCTCAAAATGCCTTATTTTGATATTTCCTTGTTTAGCTGGTTTTCGAAGACCTGATAACTGTCTTGCCCAAATAGACAAAAGATGACTTTCTCCAGACCGGTTTGGCCTTTTAGGTAATCTACGGTTGTTTTGAGCATTATTTCAGCACATCTGTTGATAGGAAAGCCAAAAATACCCGTGCTGATTGCCGGAAAAGAAATGCTCTTTAAGTGGTTTTCATCAGCTACTTTAAGTGAATTCAGCGTAGCATTTTTCAACTTTTCGACTTCATTTCCTTCACCCATTCGAGGGCCCACGGCGTGGATTACGTGTTTTGCTTTTAGATTACCGCCGGTGGTTATGACGGCACCGCCTACGAAAGTACCTCCTATTTTGCTGCATTCTTCCTGGATTTTGGGGCCACCTTTTTTTCTGATCGCTCCGGCAACGCCGCCACCCAGAACCAACTGGGCGTTGGCGGCGTTGACGATAGCGTCTGTCTGCATTTCGGTGATATCGCCTTCGATAAGTTCCAGGATGCGTTTTTCGATGTCTACTTTCACAGGACCGATCTCCTTATCTTCCGTTTAAAAGATTGATATTTTTAAAGCACAGTGAAAGCAAAATTTCAGTGGGACCTTAAAAAGAAAAACTTATGAAATTGTATGCTTACTAACAACCAACCACTAACTGTAACAAACGTTGGTCATACGGCGCAGGCCTGCAGGGTTTTGTTATGAGTCAGTGCCATTTTCTTTGGTGCTTTGCGGACACGTGCGGCGAAGTCGTCGACCTCTTCGATTTTCTCGAAACCGACGACCATGGCATCCACACAGCCCAGTCCGAGCACATAGCTGATTGATTTGTCACGTTTTTCGTCACTATTGCGAAATGCGCCCTCACCAATCAGCTTCATCCCCAACACGCCTTTGCCTGCCTTGTGTAGCTTTCTGACTACGGGCTCAACTTTCTCCACCGGCCCATCCATGTTCTTGCCATAAGCATTGATTCGTACATTCACCGAGTCGACCCATGGCTCGTCTGCCGCGGCCTGTAGCGCAGTAAGAGAATGGCATGATACTCCATGTGCCCGGATGATGCCCTTGTGTTTGAGCTGGTCCAGAATGTCCATCTGCTTGCGGAGTTCTTGGGGCCATTTCTCCGAGACCACGCAGTGCAGCAGGACGACGTCTATATAATCGGTCTTCAGCTCTTTAAGGAAACGCTTGACGACGACATCCGCATCAGGTCGTTCCTTTTCGGGTATTCCACCGCGCCGCCACCAGATTTTTGTATTAATCACGTAATCCTCACGCGGCATTGTTCTCATCGCCGAGGCCAGATATGGGTGTGTGCCATAGAGGTCAGCGACATCAAATAGACGTATGCCTCGTTCGTAAGCCGTTTTAAGCAGGTTTTCAAACTTTTCTTTGCCGAGGCGCGTCTGATTCGACTGCCGGTTGCCGCCCCTCATACCTGTGCCGAAGCCAACGCGAGAGACCTTGATCTTTGTCTTGCCAAGCGGGACTTTCTTATAAGGGTCAAATATTGAGGATTCTTGTTTTGCGGCATTTATATACATGGGACCGAACAAAAGCCCGCCTGCTCCTGCGATCGACTTTACCAAAAATTCTCGACGTTTCATTTCCATCCCAAGCTTCTCCTAAGTTGTTTGATACTTTTCAAGCTTGTCTGATTCCGGATAATCTTGGCTCAGTTACATAACTGAGCATGTCTGGTCTTAACATAACTAAATCTGTGGGGAAACGCAAGTGATTTGTGTGGTATTTTTCGACCAATCCAGAGTCCCCGGGTTGTTTTTGACTTTTCTCTTGACTTGTGAATCTGTGATGGTACATTGACAGACGAAAATCGGCAGTATTTGCAGGATATCGTTTATAAAAGAGCTGCAAAAATATAGCTATCTATAAACTGCCTGTATTAAGAGGAACCGGGTTTTATAAATCTCAAAGGAGGTAGAATCATGTCAATGAACCGTCGTACATTTCTGAAAGCATCTATGGCCTCGGGTATGGCACTGGCTGCGCCTAACATCCTGACAGCCGCAGATAAAAAGTACCGCACAGCCTTAATCGGTAGTGGATGGTGGGGTATGAATATCTGCCGGGTAGCAATGCAATCGGGCCAATGCAAGATTGTGGCATTGTGCGATGTTGACAGGAACCAACTGGACCCTGCAGCCGACGAAGTTAAGCGGCTCAGCGGTGACAAGCCCAAAAAATATCAGGACTTTCGGGAGCTTCTGGAGCAAGAAAAGCCCGAGATAGCTATCGTTGCCACGGCTGACCACTGGCATCCTTTGATTACCATCGCGGCGGTCAAGGCGGGGGCACACGTTTATGTTGAAAAACCCATTGGCCATACCATTATGGAGGGCCGGGCAATGGTCAATGCCGCCCGTGCCGCCGACCGGGTAGTCCAGGTAGGCACACACCGTCGGGTTTCACCGCACAATATTTCCGGCATGAAATTCCTCAAGGAAGGCAAGGCGGGCAAAATCGGTATGGTGCGGGCCTTTGTGCATTATGGAGGAGGACCGGAAAGTCCAAGACCGAATGAAGAACCTCATAAGGGCCTTGATTGGAATATGTGGTGCGGGCCCGGCCCCCTACGGCCATTTAACACCAAGATTCACCCGAAAGGATTCCGCCAATTCCTTGACTATGGCAACGGCACATTGGGGGATTGGGGGATACACTGGATGGATCAAGTTCTGTGGTGGACCGAGGAAAAGTATCCGAGGAGGGTATTCTCTACAGGAGGCCGTGCCATCAAAGGTACTCCAGTCAATACCACACAGGCCCAAACGACCGATGCGCCGGACCACCAGGTGGCCAGTTTCGAGTTCGAGAGTTTCACGGCGGTCTGGGAGCACAGGCAATTTGCAGGAAACAATACCGACAAAGGCGAAAATGTCGGCTGTTATTTCTACGGTACCAAGGGCATCCTGCACATAGGCTGGCAGGATGGGTGGAGATTCTATCCGTCCGGCAGGGGACAGAAAGTCATCCATGAGCAAGCCCAACTACACGAACCGGACCAGCAGAATATCCCTGAACTTTGGGCGGACTTACTGGACTGTATAAAGACAGGAAAACGGCCAGTTTGTGATATCGAAATCGGGCACCGCTCGACGAATATGAGCTTGCTGGGTATGCTTTCACTCAAGATAGGGCGCAGTGTGGAATGGGACGGCGAGAAGGAAGTAGTTGTCGGCGATGCGGAGGCCAACAGGCTGCTTCGCCGCGAATACCGAAAGCCGTGGATTTATCCTACCGAGTAAGGATTCCTCTTTCGTCTTATTGATACGTGGATTTTTGTTGTGTAATCTCATCGGACGCAGTATCAATTACTGCTCGCTTCGAGACACTGTAATCCACAAGTCGACCAACATCCGGTTTAAGCTCCGACATTGGCTATCAGTCAGGTTGTAGGATGGCTTCTAATTCTTCCTTTATATTTTCCAGTTTTTGCAGTGAAGGCTCGATTTCGGCTTTTGTTTCCGGAAGCAGATTCTCCGGTTCATCTATTACATATGGTGTAATAAATACAATCAGTTCCTCGTTGCTTTCTATAATGTTGTTGTGACGGAACAGGCCGCCAGCCACAGGTATATCCCCAAACAGGGGAATCTTTCGCTCGACTTTGCTGTCAGTCTGGAAAAGGATACCGCCGAGCATAAGTGTCTGGGCATGCTGGACTATCATATTGGTTGTCGTATCCATCTCGGTCCTGACAGGCTGCTCATTTTCTTTGTCTGCTGTAAGCTGTGAGAGAATCACGTTAAT
>SMTZ1_10001764_pt1 | contig 21806 bp, 18 predicted proteins | sample DeeMarSWOR136_30_FD_25667 | JGI IMG/M metagenome (IMG submission 25667) | reverse complement strand
CGGTATGGCCTTCCACACTGATTTTGCAATCGGGAAAAGTTTTTATGGCATTTTGTACTTTGGTCAGTAAGCTAAAGTGGTCTGGCTTAATAACCGCTTTACCCACGTCAAAACTTAAACCGGCCAGACGGATAATTACATCATTTCCGTCACGCAGCACCCGCGCTTCTTCCCGGGTGAAGGTTTTTTCGATGGCGGCAAATTGCTCGCGGATTTTATCCTGAGCTTCCATACTTTTTTTGAGTTCTGTTCGCTCCTGGGCAAGACCGCCCAACTCCTGCTCGTATTGGGCAATTTTCTGCTCCTGCTCAGCCACAATCTGGCTCAGTTTTGTAGTGCTGTCCTGGTAGACATGGATAATTTGAATGATTTGCTTCGCCGGTTTATCGAATCCTTCATCAAATTCGGCGTTCATATCCAGCGCCGAAGCAATATGTCGCAGCGGTCCCTCCGCTGCTAAAAAAACATCTTCAAATTCATAGTCAGAATCTTTTAACTCCTTAATATTTGTAGAGAGATAAATTGCGTGTTTGGCCTCGTATTTTGCCTGCATCGCCAGGCTGCGGGGATAATCGGTATCGTAACGGTTTTGGTTTAGTTCTTTTTCCGTCTGAATTGCCAGTTCTTTAGCGCGTTGCAGGGTTTTTGGTGCGCGGTCTTTTACATCCATTTTATCAGCCTGTCCTAACAACGCCCAGATTTCGTTGAGATAATTGGCTTTAATTGCTTCCAATTCCGCTTTACGGTAAAGGGTTTCTGCTTCCCCACCTTTCTTTTTAGCGCTGTTCACGTCGCCATCTTCAAGTTCTACGGCTGCCTCGGCAAATTTTGCTTCCGCTTCCTGCCAGGTATTACCGGCATACTCAGAGGCCTTGGCATTTAAAGCATCGGAACGCACCTTCATTAGATTTTGAAAAGTCACTCCCGCCAGTTGGGTTGCCTGCGTTGCTTTTTGAAAATAGTTGACTGCCGCACGGAGCTTATTTCGGATGTCGTCGAGATTTCTTCCTTTTTCAAGATCGCTCTCCGCTTTTTTATAATATTCCATAGCTTCCTCAAAATTTTTAGGTGAGAGAAGCTGTGCCTGAACATCTTTTGCCTTTTGCAATGCCTGATCGGCTTCTTTGAAAAGGCCGGCCCGGACATCTTGCGCGGCCAAGGGCATACTGATGCTGCCCAAGATGAAAATAATTAAAATTAACTTTACTAAATTTCTTGAATTCCACATAGACTTATCCTCCTGTAAAAGTGTTTAAAGAGTTTTATCATTTATAAATACCTTCGATGATCGATTTAAATTCTTTGGGCGTTATTTCACCCAAATGGCGCCTGATTAAAATCCCATTTTTGAGAAACAGCATTGCCGGGGTGCCCATCACCCCGTATTTTTGTGAAAGATTCTTTTCTATATCATAATTTACCTCCTTTGTCCTTATCTTAAAACGGTGACGATGTATTTCAATAAATTCATGAATGGCAACTCTGGTTTTTAAACTTTGGCGGTTGAAGTTGCTGTAAAACAGCATGATGGTACATTCAGATTTCTGAGACATTATTAAAACCGGTTTTAAAACATTTAATGCCAACACGCGATTTTTTTTAATTTGATTAGTGCTCAATATACACGAATTTTATATTATCAATAATTGTGCCAAAATAGAAACCGATTTGAACGTTCTAAATGGTCCGATTTTGTTGCTGATTTATTTTGTAATTGTCTGTTAAAAAACAAGTTAGCTAAAACAGGCAGGTAGGTAAGAGGATAAACAATTAAATGTGATGTTGCAACATTTTCCTTAAAACAAACACACGTTGCAACAAATACAAATTATGTTGCGACGTTTATAAAGTGAGAGGTAACAGGAAAGAATTTTCAAGATTCAATTACTAATATCCGCTTAAAATTTGTTATGGTTTATTCTTTTTCCCGAAGTTTTTGTCTATTCTAAACTCGCGCATCATTCGCCACAACGAAGTACGATGCATGCCTAAAATTTCAGCCGCTTTATTTCGATTTCCCATCGCCGCAAGTAGCGCTCTTTTAATGTTTTCTTCTTCTGTACCCAGATCGCGCCCCGGCGGGGGAGGTGGTATACCATTTTTAGTGGCATGGCGTATTTCGGGGGGGAGGTCTTTAACTTCTAACAACACCCCGGTCGCCAGAATAAAAGCGTGCTCGATGGCATTTTCCAATTCTCTTATATTACCAGGCCATAAATAATTCATCAACAAGTCTTTAGCGCTAGGAGAAATACCGACAATATTTTTATTGTAATAGCGGTTTAACCGGGTGATAAAGTAATCGACTAAAAGGGGAATGTCTTCTTTTTTTTCTCGCAGCGGTGGAAGATTGATTTGCATGACTTTTAGACGGTAAAACAGGTCTTCACGAAATTCTTCTTTAGCTACTAATTCCAGCAAATCTCTGTTGGTGGCGGAGATAATGCGGATATCTACCGGAATTCTTTCCGAAGATCCTAACGGCTCGATCACTTTTTCTTGCAGTGCCCGTAATAATTTAACCTGTACCTCTAATGGCAATGCACCAACTTCATCTAAAAAGAGGGTTCCTCCATCCGCCACCTTAAATCGGCCAGGTCGATTTGCTACAGCGCCGGTAAAGGCGCCTTTTATATAACCAAACAACTCGCTTTCAATCAAGTTCTCGGGAAGTGCAGAACAATTTACCGGAACAAACGGATTATTTTTTCGGTTGCTGGAATTATGTATGGCGCGAGCAATCAATTCCTTTCCTGTACCGGTATCTCCCACAATCAGAACAGAAGTATCATAATGCTTGATAGATTCAATTAAGGCGTAGATGTTTTTCATTGGTTCGGATTTCCCGACAATTTCGCCATAGCGGTCTAGTTGCAAAGCAATTTTTCGTAGCCGGGTCATTTCTGAAACGTCATGCAAAATAAGCACTATCCCAATATCCATATCGCTGATTTCTTTAATAATAGTAGTGCTTACTAAATAAGAATGTACTACACTGGATGGAGAAACAAATTCGAGGGTATAATTACGTACAGCTATACGGGTATTGATCGTTTCTGCTAAAACTTCATTCAAACCAGGAATTTTTTCATTGAAGAAGTTGGTAGCTTGTTTTCCGAGAATATTCTCTATCGGCAATTGTAACATTTCGGAAATGGCTTTGTTTGCTGTAGCAATATTCATATCTTTATCCAGGATGGCAACCACACCATCAGGTAAACTGTCAAACACAGTTTTTAATTCATCAAATTTTTTAACGTAATCTGCAAAAGTTGATGGTGATATCGCTTTTTGAGTAATTCGGCCTTTCTGCATTGATACAATTTCCTATATCTATTTACATCGACTTTGTACATTTTAAACAAAGATAAAGACAACGCGACCCATCTTCAAAATAAAAGGTATCAGAAAAAACCGAACCATCCATGTTATCTCTACCGGATGATAATTTATTTATTGCTGCACCACTTTTGCAACTATTCTCTGAAAGTGTCTAGCTGCGTGACCAATTTTAATAGACGGGAATGACATTTTATTTGATACTTAATTTACTTTTCACTTTTTTTACATCATTGCTTTTACCAATGATAGTAACTATGTCATCTACTAATATTTTTGTATTACCATCCGGAATAATAACCTCATCATTCCTTTTTATCGCAGATATTAATGCCTCCTTTGGCAATGCCAAATCCTTTACCTAAAATCCCATCTTCGTCTTTAACTTTATCATGCTTATTACCGGTTGATACTGATTTCTTTTGTGATTGACTGTTCTTTGATTTTCCTGATTTACTTCCTTCAATTTTTTGCTCGGAACTTGCTTTATTCATATTTCCTCCTTCATTTAATATCGGATATTTTTATTTACTTGTTTTAGTAAAATTAGAATTTTAATTTCACGGGAGTCGATTATACCTGATTAACGGTTTAAAACTTTACTGTTTTTGACGATTAACAATGTACTTCTCCCATAAATATAATCTGCATCGCAGATATCAATATTTTGTTCAAAGTCTATTTCCTGTATTATGATTTTATTGCTATATTAATCTACATTACTATTGAGAGCTCAACGGATTATCTGGGAGTCCAGACTATTGTCTTTATAGAAAAAGTACAATGTTATTTCATTATGTTTGTTTTTACCTACTGTCATTTTGATACAACGTTATTTTTTGCAGACCTGAAAAAAATATGGCAAGAAACTTGCCAATATGTATAATAAAGCCTGGCTGAGTAGAAAATAATTCTGATAGCGATAAATGCCCTTATTCTAAGGGGCAACTCCCAATGGTAATGATTCTATCTGGCTGCCAATACATGAAAAAATTAAAAAAAATGTTGCAAAGTGAATGTTGTTGCAACATAAATGTCGAATGTTGCAACATTTTTAGGATAGAGATATATCTTAAATCATAGAAAGGAGGGTGTTCGAAATTGATATATTTCTATATTGATGGTATGTTGATTAAAACAGAAGGAGTTCATCATGAACGAATTTACCGAAGTTTTAGTGCAATCTTATAACACATTTTTTCAGCAAATGGCTGCATTTTTGCCAAGTCTGATCGGCGCCATCTTAATTCTGATCATCGGTTGGATTATTGCAAAAATCTTCAGAGCATTGTCCATAAAATTTTTGAAACTCGTCAGATTTAATGTCGTAACGGAGAAAGCCAAAGTGGACAAATTTTTAGAAGATGGTGGTGTTAAAAAATCTTCAATTGAAATCATCGGATCATTATTTTATTGGCTGATCATGTTGATCGTGATACTGACTGCATTTAACAGTTTAGGTTTAAGTGCTGCATCTGCACTGTTTAACCAGGTTTTCTTATTTATACCCAACATTATTGTAGCGGTTCTGGTTTTAATCCTGGGATTATTTCTAGCTAATTTTATATCCCAGGCTCTGGTTACCTATCTAAAGAATATAGAAATCGAAAACGCTGAATCTATTGGCAAATTAACCAATTATGCAATAATTGTATTTGTAATATCACTCTCCCTGACCCAATTGGATATTGGAAAGGAACTGATTTCTAATGTTTTTTTGATAGTTTTCAGTGCTTTATGTCTGTCGATGGCATTAGCTTTTGGAATAGGTGGCAAAGAATGGGCGGCTGGTGTAATTGATAAGTATTTCAAAAAATAAATCACTGATACCTGATCAAGAGGGATAAAAGTTACCGACAGATATCCGGGCACCGATAAAAAGGGATCGTAGAAATTGGGCATTTCGTTCTATCACTAGTTTCATTTTAGATTTTGCAAATATTGCATTAAAGTTATTAACTTAATGTATATCAGAGAACAATATACATTTTACCCGCAGGAGAACTGCTTTGAATGATATTGCTTGAATTTATAAAATCTATTCCTCACAAAATAAGAAAACTTGATTTTTCCAGCCCGGGCAGAAAGAAATTCGGAACATTTGGAGGTGTTTTTACACCGGATGTACTCACCATCCTCGGTGTTATCATGTACCTCAGGCTGGGTTGGGTTGTGGGTAATGCTGGTTTTATCGGTGCCCTGGTTATCATTCTCCTGGCTAAAGCAATAACCATATGTACTGCTCTATCAATGTCATCAATAACCACAAATATTAAAATTGGAGCAGGGGGTGCTTACTCAATTATATCCAAATCCCTCGGTCTGGAGGCGGGTGGCAGCGTTGGTATTCCGTTTTACATCTCACAAACACTTTCTACGGCGCTCTATATCATTGGATTTACAGAAGGATGGATAAGAATATTTCCCGGTCATCCCCCTTTAGTAATCTCGATGATCGCATGGATAATTTTGCTTTCTATTTCATATATAAGTACACACTTTGCTATACGAATTCAATATTTTATAATGGTAATTATAGGTTTATCCCTTATTTCATTTTTTCTAACTACGTCTGAACCAAATGAGAATATAGTTTTAATCGGACAATTTGAAGACGCCGATTTCTGGCTGGTATTTGCTATTTTTTTCCCCGCGGTTACGGGGATTATGGCCGGAGCAAATATGTCTGGAGATCTTGAAAATCCTCGCAAATCAATTCCGCAGGGGACACTTCTCGCTATTGGAGTAACCTTACTTATATATGTAGCAATTGCCTATGTAGCCGCGACTTTCATTCCCCAAATTGAGTTAAGACAAAATCAAATGGCAATGGTTGATTATGCTTTATGGGCTCCCCTGGTTATAATGGGTATCTTAGCAGCAACATTCTCATCGGCCCTGGGTAGCATCGTTGGTGCACCACGAATCCTGCAGGCTCTGGCAGAGCAGAAAACAATCCCTTATTCTAAACTCTTTGCTGCAAAAACGAAAACTAATGAACCCAGAAATGCTTTGATTTTTACCGCAGTCCTAATCGCCCTTGCTCTATTTTTTGGCAATTTGGATGCCCTGGCATCATTGATTACCATGTTTTTCCTGATTACTTACGGTATGTTAAATCTGGTCGTATTTATTCAACAAAGCATGCAAATTATCAGTTTTCGACCTTCTTTTAAAATACCACGATTTGTTTCGCTCTTCGGAGCGATAGGCTGCGGATTCATAATGGTTCTCATAAATCCGATCTTTAGTATATTGGCAATTATTATCATCATAATATTATATATATGGCTTGGACGACAGGGCTTACATACTGAGGGGGGTGATATCCGAGGGGGGATGTTTCTGGTGATCGCTGAAAAAGCTTCACGCATTGCCGCTAAATTTCCCCGACATCAGGTCACCTGGAAACCGGATTTATTATTGCCGATAGATGATCCCAAAGTGTGGTCCGGATCGTTACATTTCATCCGAAATATAACCTATCCTTCCGGTAGTATCTTTGCCTTTACCGTAAAGGAAAAAAGCGAAGAAAAAACTGAAAGTGAATTACGTGATTTAGTATCCCCTCTCGACAAGCAGGGGATATTGATAAATTCAACAGTTATCGAAGACCCAAATTTTGTTCATGGAGCCAGACTGGTCATTCAGACCTTGAAGGGAGGCTCTTTCAGACCAAACACGCTCTTTCTTACCCTTGGTAGTGATAAAAAGAACGATGCGATTATAAATGAGATAGTTTTGCAAGCCACCAAACATAAAATCGGATCAATTATACTTCGTCAGCATCCGCGATTGGCCTTCGGTATGCAAAAAGACGTTAATTTCTGGATCCGCGATAAAAGTCCCAATTGGCACCTGGGCATGTTGATTGCCTTACAATTACAATTAAACTGGGAAGGTCAGTTAAATTTAATAACCGCTACTACCAACGATGGGGATAAAAGAAGACTTCAATATTTTTTAGAGAGATTAAGCGATAAAGCGCGTCTGCCTTCTGAGACAGAATTTAATGTTTTAGTGGGAAGCTTCAAAGAAAACCTCTCATCGGCGCCAAGTGCCGATATCAATATTTTTGGCCTGGCCGATGAACTGCCATTCCCATTTATGCGTGAAGCTCCAGAATTAACCAAATCTTCCTGCCTGTTTGTAAAAGACTCCGGGCAGGAAAGTGCTCTGGCTTAGTGGAAACTTTTTTAACCTAGACGAGGATTACGATGGAAAAAATATATGATTGGGTACAAAATGTTACCGGTTTAAGTTCAGAAGTTCAAAATAAAATATACATATCAATTCTCATTATTGCAGTACTGTGGTTGATCAGGTCAATAACCTATAAAATAGTATGCAATAAAACCGAGAATGCTCAAATACGATACCGCTGGCAGAAAAGTTTAACTTATTTTAGTGTAATCATTGGTATACTATTGGTCGGGCGAGTATGGTTTACAGGAATGCAATTCCTGGCGACCTATCTCGGTCTCCTTTCAGCCGGCATTGCAATAGCACTTAAAGATTTAATTGTAAGTATGGCCGCTTGGATCTTTCTTATCTGGCGTCGACCTTTTTCCGTCGGAGATCGCATACAAATAGGAAAATATATGGGAGATGTGATTGATTTGCGTATTTTTAAATTTACGTTACTGGAAATTGGTAACTGGGTAGATGCCGATCAGAGTACAGGACGGATCATGCACATTCCAAATTTGATGGTATTAACCGAGACAATTGCAAATTACAGCAAAGGATTTCAATACATTTGGAATGAAATATCGGTTCTAATAACATTTGAAAGCAACTGGCAAAAAGCAAAAGATATATTGAAAAAGATAGGTATCAGGCATGCAGAACACTTAAGTGCCTCTGCTGAAAAAAAGTTAAAGGAGGTCAGTAAAAAGTATATGATTTTTTATTCGACTTTGACACCTACAGTTTATACAACTGTCAAGGACTGTGGAGTGCAATTAACCATTCGTTATCTGATCGAACCAAGATCTCGTCGGGCCAGTGAACAATCGATTTGGGAAGATATATTAGTCGAATTTGCTGCATGTTCCGATATCGATTTTGCTTACCCAACCCAACGGTTTTACAATAATGCCCTAGAAGGTAAGGAAGGTACACGCATACAATAAATAGTTAACTTTCTCAATATCCTATAATTTATATCAAACCGCTATTTCTTGTTTGGATTTTATCGGTATCGTTACTGAAAAGCATGTATACTTTCCAGGTTCAGACTCAACACTAATCTCTCCCCCCATTTTTCCGATTTTTTTCCGAATCAAATCAAGGCCAATACCACGGCCAGCTGTGATATCCGTATTGTCTGCGGTCGATATACCCGGTTCAAAAATCGAATCCAGCAGTTCCCGGTCGGACCAACCATTTATTTGGATCAACGACCATTTGCCGGATTCTATTACTTTTTCTTTCAGACGTTGCAATTCGATACCTTGTCCATCATCATAAAATCTGATAACATAATTATTTCTATTATTCTTAGTTGAAACTTTGATCACACCGGTTTCTGGCTTTCCTGATTGCTTTCGTTTTTCAGCAGGTTCAATCCCATGGTATATCGAATTTTGTGCTAATTGAACCAGGACATCTCTTATTAATAATCGATATTCATAAGGTAGGGTGCTGCTGTTAAATGATCCATGATCAAATCGGACCTTTTTATTATAGCTTTCAGACACTGAAGCGACTAATTTTTCAAGTGATTTCACAAGTTGCTTTTGTTCATGAGTTCGTTTTGTGCGAAACTGATCATGAATTTTGGCAATGTGGTGAATGAGTTCTCTCAATTCATCATAGGTCTTATGAATACCCTCAATTTGAGATTCTAGTTCTTTGCGGTCTCTTGCGACGAGTTTCATTTTATTTTTAATCTGTGCAACAACGTCCTCAGCATTGTGAGCTTGATCAGCCAGAAAGTCCAATTCAAGCAGACTGGCATTTCCTTTAATGGTGTGTAGCGATCTATATAAATTATTCAATACACTATTCTCTTTTTGACTTGCTACGAGCTGTTGGAAGGCATTATCTATCTGAGCCATCTCCTCCTGAACACTGGTAATGAATTCCTTGAGCATACCCGGCTCAATATTCAGGACGCAGAGCATCCAGTCCATTTTTCTCTTACTCTCGGCTTTCTGCTCTTCCAATGACTGTGTAAGCATGATTTCCTTAGTCACATCATTCACTGTGATAATCACACTCTTTTCCCGGCTTTTGAAATTTTTAATGCGTTTGAAATTAAATGTAAGATACTTTTTACTATTATTAATTACCATCTCCATCTGATATAATGGATTTAAATCATGCAGCATCAGTTCCTCATACTTATCATCAAATAAGAACTCCAGATACTGATGAGTAACCTCCAGAATTTCAGGATCAACCTTATCTCGCAATATATCTAGCAGATTCCTGTTGGCCAGCTTACTCTCTTCTAAGATATTTTTTAATTCTCTGGAATATTGACCGGCAATTGTATAATCCTGATTTAGTAGGAATAATCCCTCATCCACATTGGACAAGATAATGTCTGTCTGTCTTTTGCTTTCTTCAAGATTTTCGCGATATTTCTTGAGTTTGGCTTCAATTTCCTTCTTTTCGGTCATATCACGTGATATGCCAACAATGCCGGTTATTTTCCCACTCTTATTGATTAGTGGTACTTTTGAAGTGGAGACCCAGGTAATTCTTCCGTCTTCCCAAGTTTCCTTCTCTTCCTTATTTATAATGGGGATACCTGTCTTAATAATATTTTGTTCATCTTCATAGGCCTGGTTGGCATGCTCGCCACTAAATATATCGAAATCAGTTTTACCTTTAACATCTTCTATCGCATTTGCTCCAAACCATTCAATTAAGGCTTTACTCAAGATAATGAAGCGGCTTTTACGATCTTTAAAATAAATATGATCGGGTATGGTATCCAATAGTGCCTTGAACATGGATTGTTCCTGTTCTAAAATACGGATCTTTTTTTCCAGCTTCTTTATCTGATCGTCTTTTCCGTTTGAACCAGCCTTTGAAGTATGAGACTCAGTTACGCTTGATTTCACAATAGTATCCTCTATTTTCTGCTAAAGTTATTCTGTTTGCAAAAAGGATTTTTACACATAAAATTAAAACTCCTCAGGTAAATTGTATCTAGCAAATGACAACCACCTAAACTGAATAAGAGAGATAAAGTAATATGTGGAAATGCTGCCATACTCTGATCAATTCCTCATGATTAATTGTTTATACTGTACTAGTATAATAATCGGTGGATAAATTAGTAACTTAAAACAAAAGATAAAATGAAGTACAAATTTGTAAAACAAGAGCACCATACTAATATTTTTTGTTGCGAATAATTTACAATAGTCATATTTTAAAACCGGTTCAAAGTTAAAAAAACCAATTTAGAATTTTCACATATCGTACCCACTGATCTAACTATTTAGTAACCGTTAAAATGAATCTTAAAATCAGAAGTCGGAACCTTCTACAAATCATTCCATTGATATCATTAATGCCCATCATGGTCTGTGCTCAGGATGCGTATGATCTGGTCAGAGGCAACCTGATTCAGTTCAACGATAACGGTGCCTGGTGCTGGTACCAGGATGAACGCGCGGTCGTCGATATCACCGAGGGTAATCTGACCATTGGATCTGACGCAAGTGGAGCCGGTGTAAGTGGTTCGTCCCGGGACGGTCACATTTAAGGGGTGATAGTTAACTTGAACACCAGGTTATCGCAAAGATTTTTATTCATGGATGCCGGATGTGACGACCACAACACACCCGCATTCCTGATCCGGCCTGATGGTAAATATTTGACTATGTACGCCCAACATTACCATGATTATAGCCGTTATCGCATTTTCGACGGCCATAACTGGGGTGCAGAACATCTGTTTGATTGGAGTGCTATTCCGGGTGGTACCGATTTCTCGACAACGTATTCCAATTTATTCTACCTTTCGGCTGAAAATAAAGTGTACAATTTTATACGATGCTATGCACGCAGCCCCAATATGATGGCTTCAAAACAGGTTGAAATCGGCGATCATCATAATTCGCTGATTCTGAGGGGAGACGGAAATACATATCTCTATCAAGCATACCTCGGCCGCGTAAGTGTTTATGACTCCAATAACATCGAAGTATTTGTGGACGATGAAGCAGTTGAAACCGGCACCATGAGTAACATGATCGGTGATATTACCCGCACCTGGTATGACGGAATCAGTTACGCCAGTATGGCTAATGAGCCGGCGATTTTCGTATCGGAAAAATTCCTGGATTTCGGCCCGGTTCTGATCGACTCTTCAAAAACAGATAGTATTCTGGTGCTTAATCCCGGCAGCGATTCATTACATATCAGTTCCATTACATCAACGAATCCACGTTATACAGTAACTCCTTCAACATTGGTGCTTGGACCTTCAGAGAGTAACTACCTATTAATTGTATTTTTACCGCAGAGTATCTCAGATGAAACCGGATATATAATTTTAACGCACAATGCCCCTGGTTCACGTGATTCAATACGTGTCACCGGTGAGGGGATCGGACCGGATGCAGTTCAGGATGATTTGGCCCAGGTACCTGTTACCTATTCGTTGAACCAGAACTACCCTAATCCCTTTAATCCATCAACAGTAATCAGTTGGCACGTAGGGTCGACTCCCATGTCGACAGTACAGGTTGATTTAAGTATCTATAATCTCCTAGGGCAGAAAGTGGCTACCCTTGTGTCTAAATCCATGCCGGCGGATAATCATGAAATAGAATTTAATGCCGAGAATATAGCTTCTGGTGTATACCTGTATAGGATTGTTTTAGGCGAGTGGCAGGATGTGAGGAAAATGGTATTACTGCGCTAGCGAAAATATCAAAGGAGTCATACAGAATGTGGGATAAAAATGAATAATCTAAATAACAGTATCAAAAGCGAGACGGATAAAATTGGCTACTTCAGGTGGGTGATTTGCGCTCTGATTTTTTTAGCGACAACAATTAATTACGTCGACCGTCAGGTTATAGGGATCTTGGCGCCAACTTTGCGAAAGGAAATCGGTTGGAGCGAAATAGAGTACGGGTATATCGTGACAGCTTTTACAGCAGCCTATGCCGTTGGATTGCCGTTAATGGGGAAATTAATAGATGCAATCGGAACAAGACTTGGTTATGCATTTGCACTCATCGGATGGAGTCTAGCTGCCATGGGGCATGCTCTGGCACGAAGTGCATCCGGATTCGGCTTTGCCCGCTTTGCATTGGGAGTTTTTGAAGCTGGCAATTTTCCGGCTGCGATAAAAACCGTTGCCGAATGGTTTCCAAAAAAAGAACGTGCCCTGGCCACGGGTATTTTTAATGCAGGATCCAACGTTGGAGCGGTTGTCGCACCCCTTGTCGTACCCTGGATCACGCTGACCTGGGGATGGCAGGAGGCTTTTATATTTACAGGATCGGTGGGCTTTCTGTGGCTAATTTTTTGGTTCTGGCTATATGAAAAACCGGAAAAAAATAAGAGACTAACTGCCGGGGAACTCGAATATATTCATACAGATCCGCCGGATCCACCTGTGAAAATACCGTGGAGGCAACTCCTCAGATACAAAGGAACGTGGGCATTTGCCGTCGGAAAACTGTTGACGGATCCCGCCTGGTGGTTTTATCTGTATTGGATTCCCAGCTTCTTATACAGCAATTACGGGATCACGTTGCATGAGATCGGTATCCCGTTGATCATCATCTATGTTATGGCAGATGTTGGCAGCGTGGGCGGCGGATGGTTATCCTCATTCTTCATCAAGCGCGGGTGGAATCTGAATAAAGCCCGCAAAGTTGCCATGCTGATCTGTGCTATCTGTGTAACTCCGATTATGTTTGCCTCGCAGGCAGCAAACGTATGGATTGCCGTCGCATTGCTGAGCCTGGCCACAGCGTCACATCAGGGCTGGTCGGCAAATTTATTTACAACCGTGTCCGATATGTTTCCGCGTAAAGCAATAGGATCAGTAGTTGGCCTGGGTGGCATGGCGGGAGCGATTGGAGGAATGTTAATTGCCACAGCTGCCGGATTTATATTAGAATTTACCGGCAGCTACTTGATACTTTTTATTATTGCCGGTTCGTTATATCTGCTGGCTTTGTTCATTATTAATCTGCTGATTCCTGAAATAAAAGAAATCGACATAATGTAAAGGATAGGAAATAAAATGACTGAGCAGCAATGGGATACTTTATTGACGGTTATCCGGGGTGAAATTCAGGAACCACTGCCCATCGGATTTATCATAGACAGCCCCTGGTTACCAAATTGGTATGGTATAACGATTATGGATTACTTTTCCAATGATGAGCTGTGGTTAAGAGCAAATTTAAAGGCAATCAACACGTTTCCCGAAGCGATGTTTTTGCCCGGCTTCTGGTCTGAATTCGGTATGTGTACCGAACCTTCTGCCTTTGGGGCACGCTGTACCTTCCCTCCTGATGAATTTCCACACGCACACAGCGTCCTCAAATCAGCTGATGAGATTGATTTATTACCTGTGCCCGATCCTAAAACGGATGGCTTGTTGCCCTTTGTAATTAATCGCTTGAAATTGGCACAACCTCAAATTGAATCCGCAGGGCATAAAATTCGCTTTGCCGTCGCGCGTGGACCATTGAATATCGCCGGTTATCTTATGGGTGTAACCGAGTTTTTAACCACAATGATATCGGAACCCGAAACATCCCATTCTTTATTATCTAAAATCACCACCTTCTTGAAACAATGGCTGAAATTACAGATGACTACATTTCCAACGATTGATGGAATTTTATTACTTGATGATATCATCGGATTTATAGGCGAACCGGAGTTTTGCGAGTTTGGCTTACCGTATTTCAAGGATTTGTTTACTGCAAACGTCTCTGTAAAATTTTTGCATAATGATGCCCCATGCAAGGTATCTGCTCCCTACCTTCCGGAAATGGGGATTAATTTGTTTAATATGGGTATTGATATTACACTCAATGAGTTAAAAGATTTGACAAAAAACCAGGTCACTCTGCTGGGAAACATTCCCCCCCGTGACGTACTGGCATCAGGTAGCGTCGCTGAGGTCAGGCTAAAAACGATCGACTTGTTAAATTCCTTACAGGATAAATCAAAAATCATTTTCTCCTGCGGGGGTGGGATGCCTCCCGGTGTAAGTACAGAAAATATTTCAGTCTTTCTCGAAACTGTCAGAAATTATAAGCTTTCCTGAGCTTCCTACCAGCACGGGATTTGTATTTGTTTCTGAATCCGGAAATTGCATATTTTACAAAATTCAAATTCGAGTAAATCTATTAAGATAGAATTATGCCTGCCGATAATAAATATGGAGGTGTAATATGGAATTAGTCGTAATTAGTATTTTTATAATTTCAGCTGTATTCATGGGTATTTATTGGGGAAAAAAGAATATAGGTAAGATTGTCTGATAAAAATAACATGCACATGAAATATTGGCCAAACTGAATAAATTGAGATGATAAGGAGAATGTGAATATTAAAAAGATAACGAGATTGGTATAGTATTATTAATTCTCTTTGATAACTGAACTACTTTTTCCACTGAAAATTGACTTACCCCACAGGACTTGCACTACAAGCTTTGCTGATAAGCAGCTATGGATGTCTGATACATACCAGGCATAAATGCCGAACGAGAAGGTTAACAGACCGGAATGGTTCAGGATGTTATATGGGGTTTTTAACAATATATTGTCCTGTTCGAATAATATCACCCGTTTTGCATAATTATACCAACATACCATCATGATATCCTGGGAGGGTCTAGACAGGTGTGTGAGTTTCAGCATATTTTTCAAGTTTTCTTTCCAAAGCACCCCACTGGATTAATTATGCCCAATATTACATCAAAATCAAAATATTCAATTAGGAAGCTTGGCACCGGCAAATCTTCTTCAAGCATCACTCAAAACATTTCCTTTTGCAGAATCTGGATGTGCTATGGGTATATAACTGATATCAGCTGCGCTTGAATTGGAAACATGAATACCCGGCAATCGGGCCGATCGCCCTGCGATTTAATATTGAAAATTAATTTTTACTCATCCCATAAAAGAATCATTTAAGTCCATCATATAGAGTCTGTAATAATTTTAATTGATAGTCGGCCTGGTATTCCCAAAACATAGCTCCTCTAAGATCATGCTTTTTTATATATTTGCATTTCTCTTTTAAAGATTCTTCATCATCGTAAGTGATAAATATATTCTCTTCTTCATTGAATAAAAATGGTGCCCTGGCTGTAGAATCCCAATAACGGGTAAAGCCATTATGATTTTCCAGATTCGGTTTTAAATACTTGAATGAACTGGGAATTCTTTTTTCCACAGGCCCACCCGCCAACTGATATTAATATTTTTAGCTTTGGATTCCTGTTTTTGGTTTCATTCAGAATTTTAAAATTTACGGAGTCATACTTAAAACCTTCAGCGATTTCCCCTCCCCTGATATCGGCAAAGGCATAATTAATATGGGTTAATTTCTCAACTGCGATTTCATTCTCAGTAATAATTCTATCCTGTGGAAAGAAATATGCAATGATGTATTTATTATTTGATGGTTGAACCGGTCGAATGTTTTGACAGGAGCAAATGATGAATACGTTCGATAAAATAACTATCACAATACGTAGAATGTTACCTCCAAAATATACAGCTGCATCATAAATAGAATGGTAAATCATAATTTTAATTGTAAACCTCGACGACTCAAATAGCCTGCCAGCCATGTCATCGAGAAGGCTAGAAAAATAGCACGGAAAAGACCGATATAGAAGCTTTGACCCAACCATGTATATAGATTAAATCCCATGAAGAGGTAGGCCAGTAAAGAGAAACATTCGATTACCAATGGTGCTAAAATATAAGCAAATAGTGGATTGGTTCCTGCAGGCTCTATTATAATTGCCCAAGTTCGGAAACCTTTCATGTCCATAATCCAATAAACAGCCATCCAGATCCATATAGTGAATGCTGAACTGATTAAACACCAGGGGACTGTACCAAGATTTTTACTGACTATAAACATAATATGAATCTCATGTAGTTCATGAAGAAATAGACCAGCTAAAAACAAAGAGAGACTAAAACCAAAGGACCATTTTAATATATATAAGTGATTAGAATTCCCTATATTTTTCTGTAACATATTTCCGAGTAATGTTCCGGACAATATAATTGCCGTATGTGATCCTAAGGTATAACTGGTATGAATGAAATCATTTAACGACGAAAATTGCGACAGTAGTCCTGCTTCATCGGCCATATAAAAGCAGTAAAGTAAAACCAAACCACCTAGAATAGCAAACTGACTTTTTCTAAAAGGGATATAAATCAGGCAAGCAACTAGATAAGCCCATCCAATCAATCCAAGTATTCCCCACCAGTGTGTGCGCATCTGCATTAAACCTTCCTGATTTTCGCCCCGGTATAAAAATGCTAATATGACTAACCCGACTATAGCAATATATTTTATCCATTTTTTAGAAAGGAATCGATTTGTTCCATTACTTTTATTCCAAATAATCATGACAAATACATACATAAGAATTATCCACAAATGAGGATTTATAATTCCTTGAGCAGATATTACATCGCTGTTTACCATATAAAAACCAATTATCAGTAAACCCAATATCCTGATTATAATATGCTTCCAGGTCGACCAGGGATCATCTCCCTTTTCAAGTCTTCTGCCAATCGAAAATGGCATCGCCATACCAACAATGAATAAAAATGCCGGAAAAACCAGGTCCACAAAAGTCATCCCATCACTTAGGGTAGGCATATGTTTCATCCAAACTGGGATATCTGGTACTCCGGCAATGTCATTTACGAAAATCATGACCAGGATTGTTAGTCCGCGAACTACATCTATCGATTCTATTCGACTAGACGGTAGCTGAGTTTCCTTTTGTTCTTGATTTGTCATTCATTATCCAAATTATTTTATTCTTTTCATTTCTTAGCAGTTTAATATCACGCTTTATCGGGGCGACTTATAGGACACTTTTCGAAAAACCTAATTTGAATCATAATTTTAACACTTGAATTCTTTACATATAGTTAAATATTTAAATTTCAATATTTCCTTTGAAGTATCTATGAATGATAGCTTTTTTAGCAGGTGAAGCTGCAATGGCATCCCAATTCCAAAACACTACACCGGCCGATGGAATTTTTAATGACTGCTTTATTGCACCCTCAAATTCTTCAACTGTAAGGTCATTTTGCAAGTATGCTTTACTAACTTGAATACTTGGTAAAATCTGGTTGTGCGTCTGCTCGAAAAAGTCTGTTATAACATCGTGAATCCAGGATGTCTCCCGTTTTAACATATGGTGGTAACACATTGGTGAAATAAAATCGACATAACTCCCCAGGTCAACTAGATTCTGACCTATGACAGTTTTAATAGCTCCATTATAATCATTAGAACGCCAGGGTACGGCATGTAAATTAATTTTGATGGAAGGTTTCACCATCCTGGCGACATCGGCAATCTCCTTAACCATCGATGTAATGGTATGACATTTCCAATTTGTCCATTCATCTCCATAATTTTTGAGGATCCAGGCTGCAATCTCCTCAGATCCATGAACTGATTTAGGAATTTTTATACCGATATCATTTTGAAATTTATCCAAACAGGTTTTATCAAAACATGTATTGGACAATGAAAGTGGTGAGCGATCAGGATAAATTTTTTCCCAAAAAGCAAAATAGCGAATAAAATCAATACTAATGCCATCAGGATCTAGATCTTTAATCAGATTTTCGATATATGCAATCTTTTTTTGCCTATATTCGGTTTTATTAGGACAAACAAATTCAACCCACTCTTCCTTGGCAGGCTTACCCCTATCAGTAATCGCATATAATTCGGGATTATTTTTCAGAGCATTAGGATCGAAAAATGTCGGAATGATTAAAAACCGTTTAATTTGATGTTTAAGCGCCTCTTCTCTGAAAGAAGGAATTGAATCCAGGGATGGACTGACAAAAACAGTATTTATGCCCAATTGAGTCCATTCAACGAACAGGGTGGTGATATCCCCTGAATATTCATAGATCTTTACTCCAATGATTTTTTCTGAATCGAACTTCTGGTTTACGCAAGAAGTTAATAACCCAAATACTAGTAAGAATAGACATAATAGCAGGCCGATTTTCAAGATTATAGCCGAAATTAAATTTCCGGTCATCACTATTATTCTGAATTTTATGAATGCATTTAGTTTATAGAATCACTGGAGGAGGTTGGCAGCACCTCTCTCAAAGTGAAATCTACCCAAAAGATTCCGGTTTCTTGTTCTACTTTATCATTAATGGCATCCCCAATGTTCTTGGGAGGTGTGACTAAATCCTTCCACCATGAACGGTCGGATCGATAACCTATTTGAAAATAGACCGGATTTGGTTTAAAATAATCTGCCCAGTAATTAGAAAATTCATCAACCATGGCATCAAGACCGGCAAGTTCCTGGCTATCGCTAATGAAGATGATGTCTCCACGGTAGTGGGAGGGCATCCAATTCCGGTCCCAGTGTTTTAGAAATAATTTATAATCAGGATTGTGTTGTTTCACTCTTAGTTCCCAGGCTTTTGCCTCATTATCTTTAACGGGAATTCCCCATCCCCGCTTCTCGCTTTCGCGATGCCATTCTACATCAATACCAAATCCAACGACGCTAGCGTGATGTTTATAGCGACCGAGAACTAGATCAATCAGTGTCTCCACATCAGCATTTCCTGGTTCAACTTGTAAGAAAACTTTAATTCCCGTCTGGTCAAAATAGGTCAAAAAAGTGTCATGAACATCCTCCTGAGTAAAGACTATATGATCATAAGATTTACCATCAGAGGGAAAGAACAGACGGCAACCGTGCCTGTCCTCTAATTCACCGACAATCCAGATGGCGCATGGCGTCGACCCTTTAAAATATGAACTCATCTTTAGCATGGCATTTTTCCAACCTTCGCTGTCAGGGAAAGGCTTGATACCATAATGTGATGAACGCACTCCGGCATATGCTACTTTTGACGGATTGCTTGGCATAGATTTTGTGTCTTTAAAATTTTCCTTCTCGCTGCAGCTAAATTCACCTAATATAAAAAACACCAGGACAAATCTAAACAAAGTAGTTTTATAGTACATTTTTCTCAAACCTTTTTAATTTGATTTCTCTAAAAAATATCCACAAATCGGACTGGTTGGAAAGTTTCTCTGTGAATTTAAACACCGTTTTTCACTCCCAAAATTAATTAAAATAGTAACCGTTTTCAGAATCTATTGGCTTTCCAACCTTATCCAGTAATATCCGATTTAGTCGGTTCTATTATTTGCCAACTATTTACCAAAACTATATTTTCCTTTGCAACAAAACTTATTCCTTTTTTTTAAGTATAATAAGAAATTGTAATTTTATATCCTATTAGAAAAGAAATTTTAAATCCACCATCTCCATAGTGCCAGGATTAAAAGAATTAAAAAAACAAAGGTGAGATTAAGGTAGGCGAGGAAATAAAATATTTTTTTATATTTTGAATACTCAATTTTGCTTTCCCGAGTAACTAATTTCCCAATTTTAGGCATTTTCAATATTTTTTCTTCACCATGCGGTGCCTGACTAAGAAAATCCGTTAGATCAATCCCAGCAGGATGTCTGAAAAAATGAGTACCATTAAGCCAGATACCGCTTTTCGAAACGTCGTAAATATTACCGGTATAGGCAATATAAGCAGATCTTCCCTCTTTTCCGTCAAAATATCTTAATTCTTCTGATGTCATATCTTCACCAGATTTGTGCTTACCCTCTTTAATATCCTTTCGTAGTTTTGGCCCGATAAAGAATACAGTAGTTAAGGCTGCAGATCCCATCATAAGAAACAGAATAATTTTAATTGTCAATAAAATTCCAAAACGTGTTTCGAAAAGCATTTGAAACGAAGATACTCTTACTAATGCAAGGAAAGTACCTGTCACCAGCATAATGAGCATGGAAACTAATCCAACCCGTACTTCTCCTTTTGGTAATCCACTTGCTGCATAAGCCGGTTTCAGAATTAAATGAACATAGAGAATTGTTCCGAACCAGAACACCGCGGTTAATATGTGCAAGTATCCAGCGATAAATCTTAGCACGAGAATGCTCTTACTTATTTTATGAGCCTTACCCTCATCAGACTCCATTTTATTTTGGAATTCTATTCCCTGTTCATTCAATTCAGAGCCTCCTGATGGATCGATATGACATGATGCACAATCTTTGCCTGTTTTTTCCGCGTATTCTTCTGTGGCAAGAGAGTTCTGAGAATAAAAAAGTGAACAAGTCAGAGATATATACAAACAAAATGGAATTACATGTGAATGTCTCATATCATCAATCTTTTATTATAAAATTGCTAATGCTTTTGAATCACGGGTAAAATCGAATTAGCAATTCGATATGTTTTATTTTATCAGCAGGCATTTCTTGACAGCTTCATACGCCCCGGTACGTATCCTGTAAAAATACACTCCAGAAGCCAGTCGTGTATTTTGCCACAGTATGCGGTGTTCACCGGCCTTTTGCTGATTTCCTGATAATAACCGTTCAACCACCCGTCCGGTTGTATCATAAATCTCAATGGTAACCTTTCCTGGTTGCGGTAAAATATAACGGATGGTGGTGATACTATTAAACGGATTGGGGTAATTCTGCATTACGAGAAATTTATCTGGCGGCAAACCGGAATTTCTCTGACCAATGGCAGTCTCTACCTCTGGGATAACGAAGTTGATTTCATCGAGATAAACCGTTCCCTGTCCCAATTCGCCTTCACCTTTTAAGATATTGAAAGATATTTCATCAATTTCATCAAGTTTTATGGTGCTTGCCGTATCACTGGCGATAAAATCAAGTAAGGGTATACTAAGAAACTCGGGCTCATTGTTTGCAATAATATAATCATACTGCCAGTAGCGCCCGTTTTTTTCATAAATTAAGACGGCCAGTGTTCGCGCCGAGATATCTCCTCTGAACCAAAATTCCAGATGTTCGCTCGAAGATAGATCATCCGAAATATAACGATATACACCTGCATAAGGGGCGTTACCGTCTCCGATGGCATAATTGATCCTCAGGCTGGTACCCGTCTTTCCGGTGATCGATCCGGCTATCGACAGCTCCGCTGTAGTACCAGCACGGATATGCCAGACATATTGTAGATTGGTTATCGATTCATAGCCTTCAAAATTGTCTATCCAGATCCGATTGGCGACTTCAATTTTCAAGGTATCTGATTTAAGATCCTGTGATTCGGCTATAATTTTCGCCAGGCCGCTTGTACTGTCCGTGGTGAATGCAATCCGGGCCATACCCGTCACCGCATCGACTATATCCTGTCCTATCA
>SMTZ1_10014160_pt1 | contig 21807 bp, 19 predicted proteins | sample DeeMarSWOR136_30_FD_25667 | JGI IMG/M metagenome (IMG submission 25667) | reverse complement strand
CAACAAATCCTATCTGAAAAAACCTGTATTTTTTTCTTTGGTTGATTCTCCTCTTTCTCTATGGTAGAAGATTTTACTATCTACACACTATTTTAATAGGGAGGACTATGATGAAAGTTACTGCTTTTATAGGAAGCCCCCGAAAGAATGGAAATACCGATATATTGGTAGAACAATTTTTAGAAGGTGCAAGAAATAAGGGAGCCGATACAGAAAAGATCTACCTTTATGACTGTAAAATTAATCCCTGTGAGGGTTGTTATAGAAATTGCTGGTTGAGCCCTGATGATTGTACTCGCTTTCGAGATGACATGGATCAGCTCATCCCAAAAATGATATCGAGTGACCTTATTGTGTTTGCCTCACCTGTCTATATGGCAAGCTATTCCGCGCAGCTCACAATCTTTTTTGAACGATGTATCCCTGTGCATCATGTTGACTTGGAAAACAAGGTTATCGTTGAGAACCGTCTCAAAGGTAAAAATGTTGTGATGGCTCTGGTCCACGATTCACCAGATCCAGCCACTGCCGACCTCCCCTTCAAGGCTTTTGAGCGTGTTCTTAAAAAAACCTTCCAGATGAATATAGCAGGTAAACTTCAGGTTGCAGATGTACGTGATAAAGGAGACATCAAAAAAAAAGAGGAGAGTTTAAAAGAAGCTTATCAACTTGCTGAAAGACTCTGTGCTCAATAATGACTTTATAGTGATTCTATCTATTTGCTATGGCATCTATAAAAAGTAAAATGTCAAAGAATGAACTTTACCAACCCTACATCACTATCAATATGAGCAGTGCTCTGAGTGAGCCTGTAGAAATTAACGGTAGTTATAAAAGACTTCTCTATCCTAAAATAGGGATATACAATGGTCCTGGTGCTTCACACTCCTGGCTCTGGTTTGTCGAAATACTGGATGCAATGGGCTTCTGGGACATTGATTTTGTTGATGATCACTACATCAAAAACGGGGGACTTAACAACTTACATGTGTTGTTAGTATCAGGGGGCGATACCTTTGCCATTGCAGAAAGTTTGGGCAAAGAAGGAGCAGAGAAGATTAAAGGTTTTTTGGATGAGGGGGGTCTCTATATTGGAAGTTGTGCGGGTGCTTACCTCCCCCTCAACTCCTCACTTCCACCCCTTAACCTGTTCAACCTTGCCTCAGTTAAAATAAGTAACCTCACCTCAATACTTCCAGAGTCAGTTGCAATGCCAGAAAAGTTTTGCACCCCTTATGGGTGTAGCTATATTTTTCACCCTGTGAGAGAAGAAGTAAAGATTACGCTATTTGACTTTCCCTCTCTCAAAAAAAATGATGAGGTAGTAGCACCTCTCTACGGTGGTCCCTCATTTCTACCGTCAGAAGACGTTAAAACCCTTGCGCGTTACACTGGATTTACCAATCACACACTATTTTTAACTGATCAACAGTTGGCACATGATACGTTAATCGGAAATTCAGCAGTGGTTAGTAAGAGAATAAGTAAGGGACACATCTTTCTTTTAGGTCCACATTTAGAGCACCCCTACTATTTAAAAGCCAACACCCTTATTGCTGATATGATATACCAAGGAATATATGAACAGGAATCCACTAGAGTACTTCCTAATCCATTACATAAAACTATCAATAAAAAACTTCATAACCTGTGGCGAGGAATTAAATCTGAAGTGAGTAATGCTAGGATTGTTGCCCAATCACTGGAGAGAAATACCCTAACTTGGCAGATTGGCCATAAGGTGTACGAACCGGCTAAAATTAGAGCATTCTTGGAAATGGTGTGGTCACGTATTTCCCAAATGGAGCACATGAGCAGAAATGTTGAAGAAGATGAACTGCTCAAGTTGAGAGTGTCTTTTCAAGTAACCACTCAACTACTTAGGGAGATAAAGAGGGAGGCAGCTAAAGGCCGTGATACAACTGATAAAGCATCTTATATTATTACTGAAATTAAAAATATTTGTGCAGATTTCTTTAGAAATTACTTTAATATAAAACTATACTCTCTCACAGAAGATCCACGCCGGTATATTAACCTTTGAAAGGAACTAACATGAAGCAAAGAAAAATAATGCTATTAGTCTTTATAAGTATATCCCTCCTATTTACGCTAGATGCTTCTGCCCGAGAAGACTATAGCGCCATAATTGAGCAAGATTGTGATGCATGCCATCTGGATCGCTACTATCCAGGAAGAGACTTCTTTGAAGCAGAAGATAATTATAAATGGAAAATCTTTTGGGCTATGACAGTAATCGCAGTGGTTATCTTCCTAATAGGAATGGTAAATACTACTATGCTATGGAAACTAGGGAAAAGTCCGAGCTTGAGAGGAAAGTTGAAGTGGGGTCCTGTAATTAAGTCTATCCTGACTGAGGTAATTCTTGAAAAGAGAATCATCAAAACAAGCTTTATACGATGGTCTGTTTTTTTTGGAATCTCCATGGGTTTTGTCTTTCTCCTTATCGCCTTTCTAGCATTCATTCTGCTTAAATTCTCCACTGGTCTTGATTTTATCGAACCTTCCGCCACCCACTTGGCACTCGACTTATTGCTTGATCTTTTCGGTACGCTCATTTTGATAGGCACACTTCTGGCAATGGTGAGAAGATATGTCTTGAGATCTGCTCAGATGGAAAATCTTACCCAGGATACTGTTGCAGTAATCTTTATTTTTTTCATTGTCCTCACCGGTTTTCTGCTAGAAGGATTTCGCTTTGCTACTCTACCCCCAAGTCCAACAACCAAATTCTCCTTTTTGGGAAGTATCATTGGATCCTGGCTGAAGCCTCTTGAGCTCCCCTGGACGGTGTATCACTTCTATCTTTGGATCTTTCACGGATTTATCTCACTCGCCTTCATCGCTTATATCCCCTTTAGTAAGATTCTCCACCTTATTGCCTGTCCCATATCGATTGCAGCAACAGCATCAGATGAAGCACATCTTGAAACCAATAAAGAGTAAGGTATCTAATGTAAATTGTTAGCATTCTTTTACTATACAACGACAGTCTTTTAAAAAGGATTAAAAATGAGCGATCAAGAAGATAAAAAAGCGGATGAAGAAAAAAAGGTCAATGAAACAACCAACAACAAGAAAATTATAGTAGACAATCTAAGTCCCCGACAGATAATTGAAATTGATGCCTGCACTCGCTGTGGTGAATGTGTTGAGTGGTGCCCCGTATATAATCAGGATGAACGAGAAGGAGTAACTCCGCGTTCAAAGGCAACACGGTTTAAAAAAATTCTCTCTTCACAATATGGACTCTTCAGGGCAGATAGTTTTTTAGGTAAACTCTTTAGAAAGAGAAAGGTAACTCCAGAAGAGTTAAAGCAGTTTGCTGCAGATCTCTATGAGTGTAGTACCTGCCGACAGTGTCACTTTGTCTGCCCTTCTCAAATTGATACCGTTGAGCTATGGGAGGGTATTCGAAGATCCTTTGTAGATGCAGGATATGGTCCTTTGGAGCAGCAAAAACATCTCATCCAAAGCGTGAAATCCTACGATAACCCTTGGGGGCAGCCGAGGAGTTCACGAACCAGATGGGCAAAGATCGCAAAACGGCAGAAGAAGATTGTACAGGAGCCAAGAGACATTACACGACATAAAGCAGAAGTACTCTACTTTGTTGGGTGCACTGGTTCATATGATGTTAATGTAGAGCAGGTTGCTATTAACACAATTAAAATTTTAGATGAGTTGGGATTTAAAACTATGATTACCTCGTGCGCCGGTTGTTTTAAAACCATTAAGCGAGATTACCCCAAGATGGGGAAGCTCAATTTTGAAGTAAAACATACCGTAGAGTTTCTTATCGACCTCATTCAATCAGGAAAACTGAAATTAAAAAACGAGGTTAACATGAAAGTAACCTATCATGACCCATGTCATATGGGTCGACATAATAATCTCTACGACGCACCACGGAAGCTCTTAGAGCTCATTCCTGGCATTGAGCTAATTGAAATGGAAAGGACAAGAGAAAATGCAAGGTGCTGTGGTGCAGGTGGTGGTTTAAAGGCTGGTTATCCTGATATCCAAAACAAAATCTCCCAAACCAGGATCAAAGAAGCTGAAGCAACCGGAGCAACTGAACTCGTTTCAGCATGTCCTTTCTGCTATCAAGGACTCCAGGTGGGTATCCAAGCACTAGACTCCACACTCACCATGAGAGACATTACTGAATTGGTATGTATGGCTATTGAAGATAAATCTCAAGTATAACTTTAGTTATATAACATAAATAATTATTAATTAAGGTTATTATCTGAATAATATATTAATGAGATTCATTCTACTTTTACTATCCTTTATCATTTTTCTCTTATCTTGTGGTCTGAGGGAAAAAGGTAGAGATTTAGTCCGTCTGGCCTATCTGCAAAGTGATCTTCACCATTTACCAGCCTTTGTTGCCTTAGAGAAAGGATTCTATCAGCAAGAAGGACTTTCAATAGAAGTTTCCGGCATTTTTAAGGCAGGACCTGAGCTAATGAGCGGCTTCACTTCAGATAGCCTCGATGTTGCTTATGTCGGCCTATCGCCAGCTATTGTTGCTGTTGCCAATAAAACTGCTCAGGTAAAAGTTATCGCCCAAGTTAATAAAAACGGTTCTGCTATAGTTGTAAGAAAAGATGCTCCTTTTAAGAATATAATCGATCTTAAGGGAAAGGTTTTTGCCATTCCTGGTCACTCCACCATTCAAGATTTTTTAGTGCGCAAAGCACTTTCAAATTGTAAGTTGAATAAAAATGTGATTAACATCATTACCATTAAACCACCAGAGATGATAAGCGTCTTGAGCAGTAAACAGATAGATGCCTTTATCGCTTGGGAACCCTACCCATCTATGGCTATCACTAAAAATCTGGGTAAAGTATTGATCTATTCAAAAGATATCTGGAATGATCACCCTTGCTGTGTTCTGGTTGTCAGTACAAAATTTATGAAGAACAATCCCTCTGAAGTAAACTCTCTATTGAAAGCTCACCTCAAATCAATTAAATATATTGAGGAAAATGTTATGGAAGCGGTAAATATAGGAACTAACTATACTGGAATGGATAAAAATACCGTAGAGCTGGCTTTGCAAAACATTCAATTCGACCATCGCATCAGCATAAACGAGGCAATCGAATATATTGAATTTCTAAATAACTTAGGTTATACCTCAATCACTAATCCACACACATTTATCCAATCTTTGATTGTAAATCTTGAGGAGTATGATGAAAAATAGTTTGTGGCAATTTTACTAAATGAGCTAATCTTGTAGCTCTCTTTTAAAATACACTATATTCTATAATTGCGTGCTTCACTTGATAAATCATCACTCAATTTTTTCAGATTATTTGCTTCCTCTAATATTTGAGCTGCACTCACTGCCGTAGCTCTCATACCTTCATTAATAGTGACCATTGCACTGGCTGCCTGTTCAGTTCCTAGAGATTGTTGCCTGGAGGCCAATGCAATTTCACTAGCGTAATTTACCGTCTCCTGAATATGCTTAATCAAATTATTAATAGTTTGTCCTGCCTCTAAAATAAGTTTTACTCCAACTTGAAAACCTTTAATTGCCTCTTCAGTAGATAGTACTGTAGAGTTCGTAGCCGATTGAATACTTTCTATGAGCATTGCTATTTTTTCAGCAGATTTTTGACTCTGATCAGCTAATTCCCTCACCTCAGTCGCTACAACTGAGAATCCCTTTCCGTGTTCTCCTGCCCTTGCTGCTTCAATCCCGGCATTGATAGCAAGCATATCAGTTTTATTAGCAATATCGCTTACTGTCTTGACTATAGATCCGATTTGCTGGGCCTCAGCACTGAGATTGAGCGTGTGTTCAGATATTGTCTTTACTTTACCACGGATGGCATTTATTTCTTCGATACTGGCATTGATCGCCTTTTGACCTTCAGAAGCAATCTTAAGTACATCATTAGAACTCTGGGATACTTGCTCAGCCTTTTCATAAACATGCTTAGAAGAAGAGTTAAGTTCCTCTATGGTTGTGGTAATCTCATTCACTGCGGAAGCCTGTTCAGAGGCACCTCTTTCTTGCAGTTTAGCAGCATCAGACATTCTTTCAGAGGATATGTTAGTCTGAGTAATAACATCTTTCATCTTTTCAATCGATAACCTCCACGTTGAAACCATCTTATTTATAGTTTTAACAAGTATTCCAATCTCGCTTTTTGACTTTATAGATATACTACGAGTGAAATCCCCCCCAGCCACATTATCAATTACATTTACAGCGTTATTAAGTGGCTTGAGAAAAAGTGATGTTATAATATACGCCATAAAGGTAACGAATATTAAAATAATGGTGACTGCCAAAGCTACTGCCCCGTTTACTCTTTTTAACTTATCTGTAAGCGGCTCCAACGTAAAACCTGATATGATGTATCCCAAGATTCCTTCTGTGCCCTCATTATCAATGCCATAAACGGGAGAAATAATATTCAACATACCATTTTGCTCAAATACTTCTGTCTTTTCTGGTCTCTTGCTAAACAAATTTTCAAATTCCCTTGCTATCTTTTCATTTTTTACAAACCATACTCTATCCTTATACTCTGAATAAAAGTCTAGCTTGGAAGCTAGACTGATAGTAACACAATAGACAAGATCCGGGTACTTCGATAACAATTCATTAAAGATTTCCCTATCACCCCCCCCTGAACCCATCACCATAGGTAAAGCAGTGAACGCGGCTTGATTATTCACTATAATTCTACTATCTGTCCTTTCTTCTATAAGAAACCTTCTCACAGCAGTAGTAACAAATACAACCATGAGAAAAAATAACAGTACTATTGTTAATATGTTTGAAGCAATAAATTTAAACCTTAATGTATTAATATTCATAAAACTCCCTCCTGGATTCATCAAGCATACTAACATCAACAAATCCTATTTTTCTTGACTATATCGGAAATCCATTAAAAATTATTAAATTATTTTTAAGGATATTTATTTAAAATAAAGATTACAACATAAGGCTTCTCTTCAAGCAGTTAATTATGGACATCATCTGAAGCTATAAGCGCTGCACCAAGGGCACCAGTTATCTGGGGATTTTCTGGTATGCTCATTGATGTCCTTATCTCATCTTCTAGTGCTTTTATTACACCTCTATTTCTCGCAACTCCCCCCGTGAGGACAACCAACTCCTCATGACCAATCTGAGGCATCATTACCCCGATCCTGCTCGCAATCGATTTATGAATCCCGGCAATAATATCCTCCCGTGCTTTACCCTCTGCTCTGAGAGAAACCACAGAGTTCATAGAGCCTTTAAAAAAAATTTTTTCCGTGGTTCCTTCAGTAAGGTGTTTACTACTACAAAATCCACCACCTAATTTTGTAACGTAAAATTAATTTGATCTCTCAATGATTTTTAGTTTTATCCATTCAATCCAGTAAACCCCGTGAGAAAAATCATAGCTGCTCTTCACCTCTCCTGCTCACCTCCTCTATTGCCCTTTCAACCTCTGAGAACAATTTATGAAATAGTTTTACATCCCTTCTTTCTAACCTTATTCTTCCTAAAACCCTTCTAAAACGGTCGATAAAATCTTTAATATCACCTTTGGGATGGAAGTTTACAACATGTAGGCACGATTCCAGATGCTGATATACATGGTGTATCTCTCTATTTTCCGCTAAATCCCATTTAAAAATCTCAATTTTTTCTTCATCTAAAATCTGTTGGTATAACTCATAACAATAAATCATAACTGCCTGAGCAAGGTTTAGTGCGGGTTGTTTTACTGCTGTTGGAATGGTAGAAACTATCTGACAACTTCTCAACTCCTCATTAGTGAGTCCCTTAGATTCCCTGCCAAAAACGAGTGCGATTTTTTTCTTACTTCCGATCCTTTTTACTTCCTTCGCTACCTCCTTAGGGGTATAGAGAGGGTAATGGCGACCTCTCACTCTTTGAGTGGTTCCAACTATAAAGGTAAAAGGAGTCAAGGCTTCTTTTAAATTATCACATACTAGTGCCTCATCAATTATATCTTCTGATTTATGGGCAAGGGCATAAGCTTCAAGTCTCTTATAGGGAATCGGGTTAATCAATATGAGTTCTTTTAACCCCATATTCTTCATCCCACGTGCAACTGAACCTATATTTTCTGGAAATTCTGTGTTCACCAGTACAATTGAAACATTGGACAGTGCTGACATTATCTCTCCTTTCAATAGTTACCAATAAATGTCAAGACTTTTTATATAAAAAGTTCCTATTTACCAATTTTCTATCTTTGCTTTCATCTCCTTTAAAGCTTTTATCCATCAGGTAAGGATTGAATTCTTTCTTGACTTTAAACCTTAAGATAAGTAGTCTTAATTTTTATCTACCACTCTACTACAGACCTGGTAGATTTTAAAAGCAGGGGAAAAGAATTTAACCACAGAGGTCACAGAGGGAAAATTTATTTTTTAAAAAACTCTGTGTACTCTCTTATTTCTATAACTCAAAGAGCATTTCCTTTTAAAGGAATTTATGCAAGAAAAACAGAAAAAAAGTTAGGGTAAGTATAAAGATAGAGAGGTAGAGAAACACCTAATAGACTGTGTAGTAGAAAATCAGGCCATCTAAGAGTTAAAGATGTAGAAAAAATTAACAAAATAGAGGAAGAACAGTTATAAATCCATGTAAGATCACTGGATAAAAGAGTAGGTTTGTTGATTAATTTCATATATACCTCAACAATGGTGAGAGGACACAGAGAGGAGGGAATAATAAATCTTTTAATTTATTGATATTTAATATTTTCTCTGTGCGCTCTGTGGTTTGGTTTTGACAATACGATACATTTAAAAAGGAGGGCGTTATGAAAATAATAAAAGTCGTAACTATTCCATTAGTTGTTATCTTCTTAGTTCCTCTTGGATGTAGCTCCCCTGAGAAGGAGAAAAAAGCAAAACCTAAGCCTATGCAACTCATGAAACAGATGTTAGATGGCTATAGCGATAAGGTCGATGGTGGCATATACCATGCACTTTCTGAAGATTGGTCAACGATTATCGATTCGAGTAAATACTGTGAAGATCAATTTCTACTAGCCAGAACATATGTCTTCCAAAATATGATGACTGGTAATCCAGAATCCAGGGATAAGGCAAAGGAGCTCACTGACCTCGCTATCAAAAAATTTGAGGATAACGTTAATGGAGGTTTCTACAAAAAATTTACAAAAGACTGGAAAATTACAGATAAAGAAAAGACCCTTCATTTAATCAGTAATGCCTTTGGGACAATTATGCATCTCTATGAAATCACCTTCGATGACTACTATCTCCTTAAATGTTTTGACCTCCTAGATTTAGTGTTAGATAAATGTTGGGATAAAACACACGGGGGGTTTTTTGATTCCTATAGTGAAAATTGGACACCCAAGAGTGATACTAAAAGTCTTAGTACACAGATGGAAATCATTCTGCACCTTGCTGGGGCGTGGAAAGATGGCATTGATTCACCTTATGCAGAGAGAGCAGAACACTACAAGCAAAAATCGATTGAAATTACAAATCTCGTTATAAAAAAGATGTATGATTATGAACAGGGAGGTTTCTTCAAGGGTTGTAGTGGCGATTGGTCAGTTAAAGATGATAGCAAAGACACAGAAGAAGTTGCCTCTGCGATTACCACCCTCTTCTTCATCTACCATAATCTCGGACCTGTAATCTGGGGTCCTAGAAAAGGAAGTCATGCTTATTCTCACGGCAGATCTATCAACGATAACTATTCCTACCTTGGTCCTGCTCCCGACCCCAGACCCGTCAGCATGGAAGCATATAATATTGGCAAAATTGTAGTAGATACGGCTACTCTGCTCCTGACGAAAGCATGGGATCAGCAAAACGGTGGATTTTACAAAAGCTGCACAAGGAATTGGCTGCCTAATGATAAGAGTAAATTATCTAAAGTACAAGCGGACTGTTTGACAGCTCTAAACATCGCTTATAAATTAAGTGGGGATGTCAAACTGAAAAACAATCTTAAAAAACTGCACAACGTTTTAAGAACAAAAGCACAAGATAAGGTTAATAGTGGTTATTTCGAAAGTTATAGTTTAGAGTGGAAACCCCAAGATACATATAAATCCTTTTCTATAAATATGGGACTTATCGGTGCTTTAATGATGACTAACGCAACAGTTAAGAACCCTCCCCTTACACCAGTTAAACTCAAAGTATGGATTGAACCTCACAGCTGTGCTGCAGAAGAAGGGGAAGCAGCTCACTATGAAGTCATGGTTCAAAATCAAGGTTTTTCTTCGGAAAGGATCAGGATCGGTGGCTTGATGGCACTCTCACGATGGATGGATCCACGTGAGTTCTATATTGAGCTAAAACCCCATCAGGTTTATACTTACACTCTCAAGGTAAAACCACCGCAGGGATTGAGAGGAAACACCTATCCTTTCGAGGTATCAGCAATTGCAGAGAGCTATAAAAAGAAGTATTTTAGTGATATTGCCTTGATTACCATTAAATAGCATAAACGTTACAAAAGAACTTTTTGAATCTTTTCTCTTGTTTTCAGTTTCCTTGTGAGCACTTTATTGATGAGCTCATTAATCATCTTCACGCCACTCAAAACACCTGCCTTTGAGATGATTCATCTTACTCTCTTCTTTAACAATACTCGTGGGTGCTTCACGTCAAGGATATCCATCCTTCCCTACTACCTATTAGGATATCCTGTTCTCATCCCTTCCTCCAAAAGTATTTCCAGTGGGGAAGTACCAAATTGTACAATCTTCTCTAAAAGGCGTGGTCTTTTTTGCTGAATCATTGGAATTAATTTCTGGATTTCTGCGGTTAAAATCTCACCTCCGCTAAATGCATGAAGTGTTGACTTTAGTGGTCCTTTTACCGAACCAAAAAGGAAATCGATCTCCTCATTGCTCAATACTACTGGCATAGTAAAAGGTCTCAGATAATCTGTAAAATCATGGCGATCAACAACAGATCTCTTCCACCACTCAATATAGCTCTCGATCCCCTCCCTATTTATTTTATTATCAGCGAGAGCAACTGTAACTGCGTGTGCCGCCTTCCACCCACAGAGGATAGCACCTGTTATTTCTATCTCCTGACACCAGGCAGCATCACCAACCAATAGAGTATTGTCACGGTAAGGTTCACGAATAGGAGAATAAACATTCTCACAAAAACCTACTCTCCTTACCTTTTCTATTTTTTTGAACCATGAGGAAAATTTCCCTTGAGAGATAAATCGGTCTATCTGCAATTCATAATCAACATTTGTATTAAACCCTCCCCCAATAACAGCAAATTCATCACTATATGCTCTGGGGATTGAAAATATGAAACTAGTAGGTTTTTCATCACCTATCCAGGTCTTAAGAGACATTGGTTCTTCCATCTCACTCCCCAATGTGTCCCACCCACATCCAATTAGGGTAGCATAGAATGTCCTTTGATCGTTAAACCCCAGGCGTTTGGCAACGAGTGAATTTGTTCCATCTGCTGCAATGACAAACATCCCCCAGAAACTTTTTCCTTCTGTACTTTTGAGAGAAACCTTGCCACTCTCTTTTCTTATGTCTACCACATTAGTGCCAGGAAATATCTCTACTCCATATTTCTCGCTGTCTTCAAGTAAACACCTCAACAGCGAAGATTTATCATGAACCACCGATAACCTTCCCTCATCTCCCCTCGATTCACTTTCATGGTAGTTTCCGAAAGGAATGCATTTTCCTCCTGGAGAATAAAACTGCCAACCATATATATTTTTATGAGACCCATCATACCTTATAGAAAAACCATTTGCGGGAAAACAAAGTCGTCCATCCCTCGTATTAAATGTTATTCGTTCACCAAAGATATATTCATTGAGCACAAGCACCATCATGGTACAGGCTCTGTTAATATCTGTAATATGACTTTTTCTTTCCAACAATGCTACCTTAAGCCCATTTTCTCCTGCAGTTTTTGCCGCCATTAGTCCAGCAGGTCCTGCACCAACCACTATGAGATCATACACCTTTGCCATACTAAACCCCTTTCTAAATCAAGATTATTTTTAATTTCACCCCATTAGAAATGTATCATAGTGATAGTACACATTTAATAGGGGCTATCTAACAGGAGAAACACAGAGTATCTCTCCGTGTACTCTGTGTTTCATATTTTTTCTTTTCAAAAAGTATATCATAAATTAATTAGTTAGTAAATGCAACCACTATCATCAACCCTACAACGTTATATGTATTTTTTATCTTAAACGTATAAGCTCTATTCTTGGCAAAACAACAATATATTGTGTAATATTTAATGAATTACGTAAGAGGGTAAATCTTCACTCTCTTTTTTAAATCTCTTAAAAATATTACTTTTTTCTTTAAAGAAATCATGTGAAATGTTATAAAAAAAACTATAAAAAGTCCTTATGTAAATAGGTGAGGATAAAATAATGTCAAGACTCATTGAAATCATTAAAAAAAGGCATAGCGTAAGAAATTTTAAAGATAAGCCTGTTGACAAGAGCATACTACTCTCTCTCGCTGAGGCTGCGAGACTTTCACCTTCTGCGTGCAATGCACAGCCCTGGAGGTTTGTTACAGTGACTAAAAAATCTATTATCAAAGACATCGTCGATAAAGGACTAGGAGGTGTGGTTCCTAATAAGTGGGCAGCATTAGCACCTGTAATGATTGTAGGATGTGCAAAATTAAACCTACTTACTCACTACATTGGAGAATCGATCAAGGGTATCCATTATCACCAGATTGATTTAGGGATTGCCATGGAACACATGGTACTGCAGGCAACAGAAATGGGTTTGGGTACCTGCTGGATTGGTTGGTTTAAAGAGAAAAAAATAAAAAATATACTACACCTACCAAAAGACTGGAAGATAATTTCACTTCTTGCCTTGGGATATCCCCAAGAAGAAAGCAATTCCCATACTTCACGTTTAAATCTTGACGAAATACTATTTTTCAATAGGATGTGATACACATGAATTCAATCAAGAAGTTTGATATGAAAAGGAAGGGTTTAACTATCAAATTAGTGCTCATAACCATTTTGGTACTAATCTTTATAACTGTTTTTAGAGAGCAGAGATATGTTCAGCTAATACTTTCACCTAAATATCTTCTATACCTTATTGTCACCATCACAGCTATAACCCTTTTAGGAGGGAGAAAGGTTTCTCACCTTGTGAGAATTATCACCTTAATCATCCTCTTCGCTATCTTCGGCATATTTATTGATATACACCCTAGCCCTCTCTGCGCTCTCACTAAAGCATTTACAAGATATCAAATGAGAGGATTTATCCCTCCGCATATGGTCATTATGGCAGGGGCCATGCTCCTCTTTACTGTTGTAGGGAACAAAGTATTTTGCGGCTGGATTTGTCCTCTGGGGAGCTTGCAAGAAGTCATTTTCAAGATATCTAAAATCTTCAAAAAATTTAAATTCCCCTTCCTCATCACCAATGCTCTGAGATTATCATTGCTTGCAATCTTCCTCATATTTGTCCTTTCATTCCGAGTGAATATCTACAATCTATTCAACCCATTTGAGCTTTTCCACTGGCACCTTGAATGGTACACACTCGCCGTTATATCCATAGTAATTCTGGCAAGTCTATTCTACTATAGACCATTTTGCCACTTTCTCTGTCCGGCAGGCTTTATCACCTGGATCTTTGAGCACATAAGCCTTTTTAAAATCCATAAAAACAAAGAAAAATGCACTCACTGTAATCAATGTATTAAAGAAAGCCCCTGCAATGCCATTGATGATATTATACACGACCATAAGAGTATCCCTGACTGTTTTGCGTGTGGTAAATGTATTGAATCTTGTCCAGAAGATGCACTCTCATTCTCTCTCTGGCAGCAATGACCTAAAAAAAAGACTCTTAGCCAGTTTTGGTTAAGAGTCTTTTTAATCATTTTTTCTCTTCCTTCAAGAGCCCATCAATTACTTTTTGAAATTCAGCCAGTGGCTTTGCACCTACCAATTTCTTGCCATTGATAAAAAAGGTGGGGGTCCCCCTTACTCCAAGTTCTCTACCTTTCTGCATATCTGCATCTATTATCTTTTTAAAACGATGACTTTCCAAAGCATCATTAAATTTATTCATGTTAAGGTTTAACTCTTGGGCGTAAACTTTCAGATTATCAATACTAAGTTTGCTTTGATTATCAAAATTTTTATCATACATCTCCCAGAATTTTCCCTGTGCTCCTGCTGCCATAGAGGCCTCAGCAGCGATCATAGCATTTTTATGAAATGCCAATGGAAAATGCTTAAACACCAACTTAATTTGGTCTGGATATGCCTTCATGAGTTGTTCTATAGTAGATTTCCCCCTCTTAGAAAACGGGCATTGAAACTCAGTAAACATCACCACAGTGATAGGTGCGTCTTTTGACCCCTTAATTGGAGCATCACCGATTGGTACGTTATATATCTTATTCGGATCCTCCTCCACCCTGGTTCCTTTCCTGCTCTCTTCTTTGACATTGGTACCCCATTTGAAAGCTATTTTTTTTCCACTTAACTCTTCGTCTATTACCTTAACGAAGTTTTCTAATGGCTGAGCACCACTTAAAAATCTCCCATTAATAAAAAAGGCAGGAGTACCTGTAGCCCCGATTTTAGCTGCCTGTTGTGCCTCCCTGTCTACCTGTTCCTTAAATCTATGGTCTTTGAGGGCAGCCTTGAATTGGTCTATATTAAGCCCTAACTCACCGGCATACTCCAACAAATTTTCTTCTTTTAAACGCCTCTGATTTTCAAAGATGATGTCGTGCATCTCCCAAAACATTCCCTGAGCTCCAGCAGCCAAAGAGGCCTCAGCAGCTAACTGAGCATCCTTATGAAATGAGAGAGGGTGTTGTTTGAAAACAAGCTTTACCTCTTGAGGATATTTCTGCAGTATCTTTTCTAGTGTAAGTTGTACCTTTTTCGAGAAAGGACACTGATAATCGCTGAATTCTATAATAGTTACCTTGGCATCCTCTGCTCCTCTGAATGGTGAATCACCGACCTCAACTCGATATCGGGTAATCTTTTTTGCTTCTCTCTCCTGAAGTATCTTTATAATTTCACCCTCAGTTTTTCCTGCTTTAATAAGGGGAACAATCTCTTCTATCATGCCCCTTGCCAGTTCTTGTTGTTCTGTCTTCATTCCTGTAATATCAACTGTAATTACCTCATCTGGTGACGGTGTTTCCTTTCCTTCCAGTTTAGTACTCTTTACTGAGGTGCAACTCAGAACTAAAGCAGTCATAGCTCCTATGAACATTAATTTCCTACTCATTTCTATTTTCCTCCTCCCTTTCTAAAATTGCCTGATCTTTAATTTTTTTATCGTTACATTTTTTATAAAAATAATCAATATAATTTAACTAATTAATTTCTGATTTTTCTTTTCTAACATCTTTCCTGCTTTTTGAATAATCTCTCTCTCAGTCTTAAATGATATTTCTTTCAAGGCTTTGTCAAATGAGAACCAGCATGCCTGCTCAACTTCCTGGTCATGATCTTTGGTAGAACCTCTCTTGTATTTAACTAGGTAAAAATAGACTATTTTATGATGTCGAACCTTTTCACCCCCTTCCTTTAACCAGAACCAATAATCTATCTTATCTATTCGTCCCTCTGATATTCCATCCAATCCTGTTTCCTCTTTTACCTCCCTTACTGCAGCTTTTTCCAGAGATTCATTTTTATCAACGAGTCCCTTTGGTAACTGCCAATGACCTTTAGCAGGAGTTTTAATGAGACATACCATCACCTCTCCATTTTTAACCTTATAGATTACACCACCTGAAGAAACGTCAAACTTTGTTTTAACACGCCCTTCCACTCGCATTACTTTTACATTTTTTCAGTTCTTCTATAAAATTTCCGATTACCCCTGAGAGGAAATCTCTAGGGAGTATATCTCCTGCAATGGTATATGACTGTAGTGTTCTTATCACTCTATTGAAATCTTCTGATTTCCCTCTTTCACAGATTTTGAATAAAGGACAGAGCTCACAGCGGTCTTTATACTCAACACATAGAAAAATAGGCACTACTGAAGCCTGAAGTGCTTCTTTAAAGTGTCCCAAATTGAAAGCTGATTTTAAATACTCATAAATATGAACCCACTTCTCAATAGTTAAATCTAGGGAATCTTCACCATCACTATACCTTTTTTGCATCTCCTTAAAATCCATCAACCTTTTCATTTATGCCATCTCATCATATGGAGAGCTCACTTGTTTACGTACAATTTGTACAAACTCAACCCAGCGCTTCATGGTGAAAGCTTGATATTGTGTTTGATTCTTAATATTTCTCCAGAGAGAAGCGACAAGCCATCTCTTAAAAAGTGTGCTTTCACCTAAAGCATTAAACAGGTCTTTTCTTAACGCTTGACAGCAAACATCACCATCCCATTCATTTCCTAATGCACCATTTGTCCAATAAAAGTGAAGCACAGCAAGATACTTCTTCGTTAAGTACCTCCTTCCACTTACCTTACTATCCTTAGGGGGAAGGTATCCACGCCATTTGAGACACCCAATACTTCCAATTAATATTTCTAATCTTCGAATAAATTTAAAGTGGCATGGTGGTTCTGCACCACCAACTTCACAAAGAAAATCATAGGTCTTTCCTCCTAACCTCTTCTTTATCTCGCTTTCTAGCATCCTCATCCTAGATCTCGAATCCTCCGGTAGATTTAAAGCATGACAAGGATAAATGTTAACTGGTTTCATTTCCTTATCTGACCCAAAAAATGAACAGTCAATATTACGGCTTACTAATCCAAGGAGAGTTCGTTCAACCAGCAGTTCTTTAAGTTCTTCCCTCTTACCCAGCATGTTAAACACTTTACGCTCGATCCCTACTTCCATTTTTCTATTATTTAATGAAACCTCCTTTTCATCTTTCCCTTTTCCAAGCCATTTCTTTAATGCACACGCGTAAGAGATAAGTTCATCCCGCTTATCTGTTCCAACTTGGTAATGACATCTACTAACAGTACTTCCACTTCCACCAATAGCATTGCAGATGGTGTGTATACGTTTTGGATAATCATACCTCCAGATACAACAGAAATCTACCATAGCTCTAAGATCAAGTACTTCATAAGGTAAACTGCCTAGATGGAATTCCATCTCATTAATCTCTTTAATTTCTTGATCTGAGCTATCCCAACCATACCCTATCAGATTCGCATCGTGAAAATAGCAATCTTTAATATGCTTATCTAGCTCCCTACCTGATTTCTTAGTGCCATACAACAGGTGATAGATATATCGATAGGGAATACCTTTCCCCTTCAAGAAGTTACATTCACTGTTATAACTCATGGTAGTAGAAACCTTTTCATCAGTTAATTCTAGTCATAAGCCATTATTTATGCTATAAAATTTTAATTTTAAATTGCTGCACTCTTTAGTGTTCCATGTAAATGATGCATAACAAATATTTTAAATTATCACAACCATAAATTTTAAAATAATCAAACGTATTTAACTTCGCCTCATCCTTTGATTGTGAGATGGAACTACACAATTTTATATACTACATCAATTCACTGATTATATATCCTTACATTTTTCTTCTGCTAGGAACTGGCATCTTTCTAACAATAGGACTTAGATTTCTAACTATCCTTAAACTTCCTCAAACAGTGATAAACCTACTTAAAGGAAGGAAACCAGTCACTACTCAAGGAGATATAACTCCTTTTCAAGCTCTTACCACTGAACTGTCAGCCACCATCGGAACAGGCAACATTGCGGGAGTAGCAACTGCAATTTTCTTAGGCGGACCTGGAGCAATTTTCTGGATGTGGATCTGCGCCTTTTTCGGAATGGCAACTAAATTCTGCGAGTCATTTCTGGCAGTTAAATATCGACGTGTGTTGAAAGATGGTACCATCTCTGGTGGTCCAATGTGGTATATCTCTCAAGGATTGCACATCAAGTGGCTGGCACGGTTTTTTTGCTTCTTTGGAGCTCTATCCGCTTTCGGTATTGGAAACATGGCACAATCTAATTCAGTTGCTCTCGTATTACGTAAATGCTGGAAGATTCCAGAGGCAACTACTGGAATTTTTTTAGCTATCCTCACTGCTTTAGTTATTATTGGTGGAATAAAAAGAATTGGCAAGGTTACAGAAATCCTGGTACCTTTCATGTCTCTGCTTTATATAGGAGGTGCTCTTCTAATCTTGATTTGTAATATACCGAAAATAGATGATATATTCTCATTGATACTTACTCATGCATTTACACCTATCGCTGCAAGTGGTGGTTTTTCTGGTGCAGTAGTAGCTCACGCAATCCGTTATGGCATCGCAAGAGGAGTATTTTCCAATGAAGCCGGATTAGGAAGTACACCTATAGCCCATGCCGCTGCCAAAACAGACAGTCCCCTTACACAAGGATTTATCTCTATGTCTGGTGTATTCTTTGACACCATTATTATCTGTTCTATGACTGCTTTTGTTATTCTGCTATTTCCTGAAGCCTGGACAAGCGGTGAAAATAGTTCATCGCTTACCTCTCTTGCTTTCAATTCAGGTATTCCAGGAATTGGTAAACATATCGTCACTTTGAGCTTAGCTATCTTTGCATATTCTACCATCATTGGTTGGTCATACTATGGAGAGAAGTGCGTTCAATATATATTTGGTTTCTCGGCAGGTTCCTCATACCGGTGGGTTTACTGTATCTTTGTTGCTATAGGATCATTTTGTGGAGTCAAGCTCGTCTGGGATCTCTCAGATATACTGAATGCCTCCATGGCAATACCCAACCTGATCGCACTTTTGGGCTTAAGCAGTAGCATCTTTAGAGAGGTGAGAAATAGAACGCAGATATCCGCAGATACTCGCAGAAAACTTTTTTAAGGCATCTTAATTTATTGATTTATCTCTTTCTCTGCGTGTTCTATAATCTCTATGGTGAAGTTCAAGCCTACCTGTGGTGAGGTAATAGTGAAACCCTTATTCAGACAGCCACTATCCAAGACTATAATAAATCACTATAAACGACATGATATCTTTAAGTGCGTCCATCAATCTCATATTCACTTTGAACATAGAGTATCAGTGTATCATGTTCTCAAAGCAAAGCAGTGCTACCCTCATGGCTGTGTATATTTTAATTGGAGATGCCGTAGGTTAAATAAAGGTAAATCCTGTCCCAGAAAGTTCAAACATGTGGGGAGGAACTGCTTCAACTGCAAGGAATTCTACGACGAGAAGGAAATATACATGCCTGAACTCCTTTTACGTGAGGAGGAATATAAAAAATTTGTTCATGAGCTGAATATGTTTGAGTATTGGCTGGAGGAGTTAAATGGCAAAGATGTTTCTTTTTCTGGAATCATCAATTCTGTTAAACCCAGTTTTTATAAGAAAGTTGGTCGCCGAGATAATCAACTATCTTTTGATGGTTTCTTAATTAACTTCAAAGAAGGTTATATCAATCTCGACTATTTCAAAGATTTCGTTTATGTAAAAATCAGTTCAAAAATGCAACATCGCTACAACTTTTGCAAAGATGATAAAGTAAATTTCCATGCCCGATTAAATGAAAAAGATGGAAGAATCGTCTTCAATAGGGCAAATCGTATCGATATAGATGAGAAAGCTGACAATGAAACCTGGACAGAGGAAAAAGCTCAACTGGCTAAAAAGACAGGAACCATTATCCCCGTTCAATACGAAAAGTGTCTAAACTGTGATAGAGGATCACTTCTTGATATTATCACAGATTCAAAAAGGCATCGTATGTTATTCTGTTTAGGAGGCATTAAAGATCCACAATACTGCATTTACACTATTTCTAAACTACTGATTGTGGATAGTTGTACTAAATTGCAAAAAGAATTGGAACAGTTATAAGTTAATGAGGATCTAGATTTTTTTAAGGATACATGCAGATAAGAATTTGTGAAACTATATACTTAATCTTAAGAGGTATTTCAAAAAGTTTTATCAAAACAGATAATATCTATCAAAATGCACGCACTACTAATATAAGCTGTGCTGGGTAATTTTCCCATGCGTGGTAAGATGTTTTAAGAGCTTTCACTCCTTTGCTCATTATAGATAGCACCATATTTTGTGGTAAATGCCTCGCCGGGAGCTCAAATTTTAAAAAAATATACTCACAGCACAGTAGAGAATAGCCTCGTTTTTCACAATCATTCAGGATTACTTTATGCTTGGTCCATAGGGAACTGTGTGGTAAAAGGTTGTGAAAGCTGGAACAGCGTTAATTATTACACATAATGTCATTGGATTCCTCTCACTATCATAAATTTTTTAGGAATTGTAATGATTATCAAGTACTATTAACACATTGGGAAAGGAGGTACATATGAGTTGTAAATATAAAAGTTATTATCTGATCTTATTTTTAGCAACAGCTCTGGTCTTGGTACCGTCTTCATGTCTTCTGGTGAGGGAAAAGATCGGGGTAATCTACGTCATTCACGGTGGCATGGATACTAATGAACCTCAATATCTGTGGAATGCTTCTGTGCATATGTTTTCCTATGACCCGAACCATCCTGTTTATAAGTTTGCTATCTGGAACCCCTCACTTTGGTCGTCGGTCTTAGATCCAAATTTTACGGACTTTGCGGCCAGGTTCATGAGAATGTACGGGTTTGAATATCAGCTGATCGGGGGAACGGACCCTTTCCACAGTATCTCGGATGAACAGCTGGAAGAGATGAAGGCTGAGTTGGACAAAAAGGGCTGGATTTTCGGTCTGGAATTTGAGGTGGACTGGGCAGGTTACATGGCTGGGGCTAATGTAGATCATTACGCTTACCCCCGATTTATTTATTATGGTCCTGATGGCCCTGATGAGGGATATAATTGTACCTATTGTGGAGAGTATGAAGAAAACGGGCCATGGGAGGGGTGCGAACCAGATCGTTATAATGTTGATGGTCCTGTGGAGCGGCTCCTGAATAGGGGGGTTTCCCGTATTGTCATGATAGATCTTACCGTGTCGGTACCTCGCTTCTCAAAAAGCTATGATGTAGTACAGATGACCAAACGTGCTCTGGATGACTGGAACGATGAGCACGGAAAATCCATTCCCCTTCTCTGGGTCAATGATTGCACAAATCTGATGGAGAGGTCATACCCGACCGAACCCGAGGGCTGGACATACAGCCTGGGACTGCCCGAAGAGGACGTGGAGGTTCCGCTGGAGGGCAGTCCTAATCCTATTGCAGAAGATAGGGAAATTGCGCAATTACACGTAGAGGGTATCGAAGCCAGTATGTCTGATTCGGTTTCAGATGCTGATACCGGAGTGATGGTGCTAAACCATGCCCTTCATAACAACAATGAGGTCTTCGATCCCAAGATAGATGATACGCTCGTCATAAATGAAAATATTAAATCCCTGCTTCTAGAGCGGCATCCCACTATGGACGCTCAAAATATCATCGGAGCCTTTATGGGTATCCAGGAGGTAAATCCTGAAAATGGCTTGGAGGAACGGAACAGGGAAAATCGCGGTCAGAGTTTAGGACATGCCTGGCTGTATGAGAGCAACAAAGAACTGCCTGGTGATGAGTGGGGCTACCGCTACTGGGATGGGTTGGAGTATTTAATAAAGGACCGCGGGGTAAAACACATTGTAATCGGCTTTACACAAATTTGCACAGACTCTGTCCTGAACCTGGTTGAGCTATACAACGAAATAGGTGTGGAGATCGGAGTGAAGAACTGGGTCAAATACGGAACATGGGATTATGACACCTACC
>SMTZ1_10003244_pt1 | contig 21815 bp, 19 predicted proteins | sample DeeMarSWOR136_30_FD_25667 | JGI IMG/M metagenome (IMG submission 25667) | reverse complement strand
CGACTTGCGATTTTGGTCGGTGATGGTCATTCCCCAGGTGACCGGTCCGGTTACCTGCCCCTTAACAGCCCAGGGCGAGAGGTTATCCCAGTTGAGAAAGGGGTGCAGGCCGGCGGCATAGTCGGCACCGATGGGGTATTTGTTGAAGTCGTCCGCGAGGAAATCGGTATAAAACTGCTCAAGCTCTTTGTTGGCCTGGGCCAGGTCAACGTAGATGCGCTCGTTTCCAACCACCACCCCGGGGAAACCCTCACTGTACTGGACATACATATTCTCGTTATAGGAACGGTTTGGCAATTGCGGCCAGGCGGGGATGTCCTTCAGGTAATGCAGTACCTGTTCGCAGGCTGCTTTCGGGTCGGTCTGGGGCATGCTGCCGATAGCGGTCGGTAGACAGCCAAATTCTATGTTTGCCACGGTTTCGCTTGCCTCACTTCACGTATTTGCCGATTATCAGGTCCAGCCTTTTCTTTATCTCCGGTGTTATCGCCTCCGGGGCGGTCACGATGGCCGTCCGCAGGGCATTGGCGCAGTCACAATCACGTTTGTCGTGTATCCTGGTAACGGCCCGTTTTATAATCTCTCTGATGGTGTCGGTATTACGCCGCAGGGTCTGGATAATAACGTCAATTGGGATTGGCTCGTCGGTCTCGTGCCAGCAGTCGTAGTCGGTGACACCGGCGATACTAGCGTAGCAGATTTCGGCCTCACGCGCCAGCTTGGCCTCCGGCGAGACGGTCATCCCGATGACGTCCGCCCCCCACGACTTGTGCAGCAGCGACTCCGCCCTGGTGGAGAAGACCGGCCCCTCCATCACCAGGTAGGTGCCATGCTGGTGGATGGAAGCCCCCACTTCTTTGCCGGTCTCATACAGGATATGGCTGAGGTCGGGGCAAAAGGGCTGTGCGAAGATGATGTGGGCGACAATGCCGTTACCGAAGAAGCTGCTCACCCGTCCCTTGGTGCGGTCGATTAGCTGGTCGGGGATAAGCAGGTCGCCGGGCTTGAAGTCCTCCTTGAAGCTGCCGCAGGCGTTGACGGCAATGATGTGCTCCACGCCGAGTGACTTCAGTGCATAGATGTTGGCGCGGACGGGTATCTCCGTGGGGAGGATGGTGTGCCCCCGCCCGTGTCTCGGCAAGAAGGCCATCCCGACTCCCCCCAGCCTGCCAACGGTGATGGCGTCACTCGGCTTCCCGAACGGGGTATCAACGTTTACCTGTTCGATATTCTCAATCCCGGGGATATCGTAGAGTCCACTCCCCCCGATAACCCCGATTTTAGCCTGTGGCATCTAGCGGTTCCTCCCTTTTTCTATGTGTCATTGTTCAGTTGACAGGTCTTAGTGTTTATTTTACATTTTACTTAGCGGGTAAGACCTGCGTGAAGTGTGTCACCGGACGGTGGCATAAGCTAGCTGTAAGCTAGCCACTCGCAGGGGCCGCTTTTATTATTTTCAACAGTACCATTCAGTCGTTTTCTGTTATGAGGTCGAGTATATTACGACCATTCTGATGGGCGTTCGAGTACAAAGCCATCTGTCTTCATAACCCTTTCAGGGAATCGGCTTTGGGCAATTTTTGCTCGGCTAATATGGAAAGAGGAACTGGCAGCATGTTCTAAGTCTGCTGAGTATCGTCTTGGTGGAAAAGCTACAGTAACTCTTTTTTCGGGATAATGTGTTTTTATGGCTTTTATTGGTGGGACCAAATCACTATCCGCAGATATTAGTAATGCTATATCAAACCGGTTATTAACAGCATCTAAGAGCATTTCTGTCGCTATATTTACATCTGTCATTTTCTCATTAGGAATTTCACTGGTATTGCGACACCTTGGGCACCTGAACGGATCCCTTCTATAGTGGCCATAATATAATTCAAAGTCATTAAAATCACAAAGTGTTTGAAGCGCTTCAATATAGGTAGACTGACGCTTTTCCTTTTCAGGGGCATCTATGATTCTTGAAGTGAAATATTTAGTCATTATTAATTCTTGGTTAAGCATAAGCAATTTCTGGGCTAATGTTCTAATGTTTAACCAATAATATCGTTTATATCCGGAATCCCTTAACCCGAAGTATAAGTTAAAGCCATCTACATAAGTAATGACCTTTACCATTTTCGACTCCTAGCTATGTGTTACATATTCCTGACAGATAGTAATAGAAAAGCTCTTGACAAATATGTTAAAATTTAATTGTAGAACATGGTTACAGCACCAGTGTGAGTAGCACTGGTTCAACGGCTCCCTGTTTATACAGGGGGCTGTTTCTTTTAGGTAATTGATTTACGTATAAGTGGTCTCGAAATACTTCACGCATCCTAAACCACCTCCCCAATCCCCTGCTCGTAAGGTTCCCGTATTATACCACGCTCGGTGATGATGGCGGTGATGTAGCCGTGCGGGGTCACGTCAAAGGAGGGGTTGGCGGCCTCGCAGTCCTCCGGGGCGGTGCGCACCCCCCGGAAGCCGGTCACCTCATCCGGGCGGCGCTCCTCAATCGGTATATCCTCTCCAGTTACCAGCGTCGCGTCTATCGTGGTGGTGGGGGCGGCCACGTAGAACGGGATGCCGTGTTCTTTCGCCAGCACCGCCAGCGTGTAGGTGCCAATCTTGTTGGCAGTGTCGCCGTTGGCGGCGATGCGGTCCGCCCCGACGATTACGCAATCGACCTTGCCCCGGCCCATGAAGTACCCCGCCATCGAGTCGGTAATCAAGGTCACCGGGATGCCGACTTTTTGAAGCTCCCAGGTGGTGAGGCGCGCTCCCTGTAGCAACGGACGGGTCTCGTCGGCGAACACCTTTATCTCTTTGCCCTGCTCGTGGGCATAGATAATCACCCCCAGCGCCGTGCCGTAGCCGGTGGTTGCCAGCGGGCCGGTGTTGCAGTGGGTGAGCACGGTGAAACCGCTCTGGATTAGCTCGGCACCAAGCCGGCTAATCTTCTCGGTGGCCTCTACTTCCCAGGCGTGTATATTTTCGGCTTCTTCGACCAGTATTGCTTTAATCTGTTCAACGCTCTTTCCGGCAGCGACTGCCTCGTTAGCAACCCGCTCCATACGCTCGACCGCCCGTGGGAGGTTCCGGGCGGTGGGGCGGGCATTTTTCAGGGTATCGACGACAGCCTGCAGCTTCTGGATAAACTCATTTCCAGAATTCGACTCAATGCTCAAAGCGCCGAGGGCGACCCCGTAGCCTCCCGCCACCCCGATGGCCGGGGCACCCCTGACCTTAAGCTCCTGAATCGCCGAGGCCAGCTCACGGTAGTCGGCAATATCGAGATAGACCTCCTCGCCAGGGAGTCTGGTCTGGTCAAGCAGCCTTATACGGTCACCGAGCCACTCAACCGGCTGGTAGCTGGATTTTTTCAACCTCACCCCCTCGGTCCCCCTCTCCTTCAAAGGAGAGGGGGAGGGCATTACGACGCTAGTTAAACCTGTTCATGGTCACTTCTGGCCCTTCGGTGAGCAGGGACGAGATGATTTCGCTGACTCTCGGTAGGACCTCTTCGATGGTCTTTTCCTCCTCAGATGTCAAATCGCCGAGGACGTAATCGACCACCTCGGCATCCTTGTCCCTTATGGCAGCCGGTCGCCCGATACCGACCCTTATACGGGTGAAATCACGTCCGCCCAGCGAGTCGTTAATTGACATAACACCACGGTGCCCGGCAGAACTGCCTCCCTGTCGTATGCGGATTTTCCCCGGTGGCAGGTCAAGGTCGTCGTGGATAACAATCAGGCGGGCACGGGTGACATTGTATTTCCTCACCAGGTAGCTGACTGCCTGCCCGCTACGGTTCATAAGTGTGTGCGGCTTGGCGAGAACCAACTGCTTGCCGGCCACCTCGCCTGAGCCTGTCCGTGCCTGCCCTTCTTTCTTATTGAGACGAATATTGTAGCTCCGGGCCAACTGGTCAATACACATGAAACCGATATTGTGGCGGTTCCGGACATAGTTCTCCCCGGGATTGCCCAGGCCAACAATCAGTGTTGTCTCACGCTTTTTCTTCCAGAAGAGCAATTGCCATTCCTCTACTTTACCGTGCCAAAGAATATCTCCTCGGTCACCTCATCGGTTTCCGGGTCCCAGAAGAATACCCTGCCGCGTACAATAGTGACACACCACACATACGCACTTTCACCATCATCGGATAAATCATAGTCAGCGGATATGATGTATCCATCTTCGAGAGCATCCTCCTGTATCTTCAGGGCTTTCCGATACCACTCATCGGCGTACTCTGTTATCGGCTCTTCCGAAACATCGTTTGCGCTGAGCCAGTCTTCGAGTTCAGCGATTGAAGAAAAGTCCCTGGGTGGACATACTTCTTTGATTCCGTCCAACTCGGCTTTAAGCACGTCGTAGTCGCTCTGCAAGGCTTCGTGTTCGGTCTTGGAAATGCCGCATCCAGATAGCAGTAGTACAACCATACTCCCAATCCCCACAGCCAGCACCAGACGGCGCAGGTTTTTCATCATTACCTCCTTTTTTCTTCCAGAAGAGCAAGGAACTCCTCTTCAGTGATTTGCCGGGTGCCCAGCGTCCGCGCACGGTTCAACTTGCTGCCGCCGGGGTCTTCCCCGACCACCAGGTAGCTGGTATTGCGGGTTACGTTGTCTTTGGCTGTGCCACCGAGGGCCTTCACCTGCTCCTGAGCCACCTCACGGCTGAATGAGTCCAGTCGGCCGGTAATGACGAACTCCATCCCGGCCAGCGGCAGTCCGGCGGCTTCGGTGGGTGTTCTTCTCGGCCAGACACCGGCTTTCCGCAGTTTCTCTATGATTTTGAGGTTTTCTGGCTGCGCGAAGAACTTGATAATGCTATCAGCTATCTTCGGCCCGATACCCTCGACCTCCATGAGCCTCTCCCGGGAGGCATTTTTCAGGTCGTCAAGGTCTGTGAATTCATCAGCGAGTACCTGTGCCATCTCACCCCCGACGTGCCGTATCCCCAGGGCAAGAATCACCCGGACTAGTGGTCTGTCCTTGCTGGTTTCTATCGCTGCCAGCAGGTTATCGACGCTTTTCTCCCCCATCTTATCCAACTGCAAAAGTTCGTCTCGTTTTTCCTTTATCGAGTAGAGGTCGGCGGCGTCATGTATCAGACTCCCGGCCAGGAGGGTAGCACTCAGGCTCTCCCCGATGCCGCGGATGTCCATCGCACCCCGCGAGACAAATAGCTCGATGCCGTGCTGTACCTGGGCGGGGCAGGCGGTGCTGGTGCAGTAGTACATTGCCTCGCCCTCCGGCCTGACCACCTCGGCACCGCAGACCGGGCAGGCCGGGTGCCCCTCTTTGTTCTTGGGCAGCTTGTCGACAAGGCTGTACACCTTTTCCTGTCCGGTACGCTTGCTCACTATCGGCCCGACGACTTCTGGTATTACCTCCCCGGCCCGCCGCACTGTTACCCAGTCGCCCTCGCGGATATCCTTACGCCGGATATCGTCTTCATTATGCAGGGCTGCCTGCTTGAGGGTAACCCCGCCTACCCTGACCGGTTCGAGGATGGCGTATGGGTTCATCGTGCCCGTCCGTCCAACACTGATGGCTATCTCCTTGAGTTGGGTCGTGCCCTCCACCGCCGGGAACTTGTAGGCGATTGCCCACCTTGGCTCGTGGCCGACACTTCCCAGGACGTCCTGTCGACTGACCGAGTTCACCTTGACGACGATACCGTCGGCTTCGTAGGGCAGGCTCTCGCGGTTGTTGACCCAACGCTGGTAGTAGTCTGCCACCTCCTCGATGCTTTTAAGCAAGGCATTTTTCGGGTTCACCTTGAAACCGAGCGATTTCAGGTACTCGAGCCTCTCCCAGTGGGTGTCCGGGATGGCCCTGCCCTCGGCGTAACCGAGCATATAGATATAGATGTCCAGCGGACGTCGGGCGGTGATTCGCGGGTCGAGCTGTCGAACCGAACCGGCAGCGGCATTCCTCGGGTTGGCGAATGTTGGTTGTCCTTCCTGTGCCCTTTCCTGGTTCAGTCGTTGGAAACCGGCCACGGGCAGAAAGACCTCCCCCCGCGCCTCAAACCGTGACGGTGCATCGCGGGACACGGAAAGCGGTACGCTCCGTATGGTCCGCAGGTTCTGGGTGATGTTCTCACCACGGAAGCCATCACCACGGGTCGCCCCGGTAACAAGCCGACCATCGACGTAGGTCAGTGCCACGGCCAGTCCGTCAATCTTGTGCTCGCCAACGAGGTCGAAATGCTCTTCACCGAGCATCCGTGCTGTTCGCGTATACCAGTTGGCCAGTTCTTCCCCGGAGAAAGCGTTGCCCAGCGAGAGTAGCGGATAAGGGTGCTCGACGACCCCGAATGCCTCGACCGGTGCAGCACCCACTCGCTGTGTCGGCGAGTCCGGGGTGAGGAACTGGGGATATTTCTCCTCCAGTTGTTTCAGCTCACGGACAAGCTGGTCGTACTCGGTATCGCTGATTTCGGGACTATCGAGTACGTGATAGCGATAGTTGTGGTGGTTAATTTGCTCCTTGAGCCGGTTAATCCGTTCCTTGACCTGGTTCAGTTCGTCCATCGGACACCACCTGCTGCCCTCAATGTTTTATAGATTATAGCACAGCGTGGCGATGTCAGACGGCGAAGGATAAGACTTTATTGATAAAGTCTCGGTGAAATGACTGGTTCACCTGAAGACGCTGGGTGGTGCGCTCTAGAGAGCTTCTTTCAGGACGTCAGCCGGGAAGGGATTTCCGTGGGCGGGGTATATCCACTTGGCGCCGCTATCGAGGAGTAGTTTCCAGCTTTCTTTGATGGTATTTCTGTTATCACCGACCGACGGCATACCCGGCCCGATTCGCATTGGCAGGCCATTCATTGCCAGGTCACCGACAAACGCCTCGCCTGTCTCCAGCAGTAAGCTCATGGAGCCGGAGGTATGCCCCGGAGTGTAGAGGACTTTGCCGTTGATGCCAAACGGATGCAGGGGGAACTCCTTGTCCTCTAGTGAAATATCCACCGATGAGGCTGGAAACTTCATGAACGGAGTCATGCCATGCATCAATACTGATAAAACGGCGCCCCAGATACCGATTCCCGGTGGCATCGGACGGAGCGCTTGCTCCAACCATTCCTTTTCGTGATGATTAATAGCTACTTTGCAGTTGGTCAGTGCCTTAACCGCGTTGACGGAACCAATGTGGTCGTAGTGCCCGTGAGTTATCAGCATGAGAGAAATATCTTGAGGGTCAATTGACAGGGTCTGGAGTTCCATGCGGAGCTTGCTGACCTGGTTGGGCGGACCGGCATCAACTATGACGAGCCCTTCCTCTTTGACCAGGTAGCAGTTGCATATTCCCAGTGATAGTTTATGTATTTCTGTAGTCATCTCCTTCTCCTCTTAGTCTTGAAAGACTCGGTAGAGAGCGGGATTCACCTGTGCTCGTGAATAGCTTCACCTCTTAGGAGCGTGTTACGGGGAGGTCTACCAATAGAACCGAGCAGGTGTACAGGTCTTGTCATAATACATTTCCTCAGGCACGCTGTCAAGAGTGTGTGCTCGTTCATGTGATTAAGGTGCTCTGGCATTCTCTTGTTACCCTCGCTTACTTGTTTGGTTGTGATGGACCTAACCCTTGTGTCCCCCTTCCCCAACGGGGAAGGAAGGATACCAAAGTTAAGAGGAGCAAAGACCATCTTTCATTGGCAGAGCGCAGGGATTCGGGTAAAATAAACCGGAGAGGAAACGCGGCATGACGATACCGATTGTTTATCGCGAGGAGTTGCGGGAATATGACTTCGGCCCCGGCCATCCCTTCCGCGGAGACCGTTATGACGTGTTCCCGAAGTACCTGAGGCAAAAGCTGGTTGAGGGCAAGGACTACCGATTTATTGAGGCCGAACCGGCAAGCAACGATGACCTGCGCCTGATTTGCCGCCAGGACTACATCGATTTCTGTCGTGACTTCTACCGGGCTGCGAATCTGGGACTGGACTATGCCGGCGATTTCGCCCGTTTCATCAGCCCGGACAATATCCCTAGGGGCCGTCCGGGCAAGGTCGAGGAGGCGGCCAGGCTGATTATCGGTCAGGTTAAGCTTGCTGCCGACCTGGTGGTAGCGGGCGAGTCGCCGAAGGTGGTTGTGCTGGGCGGCGGCTTGCATCATGCCAAGGCTGACTATGGCGAAGGCTTCTGCATCTATAATGACGTTGCTTTCTGTGCCCGGTACCTGCGACAGGTACACGGACTGGACAGGGTACTGATACTGGATACCGATGCCCACGCCGGCAACGGTACGGCCGAGTATTTTTATGAAGACCCATCCGTCCTGCTAATTGACCTTCATCAAGACCCCAGGACATTGTATCCCGGTACCGGCTTTGCCCATCAGATTGGCACAGGTGAAGGCAGGGGTTTCACGATAAACGTGCCTATGCCGCTCTTCTCCGGTGAAGAAGCCTACCGACTTGTCTTTGACGAAATCGTCCGGCCGGTGGCCGAAGAATTCGGCCCGCAGGTAATTATCCGCAACGGTGGCTCTGACCCGCATGCCGCTGACGAGCTAACAAACCTCGGACTCTGTGTAAAGGGCTTCCGGATGCTCGGTGAGCAGGTCAGGGAGATAGCTGAAATATGTGACGGCAGGGAGATTGACCTCATTGCCTCCGGCTACACGCAGCGTGTCCTGCCCCCTGCCTGGTTAGCACTCATCTGTGGCTTGACCGGCATTGACGTTGAGATTGAGGAGCCGGAAACCCTTACCGATTGGCTGGTTGACCGTTCTCCTGAGGCTATCGACATCGTTATCCAGACGGTGAAGAACCACCTGAGGGATTACTGGCAGTGCCTGTCTGATAAATGAAAAAGGCACCCAGCATGGGTGCCTTTATTCTCTATGTCCGTATACGCTGGCTCGGTTTCACTTTGACATCTGAAACTTATAGCCGACGCCGGGTATAGTGACTATGTACTTGGGATGTGCTGGGTCGGCTTCGATTTCCTTTCGCAGGCGACCCACAAAAACGTGCAGGTACTCTCGCTCATTAACGTATTCCGGTCCCCATACCCTGCCGAGTAAAGAAGAATGAGGGAATACCTTGCCTGCCCCGAGTGCCAGCTCCTGCAGGAGGTTATATTCTGTTGGTGTCAGCCTGACCTCACGGTCGCCAACGGTTACCCGTCTCTCCACGAAGTTGATGCTGAGGTCGCCGCAGTTGAAGTTAGGCGTGGTCTGCTCTTCTTCGCTGCCCTGGGCACGGCGCAGCACTGCCCGCACCCGCGCCGCCAGTTCGTTCACTCCGAAAGGTTTTGTGATGTAATCGTCGGCACCGATGTTCAGGCATTTCACTTTCTCTTCAACGTCATGCTTTGCACTGAGCATTATTATCGGCACCCTTGACCACTCGCGTATCTTGCGGCAGACCTCGAAGCCGTTCATCTTGGGCATGGTGATATCCAGGATTATCAGGTCGGGGAGCTCTTTTTCAACGACTTGGAGAGCTTCAATACCATCCATGGCCGTTAATGTCTCACAGTCCCTTGCCTGCAGGTTGGCCCGCACGGACTTTACTACCGCAATATCGTCGTCAACTATGAGAATACGTGACTTGCGCATCTTTGTCTTCACCCTCCAGCACTTGTTTTACTTGGCGCATCAACTCATTTACGCCAAATGGTTTAGCAACACATGGTATTCCGGTTTCATGTAGAAAAGCCTCGTTCTGGGAACTGACGACATCCCCGGTCACGCAGATTACCTTCCGCTGTAAAGACGGGGATATTATGCCAATACGCTCGTAGAGCTCGATGCCGGACATGTCCGGCATCCTCAGGTCAAGCAGTATGAGGTCGTATCTTTTATCGCGCAGCATCTCAAGGGCCGTCAGCGGGCTGGGGGTGGTATCTACCAGATGCCCTTTGTCCGTCAGTAACCTGTCCAGGGCACGGCAAATATGTGGCTCGTCATCCACGACCAGTATCTTTGCCCCGACCGGTTCTTCTTGCTCAGCGTCGGCAGGCTCACTGGATTCACCCTCACCGCTATCGGTAACAATGGGGAGGTCGATTATAAAAGTTGCACCGAGACCGGGCTTGCTCCAGACACGTATCTCGCCGCCGTGCTCTGTAATAATGTCTCGTGAGACATTAAGGCCTAGTCCCATCCCACTGTAGTTGTCCTTTGTGGTGAAGAAGGGGTCGAAAATCTCATTTATGGTCTCTTCGGGTATGCCTGGGCCGTTGTCGCGGATGCTGACGATAATCCTGTCGGCAAATTGCTCGGTCGTGACGGTCAGTTTACCCCGCCGGGGGCTGGTCGCCATTGCCTGTTCAGCGTTAATGATGATATTGAGGAACACCTGCTGAAGCTGACCCGGATTTGCCATCGTTTTTGGTAGATTTTCGGCAAGGTGAGTCGTTACTTCGATATCGTTGCTGCGCATCTCGTACGACCGCATCGTCAGGGTATTAGTGATAACGGTATTAATATCGGTATATTCACTCTGCTGTCTGTCACTGCGGGCGAAGGTACGCAGCCTGTCGACAATTCCGACGACCCGAATAGCGCCCTCATGGATAACCTCGACAGCCTCTTTCATGTTCTCCGGGATGTCCATCTGCATCAGCATCTGGGCGAAGGCAATGACACCTGTGAGCGGATTATTTATCTCGTGGGTGATGCCGGCGGCTACCTGGCCAATCGCCACCAGGCGCCTGTTGAGACTGAGTTCCTGACGCATCCTCTTCTGTTTCGCTTCGATGTCGACCAGTTCGGTAATGTCTCTCATTGAGCAGATGGCTCTGATGACGTTACCCTTCTCATTCGTTATCGGGGTGCTCTTAATGCGAAGATGCCTCGAGAGCTTTTCATCATATTGCTCGACTGATTCAACCTTTTTGGTCTTCAGGGTTTGTGTAAAGGGACAGTGCTCGCATGGGTGCGTCCCGGTGTGCACGACCTGGTAGCACTTCTTCCCCTTCACTTTTTTCCTGCCCGTACCAAACAGCGCCCGTGCGCTTCGGTTGACATTCTCGATTTGATAGTCACGGTCGACTATCAGAATGATATCGTCCTGAGAGTCAATGATGTCCTGGAGTTTAATTACCTCTTGCTCCAAGTAGTCCCCTCCGACATGCAGAGTCTCCGTGTATCTGTCATCATTGTCCCATGCTCGTTGGCCGTGCGTAAGGTCTAAACAGATACTAAACAAGAACCGCAAAAAGCACCTTTGACGACCCTTAAGGGGCATGAAAATAGCCTTAAAAGACAAAACCCTGACCTTGGTGGGTCAGGGCTGCTGGTCTGACAATTGGTATGATGAGTTAATGAGGTGACTAGATTAGATTCCTTTTAATAGCTTCGGAAACAGCCTGCGCGCGGTCGTTGACCTTGAGCTTGCTCAGAATCTGCCGGATTTCGCGCTTTACGGTGGAGGTGCTGATGTAAAGTCGGTTGCCGATTTCCTTTCCGCTTTCACCTTCAGCAATTAGTCTCAGTATTTCCAGTTGACGCTTGGTCAATATCGAGGCCCGGCTGCTCCGGCTGAGTTCGGCATACTCCATTACCAGTTCCCGGGTAAGGGATGGTGCTATCGGGCATAGCCCTTCGTGCACCTGGCGTATCGCCTTGGTTATCTGCTCACAGTCACTGTCTTTAAGCAGGTAACCAGACACCCCGGCTTCTACGGCCTGTTTGACAAAGTCCTCAGCGTAGAGGGTGAGTACCAGAATACCGACATCTGGTAATCGCTGCTTTATCTCACGGGTGGCGGTGATGCCGTCCATTACCGGCATCTTGAGGTCCATAACGATAACGTCCGGTGAGAGTGAAACTGCCTTGGCAATGGCCTCTTCACCACTTCTGGCCTCTCCAATTACCTGGATGCCGTTTTCCAGCTCCAGCATACGACGCAGTCCCTCACGGACTACGTGGTGGTCATCGACAATAAGGACCCGGATAGTGGGGGGTCTTTCGGGTATTATAACTTCGGGCATCGTCTCAGAAAGCAGTGCACCTGTCATCACGTTCTCTCCAAACTAGCATTCCGTGCTGTTCCCTGAACTCATTGTCTCACGTGCCTAAATCACCGAAAAGGCCCAAAGAGGCAGCAAAAGAGGGCCTGAGAGACAAAGTTGTGTGGCTTGATGGGACACAGGGGTAATCCCGTTGGGGCATGTTCATTGACCGCCCAGGGTCATGCCTTTGGTCGAAGATATTCAGTTGACGCCGAAAGCAGCTTTTCTAGCGGGATTAAATCAGATTTCGCTTCATCGCTTCGGAAACGGCGTGAGCACGGTCGTTAACCCCGAGCTTATCAAAGATATGCCGCACTTCCCGCTTTACCGTAGACGTACTGAGGAACAGCTTTTCCCCAATCTGTTTGCCGCTCTCACCTTCAGCAACCAGTTTCAGTATCTCAACCTGCCGGCTGGTAAGTATCGAAGACCGGTTACTCCGGCTCAGTTTGGCGAACTCCGATACCAGCCCCCGGGTAAGGGAAGGCGCGATTGGTGACAGGCCATCATATACCTGGTGCACTCCCTTGGTAATCTGGTCGGAGTCGCTGTCTTTGAGCAGGTAACCGGATACACCAGCCTCGACCGCCTGGCTGACGAGGTCTTCAGCGTAAAGGGTCAACACCAGTACGTTGACATCGGGTAATTTCTCCTTTATCTCCCGGGTGGCAGCTATGCCGTCAATACCGGGCATCCGGAGGTCCATGATGATGACATCCGGCCTGAGCGCCACTGCCTTGGCGATGGCCTCCTCTCCGTTTCGGGCTTCTCCGATAACCTCTATGTCCTCGTCTGTTTCCATAATCCGCCGCAGCCCCTCCCTAACAACATGATGGTCATCAACGATGAGTACCTTAATAGTTGGTGATTCTCTCATGTCTGCACCTTTCAACCTGATGTAGCTGCTTCAACAGTTTCCAGGGAGGAAACTGGGAAGGCGAAGCTTACTGTGGTTCCCTTTCCTTGTTTGCTTTTTATATTAAGATTACCACCGATTAACTCTGCTCTTTCCTTCATACCAAGAAGTCCTAGGTGTACAAGTCGCGACTCACTGTTTATCACTCGCTCCGGGCTGAAGCCCTGTCCATTGTCGCTGACCTCAACCGAGAACATATTGTCGTGACATCGAATACGGGCAGTAACCTCGCTTGCTCCGGCGTGTTTTCTGATATTAGACAGGATTTCCTGTACTATCCAGTATGTTGTGCTTTCTTCGGCGGGCGTTAGCTGGGGCAGGTCTCCATCGATTTCAACGTTACACTTTATACCGTCTTCCTTGAGAGACTCTACTGCCTGCTGGAGGGCCTGGGTCAAGCCCAGTTCTTCGAGCGGCAGCGGACGGAGATTGGATATGGCGCGACGGAGTTCCCTGATGCTTGTTTGTACGGTGTCACTTATCTTGGTCAGCTCAAGCTCCAGTTCAGCCAGCCTTTGCTCTGAGATAAGGTTGCCGATTGCCTTTATGCCGTAGGAAGCACCGACCATCCACTGAGCGACACCATCGTGAATCTCGACAGCAACCCGACGGCGTTCATTCTCCTGCGCTACTCTTATTTCCTCCAGGAGTCTTTCCATATGGAGGTACTGCCTCTGTATCCTGCTGAACAGACGGGCGTTTTCCAGCGCCATGCTACACCACCAGGCAATAAGCGAGGCAAAGCTCAGGTCGTTAGCACTGAACTTTGCCCCTTTAGTAACCTTGGTGTGGCCTATTGCCCCGACAACGTTTCCCTTAATCAACAGGGGTACGCACATTATGGCCGCGGCGCCTGCGTCAGTCATCAGTCGATGAAGCTCGGGGTCTCGGGTCTTCTCATCAATCAGGACCGGTTCGCCTGTGTCTGTTACCCGGTTGCATATTGCCTGCATATCCGGTGGGTGCTTGCCAGCGTGAGCTCTTGTAACGAGCGTATCGGTCGCTTCATCTTTGACTAACAGCACGACGTTGTCCGCTTCAGTATCGGCGGCACTGATTTCCACAACGCGTTTGAAGAACTGCTCTGTCTCTGACTCGGAGGCGAGTGACCAGTTAGTGCGCGCCAGGGAAGTCAGGATTTCGCTGCGGATACCTCCCTTGACAAGCCGGGTGCTGGTAATTATCCGGGCGACTGTCGACCTGAGCTTGCTCAGACTGACCGGTTCGAGCAGGAAAGTGTGTATCCCCGTTCCGGCGTGCTCCACGACCTTACCAATGGTGTTAAAAGCGGCCAGCACCAGCACACTTATTTCGGGGGGAAGTGGGGTGAGCAGGGAATCGAGTTGCTCCGGCTCTCCGGCACCCACAATCAACAGGTCATATGGCTGCTGTCGCGTTGCCTCGATAGCCTCTTCGATACAGGCAACGCCGGTCACATTATAGCCTTCCCGCGAGAGGGTACGAACCCTGTTGATTCGGAGACTTCCATCAGCCTCCAGCATTATAATTTTACCGCTTCTCATTCTATTTCAGCCTCAGGCGGCAATTCGGTGAGTCCCTGCCTGTCCTGCCTTTGTTCCCTTCGGAGAATACCGGTTTGATTTGCTAAAAATATACTCCTGCTGACATTTATAGTCAACTAACTGGCTAGCTGTCACCTTTTAACAGTCCGGTTGCTCCTCAGTGCTGTGTAACATGCTTTCTATCTTCGAAAGTATCCGTTTGCTCGTGGCTGGCTTGGCAATGAAGGCATCTGCCTCGCCGCGGAGGTGTTTACTCTGAAGTGGACCTGTCGTTTCCACTTTGGCTGTAAGGTAGATTATCTGCGCTTCCGCAGCAACCTTACGAAGCCTGTGGCATACCTCCCTGCCATCCATTCCGGGCATCATGATGTCCAGAAGCACTATATCGGGCTTTTTCTCTGCGGCGAGCATTAGTGCCGTTTCACCATCCGGTGCAGTTATTGCCTCGTAACCCTCCTCATTCAGGATGCGACGTAAGCCATTACGCAGATGTGCCTCGTCATCTACTATGAGGATTTGTGGACGCCTTGTCATTACAGTAATCTCCCTGCCTTATTCTCTCCAATCAGGCTACCAGCGAGCCTGTTATTCCAGCCTCTCTAGGCGACGGTGTTTTTTCGCAGGTATCGGTAAGGGGTAGTTCCACGATAATAGTGGCACCATCTTCTTCATTGTTCCTGGCGTGTATCAGTCCCTTATAGCGGGTGATGATGCTGTAACAGGTGCTCAGGCCGAGGCCAGAGCCAAAAACAGCCTGCTTGGTGGTAAAGAACGGGTAGAAAATCCTCTGCAGGTTTTCTTGGGGAATCCCCGGTCCATCGTCGGTGAATGAAATCTGGACCCATTCCCCTGCTTTTCGGGTGGTGACGGTGATATTGCCACCGCCGATCTTTGTCAGGGCTTCTTCGGCGTTTGACATGAGGTTCATGAAGACCCGATTAAGCTGTGATAAGTCGCCCTCCACAAGGAGTGGTCTGTCATGCAGGTTGAGGGTTACGGTAATGTCGCAGGCTCCGTCCTTATAGCGGCGCGTACGAAAAAGGTCACCAAGTACCCTGTTTATTTCGAGCTGCTGTATATCCGACTTTTCCTGTCGGTGGTAGTTAAGCAGGTCTGACATGGTTCTGGCGGCACGCCTGGCCTCATCGTGTATTACCTTCAGGTCCTCTTTGGTCTGCGGTGATAAATCACCCGCCATGAGTAGTTCGGAATAGAGCAGGATGCTGCCCAGGGGGTTATTTACCTCATTGGCAATGCCGGTCAACATCTCCCCCAGGGTCGCGAGGAGCTGTGAATTCTGCCTCTGCTCCTGGACCTTTTTCTGGTCTGCAATACCCATTGTTTCCCCCGGGCCTGTTTCCATTTTGTCTATTCTGGTACCGGAGGGGTTCTTTTGTAAGATACGTTTGGCTCATTCGGGTGACCCCAAAGGGTTACTTTGCCAGGATAAGTGACCTACACAGCCTTAATGCCGCTGTCCCCAATCCCCGACCGTCGTGGTTTACGCCAGACTGAAGCCTGGCACAGTGCCATCGGATGGTTCTATACGGGTAGAAAAAGATAATCCATTTGGCTCATACATGTCGTCTTTTTGGTTCTTACATATGAACAGCCCAGGTGAGATAGTGGGTGCATTGAACTGATTTTCTACCTGCACTACGGTCCTGAAAGGAGGGACGGCTATGGTACTGTGGAAGCTGAAGAATTGTCCTCGCTGCGGGGGCGATGTCTTTATAGATAGGGACCTGGATACCTGGTATGCCCAGTGCCTTCAGTGCTCCTACCGGCAGGAGATGGCGACTCCTGATGAACTGGACAGGCAGCCGGTTGCTACTGGAGGAGAGCTTGTACCTGAAGAGTAGTCCAATTCCGCTGTCGGCCAGCTGACAACGCGTTAGTGTTGAACTTACCAACGAGACGGCTCAACGCCCGCGATAATCTATGAATGGAGCGCGGCTTATTATTGCCGCGGGTGGGGGATAACTCAAGGGGGACACCCCCTTGAACCCCCGTTCCAGAAGGGATTTCACCCCTCTGGACTCCCCAAAACGGTGAGTAGGCCAGTTTTTAGCGAGCGTCGTTTGCACCTGGAAGGGAGTCAGAAGCAGGAGGCGTGAATTCACCTTCCCTGGAGGCAGGATTTCCAAGTACTGTTGAAGGGAGTTAAAGAGGGGCGTAATCCCTCTTATCACTTATTCCCCTTCCCCATTGGGGAAGGGGATGCAGGGGATGGGGCCACCACGGCAAAACAAGTGGTGAAGCAAGTAAGGGGTGCTGCAGTATCATAAACAATATAAGCCTAGTTCGCTTTTTTCTTGCTTATTGCTTTATGCTAAAATGCTGGTAGAAACCGCATACAGTCCTGGTTTATTTCTGTGGTATGAGCAAGGAGTGAAGGTAGAGATGGATGATGCGATGGCCCAGGCCCAGAAGACTGCCAAGGCAATACTGGACAACGTGCAGCAGGTGATTATCGGTAAGGCGGAGGTGGTGGAGCTGGCGGTTATAGCTCTGCTCAGTAACGGACACTTGCTGATTGAGGATGCCCCGGGAGTTGGCAAGACGATGCTGGCCCGCAGTCTGGCAAAATCGCTGGACTGCACCTTCCGGCGGGTCCAGTTTACACCCGATATGCTCCCCGGCGACATTACGGGCGTCTCTGTGTACAACCAGAAGACGCAGGACTTCGAGTTCCGCCCCGGGCCAATCATGACGCAGATTGTCCTTGCCGATGAAATCAACCGCGCCACGCCCAAGGTACAATCGGCCCTGCTGGAATGCATGGATGAAGGACAGATTACGGTGGATGGTGTCACCCACCATGTAACCCCTCCATTCCATGTGCTGGCTACCCAGAACCCCATCGAGTACGAGGGTACCTTCCCTCTCCCGGAGACCCAGCTGGACAGATTTCTCATGCGCGTTAGTCTCGGCTATCCGTCTGAATCTGACGAAATTACCATAGTGGATAAGCAGCAGTATGCCCATCCCATTGAAAAAATAGGTCCGGTAGCCACTGGCGCTGACCTTCTTCAGATGCAGGAAGTAGTTAAGAAAATCTTTGTTGATGATTTGGTCAAGCAGTACATAGTGTCTCTGGTAGCGGCAACCCGTAACCACCCCACGATATACCTCGGTGCTTCACCAAGGGGTTCCCTGGCCCTTTTCCGTACGGCCCAGGCCAGGGCACTGATACACGAACGGGACTATGTGCTGCCTGACGACATTAAAGTTCTGGCGGAGTCTGTCCTGGCCCACCGCTTGATAGTAAGGCTGACAGATGTTTCTCAGGACAGGACGGGGAGGGCAAGTATCGCTGAGTTGCTGGAGACAGTCCCCGTGCCGGGCACCGTTCTGAAGCAATAGGGCCTGGCCTGTTTCGATTGCACATGCGGATGGTGGGGTGATGAAAGTCCGAACGATTTTTCTCGTTACCGTTATTCCCCTGTCGCTACTGGCCGTAGCGCTTTTAGGGGGTTCTACTTTGGTTCTGCGCCTCTTTTTCCTCTCGGTACTCGTACTGCTGGTGAGTTACCTGTGGACGGTGATGGGTGTCCGCGGCATTACTGTGCGGGCTGAGCCACCACCGGAACACTGCCAGGTGGGTAAGAGGTTCCAGCAGAAAATGACGGTTGTCAATAAGAGTCGCCTGCCCAAGCTCTGGCTCAAGATAGAGGAGGGTGCCAAGCTTCCGGGACACCGTGACGCGGTGGTGCTCAATCTCTCGGCAGGTGATTCCCATGAATGGGAGTCGAGCGTTCACTGTTACCGGCGGGGTCGCTATGACCTGGGCAGGGTTGTAGCCACATCGACCGACCCCTTTGGTTTCTTCACACGCCGGCGAGCCCTGGGAGAGGCTCACAGCATGCTTGTCTACCCGGCGACGTTTGCCCTGCCACTCTTCAAGTCCGTTTCCTTTGATGAGCTCGGCTTGAGAGCTGGTTACCAGTCTGTCAGTCAGCTCAGTTCTAATGCCTCCAGCGTGAGAGAGTTCTATTCGGGCGACAGCCTGAACCACATACACTGGCCGAGCACGGCTCATACCGGCCGGCTCATGGTCAAGATGTTCGATGCCGACCGCTCGTCGAATGTGGCCAAGACGGCATGGGTCGTGCTTGATATGCAGGCCAGGGCTCACGTTGGTGAGGGTGAAGAATCTACGGAGGAATACGCGGTCAATGTTGCCGCTTCGCTTGTGAAAAGGCAGCTTGATGCCGGGATGCGTGTGGGGCTACTGGCTGCTGGTGAGCAGTTCTATCACGTTCACCCGGAAAGGGGCGAGGAGCATTTATGGCGTATCCTGGAAGCACTGGCTGTGGTGAGGGCGGCCGGTGAGATGTCGGTGGAGCGGTTGATTGCTGACCATATGGAACTGCTCAGGGGCGACTCAATTGTTATCATCGTCACGCCATCTGTCACCGGAGGGTTATTCGATGCCACGCGGCAGCTGCGAAACCGGGTTGACACAGTTGTCGTCATCCAGTTTGACGTATCCAGCTTTGGTGGTGAGGCCGGGGCGCTTAACATGGCACGTAACCTGAGCACCATTGGCGTACAGGTGTATGTCGTTCGACAGGGGGACGAGCTGGCGTCGGCGCTCGACCATCGGGTCTCACTATTACACTCGAGGCATGTTTAATGGAGTGGGGAATCACAGCTAAAGGTAGTAGTGGAGGGCAGAGTAGCACCTCTCGCCTGACCGGTAGACTGCAAACGCCGGCGCGTGCAATGGCGGCTGTTCATGGTGTTCTCAGTAATCCGCAGGAGTGGGTCGGTGTTGTCCTCATCTTCCTTTCTCTGGCTATCGTCATGCTGTCGATTGAACATGCTAACTGGATTAAGCCGCAACCGTCGCTGGTACTGGTGCTGGGTCTTTCTGTGCTTGTTGGCCTGTGGTTCGGAAGGATACGGTTGTCGGGTAAACTGGCCTACCCTATTGTAGTATTGCTTGGAGTAGGCATAACCGTATGGCAATCGGTTGGACTGGTGTCTCCCACAGGAGCAGAGTCATCGCTGACAACCTGGTGGCATACGGTCACCGGTAGCCAACCTAACGAGGGGACCATCTATTTCGCCATGTTCATTATCATGGTGACCTGGTTAATGGGCTATATCTCAACGTGGTTCCTCGTGTGCAGGCAGAACGTCTGGGTGGCAATTATTGCCGGTACGGTTACCATTTTATTTAACCTGAGTAATCTCCCCCCCGAAAGTCACTACTTCTTACCCATCTATCTACTGGTGGCTATGCTCCTTCTCGGTCAGGTGAATCTGAGAAAACAGGGGGGCTGGTTCCAGCAACACGGCCTCAGCTTCTCCCGTCCGGGTGTCATCAAGGTGGTCGGGGCTGTGGTGGTCATCAGTATCCTCACAGTTACTGTCGCTTGGGTAGTACCCGAGCCCCCCATTGAGCAGATGGGGCTCAACCTGACTGCCATTCATGGCGAGACCGCTCAGGGGCAGTGGTTCAACATCTTCGCTGATGTGCGTGGCAAGTGGCCCAGGCTCGATAGTGGTACGCAGGCGGAGCTTTTATTCGCCAGTCCGTGGAGTACCAGCTCACGTGAGCAATTTGTCGTTACGGCTGATGAGCCGACCTACTGGCGTATCAGGAGATATGATACATATCATTCCTGGGGATGGACCAGCAGCGAGACTGTTGGGCGGGAGGTCGACCCACTTGTGGCTGGTGCGACTAGGGATGCCGCAGACGGTGAGATGGTGACATACACTGTGGAGAACATGTTGAGGACGGACGTTTTGCTTGTTACGGGTGAATTTGACTCGGCCAGTATAACGGCACTGTTGCATACATTTTCGGCTGTGGAGGACGATGAAGGTGTTGTTGCCGTGGTATCACCGAAAATGATGAAACCCTATCAGCAGTATACAGTTACAGCCTGTATCAATGTACCGACGGTAGAAGAGCTATCACAGGCTGGCGAAGACTACCCGCAAGGCGTTATCGAGCACTATCTGCAATTGCCCGATACCCTTCCTGAACAGGTGGTATCGCTGAGTCAGGAGATAACGGCGGAAGCTGAAACAGCTCTGGATAAGGTAAGAGCGGTTAAGGCATACCTGCGAGACTTCGAGTATAATCTGAAGGCTGAACGACCTACTGAGGATGTGGACGGTGTTGCCTACTTCCTGTTCGAGACCGGAGAGGGGGTGTGTACCACGTTCGCTTCCGCCATGGCTGTGATGCTACGCTCGGCGGGGGTACCGGCCAGGCTCAATACCGGTTACCTTGAGGGCGTTCTGGACGAGGACACGGGAAGTTATATCCTGCGAGCTAAAGACTATCACGCCCGCACTGAAGTCTACTTTCCCGGGTATGGCTGGGTAGAGTTCTCTGCCACGCCTGGTGGTGATGGTGGTGCGGCCGAAGTTGCAGTTGTTGATAACTCTGAATCAGATATCCCACCCTCGGAGTTGCCTCCCGACGGGGCAGAAACCCCCGATACATCCGGTGTCGAGGGGGACACGGAGCCCGCTACCACGGGTCGCCCTCGTTTTCCGGGTCCGGCCCTGTATGTCTACTTCATTATTATCGGGATTCCACTGGTGCTGTACCTTGCGGCGAGGGCAGGCTATGCCTACTGGTTGGCACGTCTTAAGAGAGTGGATAATCCGGCCGACGTCTATGCCCGGATGTGCTATCTGGCGTCGTTAATTAAGGTCGGGCCAGAATTTGATGAAACGCCTCTGGAGTACTCTACCCGACTGTCACTGGCTATGCCAGCTAACGCCGGGGCAATAGATACTATTACCCGGGCATACATAGAGACACAGTTTAGCTCCAGGAAGGAGTTGAGCGGTTTGCAGAAGGGGAGGATGCAGAAGTCCTGGGTAGAGCTGTGCCCGTCCCTGGTCAAGCGCCTGCTTGGCTTCAAAAAGCCTTCGAAATAGCGATGCATTTAATATATTCGGCAGATATTTATCAGGGAATTTAAAGAGGGGCGAAACCCCTCTTTTTTCGTTTGTCGCCTGATAATCTGGGGAAGGGGACACAAGGGATGGGGCCTCCAATACCGAACAGGTTGGTGAAACGTATAAACACATATTAAAGTGCTGCTAGCAGCATGAACGAGCACGGATACTTGAGTGCCACCGCCGAAGGTGGGATAATACGGGGACGTCTTGCCCTGCTTCGGAAGGTAAGTAACGGTCTGGAGATAAGGATGGATGAAGTCAGCCCGGAGAGTCCGGAGCCCGCAATAGTTACCGAAAGCGGTGGCGTTGAGCCGGACTCATCGGGCAAAAAGGTCTGCACGGCTTGCCGGACGGTGAACGAGCCTGCAGCCTTGTACTGCTACAAGTGCGGCGTGAAACTCCCGGAGGAAATACAGTTCGGGGTGGAGGCAATCGGACCGCCGGCCGGGTTCTGGATAAGGTTTGT
>SMTZ1_10002133_pt1 | contig 21817 bp, 16 predicted proteins | sample DeeMarSWOR136_30_FD_25667 | JGI IMG/M metagenome (IMG submission 25667) | reverse complement strand
TACCTTGTTTATGAGGATTAATGTCGACAACATACTCAATCAGATCGTAAGTTTCAAGGGCGTTCAAGAAAGCTACACCTTTTGAACCTGCACCCCAGACTACAATTCGTTGACCTATTTTTGCTAACTGTTCGAGTTGATCTCGCCAGTTCTCGACCTTTTGTCGATATTTTTCGGCAAGCGTCGCTATACCGTCGATTAATTCTTTAAAGTCATCTTTAAAGCTGAAACCGAATTTTTTTGAAAATTCATCCAGCGAAGCCTCGATGCAAAGAAATTGGTCTTCATATCTTTGTTTTATGTCTAATACCTTAAAGCCACACGAAGTAAATAAATGAAATAGCGAAATAGAGCTGAAGTAAGAACAATGTTCGTAAATCAAATCCCAAATCCCTGAGTTTTTCAATAAAAACAGTACATTTGGTACTTCAAAAAAAACAACTGCTTTTGTTCCATTCCCTATCGAATTAACAATACTGAGTAAGAAATCATTGGGAAATTGGATATGTTCCAGGACATGACGACAACAGACGAAATCCGCACTATAATTGCTATAACGCTCCGAATAGAAATCCTGGATGAATGTAATCTGTTCTGTGGAGTTTCTTAGATTATTTTCCTGGAATTCATAAGCTGGATCAAACCCGACTCCACAATTGTTGCCGAGTTCACAAAGAAGACTTAGAAAATCACCCTTACCGCAACCAATATCAATGATGTCCTTGCCATGGAGATCATAGCGATCCACCAAATATGTTGCCAGTGACTTAGCATAACTCTGGAAGCGTGACGAATAGTGAAGTGAGTTTTCGTAAATCTGAGTGTAATCCATCAGTTCTGGTTTAAAAGCCAGATTAAAGATATGACCACAATCCTGGCAAAATCCCAATCGTATGTCCCCGCGAGGTACCTGAATGGCATCCTCTTTGGTTGACCAAAGCAGATTGCAATGTACCGGAACATTCGGTATCTCGATAAAAACCGTTATGGCTGTCCCATTACATAAAGTGCAAGCATTTTGTTGTAACTTGGATACTACAATACCTGTATTCATTTATTTAGTCCCTATCAGTGGGGAAATTATTTTTTTGCCCGCCAGTTGGCAATAAGCATCAACCTAAGCAAAATTTTTTATAAATGTAATTCAACCGCAGAGATCGCTGAGACCGCAGAGGAAACGCAGAGTTTTTTTATTAATTGTTTTTATTGAAATATCGCCGTTTTGAAATTTTAAGCAAATATTTAAATTTAACCTTTAGATTTCTTTTTCTCAGCGTTGCTCTGTGTTTTCTGCGGTTATTATTTCTTCGGTTGACGCCAATCGCCAGTTGGATCGATGTTACAACACTAAGCGTCCAATATTTTAGACGATCGTGGGACGTGGTATGGGAATGATAAACTTCCCTCCTCGTTGTCGATATTCATCTTGTTGTTGAATTATCTCTTCGGCAAAATTCCATGCCAACAGCAGAACATAATCTGGCATATCATCCAAAAGTTTTGACGGGGGAAAGATGGGTAAGTGATTGCCACCCATGTAGCGACCATGCTTGAATTTATTCAGGTCAACAACGTAATCAACCAGCTTTTTATCAATCCCACAATAACTTAACAAGGTTGTTGCTTTAGCTGCCGCACCGTAAGCCGCAATTTTTTTCCCCTTTCGTCTGATGTCCCACATTAAATCTATCAATGAATGCTTGATCTCCTGCACGCGATTAGCAAAATTGCGATAGTAATCAATTTGATCCACTCCTTTATCAACCTCCTGTTGCAATAGCGACTCAATTCTCTCCCCCCTTGACTCATGGGTTATTGAGAAGTAACAAAGATGTTGATGATAAATGGTATCAAATTCACAATGATCAACCAGATCTATTAAATAAGGAACCTCTATAACTGCCACACCTGTCTTTTTCAATATTAACTGAATACCTTCAACAAAGCCATTCAAATCGGGAACATGTGCCAACACATTATTCGCTAGAAAGATATCAGCTTCTATTTTTTGTTCTTTTCGGAGTTTTTGAGCAAGGTTCTTATCGAAAAATGTGCAAAGCGTTGGAATGCCTGCTTCCTGTGCCACCTGTGCCGGTCCTTGAGCAGGATCAATACCAAATACCGGAATGTTTCTATCTAAAAAATTTTTGAGCATGTAACCGTCGTTGCTGGCAGCTTCAACCACAAGGCTATTTGAATTTAGCTTTCTCGATTCAATCAATTCGCTGGCACTTTCAGCAAAGTGTTTGAGCAACGATCTGGAAACAGATGAGTAATATGGGTAATCTCGACAAAAGAGAATTTCCGGGGATACAGATTCTATTATTTGTACGAGAGCGCAATGATGGCAAAATGCTAACTCAAGTGGAACAGTCAACTCTGTCAATGCTAATTGATCTTCTGTAAGCAGTGCATCAGCAAGGGGGGTATTCCCCAAAGATAATATTGATACAAGATTAGTGCCTCCACACGAACGACAACATAAATTTAAGTTATCCATTAAAACACTCCGTATTTGAATTTTAGTAACAGTCCAGCCCCGTGTCATTTCGAACGGAACGAGAAATCTGTTTATCCCAAAATTTGTTGAATTCCCAGGATTCTGCTCTAACAGATTCCTCCCTTCGGTCGGAATGACAGCTTCTTCAGCAGCGGCTGAACTATTACGAATTTTGAAATCCAACTGTTCTCCACCGCAGAGTCTTATCTAAACAGCCGGTACTAATCAAGTGCTTGATGTGTGTAACCCTCTTATATTTAGATCCTTCAAATTCATCAAGGGTCAATCCAATCTGCTGGTAAGCAGTATATAACTGTTTTGCCCCTCGCTGGGCATTCCATTGTGGCTTGAAGTCTGACAATGTTTGCCTTATTTTATTGACTTTTACCCTGTAACAGCGGCGATCCCGTTCGGCACCCTCGGCATAGCTAATACACGAGTCTGGCACTGTTTCCGCCACAATCTCGGCTAATTCTCGAACACGATAGTTCTCCTCAGTACTGCCGACATTAAAAATTTGATTATGAACCAGTTCTTGAGGTGCCTGAAGTACGGCGATAAAGGCACGGCTAATATCTTCGATGTGTACAATAGGACGCCACGCCATGCCGTCGCTCTTCAGATAAACTCGACCGGTAGAAAATGCCCAGGCAACGAGGTTATTAAGCACCAGGTCAAAACGTAACCGTGGGGATACGCCATAAGCAGTTGCATTACGGAGAAAGGTGGGACTAAAATTCGAGTCTGCCAGCTTCATCACATCCTGCTCAACACGGACTTTTGAAATACCGTAAGGAGTGATCGGATTGAGTGCTGATTCTTCATTCACCCAATCTTGACCTGCTGCGCCGTAGTTGCTGCACGAAGAAGAGAAAATAAAGCGCGTGACCTTCGCATCTTTTGCCAGTCGAGCTAAACGCACTGAGGCAGCATGATTAATTTCATAAGTTAATTCTGGATTCAGGTCGCCAAGCGGATCGTTTGAAAGTCCCGCAAGATGGATTATCGCATCAAATCCTTGGAGATCGGATACATTAACATCACGAATATCTTTGTTCAGTGCGGGGACATCCAAAATTCTATCTTCATCTCCGAAAGTACATTGTTGATATAAATCGCTATCTAAGCCCACAACATCATACCCTGACTTAATTAACATCGGTGCCATAGCTGTACCAATATAGCCAAGGTGCCCGGTTACCAGTACATGCATTTGTTAATCCTCCCAAATCTTCCAGGGTGCATTACCAGACTGCCAGAATGATTCCAGTATATGTTTCTCACGTAATGTATCCATACATTGCCAGAAAGATGTGTGTCTATATGCCATCAATTGACCATCTTTAGCAAGTCGTTCTAACGGTTCTCTTTCCCAAACGGTGTCATCGCCATTAATATAATCAAACACCTGATGCTCCAGGACAAAAAAAGCCCCATTAATCCACCCTTCGCCAATTTGTGGCTTTTCAGTGAATTCTACAACTCTATCATCATTGAATTTCATGTAACCATAACGTGCCGGCGGTCGAACAGCAGTCAGCGTAGCTAATTTGCCATGTGAACGATGAAAGGACAACAAGTCATGCAGATTTACATCAGAAACACCATCCCCCCAGGTGAGCATAAACGTCTCATTGCCAATGTATGGTGCCAACTGCTTAATGCGTCCCCCAGTTTGGGTTTGTATACCGGTGTCTATTAAATCGACTGTCCAATCCTGCTTAGACTCATTATGAACAATTACATTGCCATTTTTTAAATCAACTGTAAGATCGTTGTTCAATGAGCAGTAATCCACCATATACTTCTTAATCACCTCTCCTTTATAGCCAAGGGCTATTAAAAAATTTTTAAACCCGTAATGGGCATAATACATCATAATATGCCAGAGAATCGGTTGACAACCAATTTCGACCATTGGTTTCGGTCTCACTTCTGTCTCCTCGGCGAGACGCGATCCGAATCCGCCGGCAAGGATTGCTACTTTCACCTTTTTATCCTCTTTTATTTTTTCGGTTCTCGTAAAATCAAATTTGTTGTTAAAAAATACCAATGTCGTCTGATCCACCAGCACAGGTAAACATAACATTGTACTCGCTGTTGCCAGTTGAGCGGAGCACGCTTTATAGAGATATAATGCTCGAGGAGCAACCGCCAATGTGGAAACGTGATCTTGCCCGTTCTGCCAGGATCGTACCACTCCACCCTCGATTGGCGAGTAGTATATACCCGCCAATGTTGTTGCTGATGATCTCTTTTAAAAAACAGGTATTCGGGTATTTCATAAAATCTGCCATGTAGAGTAAGTTCTCCCAACAAAATCCTGTCTGATGATGAATAATGCCCGATAAGCCGCGTCTTTTTCAGAGCGCTTTTACGAATTAATCCGAAGACCGCAACTTGCGAATGAGGAACACAGACGCATTCAAAAAATCGCTCTGTCGGTTTCGACGAACCAAGCTTCGGCTTAGAAGCATAATTTCGCAGCACAGCACCCTTGCCATCAATCTCTTTTGTCCAGCTATAGCATAAAACAACAGAGGGATGCTGGTCCAGCACATTGACACATCGTTCAAGAAATTCCGGAGCACACAAATCATCATGAGCAGCCCACTTAAAATATTCACCAGATGACAGCTCAATCAGACGATTATGGTTTTTAGCAGCACCGAGGTTTGTATCATTGCGAAAATACCGAATACGACGATCTTTAGCAGCATAAGCTGAACAAATCTCCTGGGTTTTATCGGTCGATGCATTATCCGAAATAATGAGTTCGAAATCTGAATATGTCTGTGCTAAAAGAGAATCCAATGAATCCCTCAAATAATTCTCACCATTGAAAACAGGCAGGCCAATGCTTACCCGTCGTTTATCATAGCCCATTTTTGACTCCATTTATGCTAAATGCCCTTTTAGTTTCATAACCCTATAAATAATACTGCACATTAAAAAACCACCCACTGAATTCACCAATAATGTCGAGTATGCTATACCTATAAGACCATATTTAATGAAAAGTATATAATTTAAGGGAATATTTAATCCTGCCATAATTAACAATGCGACCAGCATATAATTTTCATTATGTGTTGCCTGGGCTGCTGTGGTAAAGGGAAGTGTTGCCCATGTAAAAGCAAGATAAAAAATTAACACCCTTAAGATTTCTCCGGAATTTTTATAATCCATGCCGAATAGAAAAGTAATAATATGCTCCACAAAAAAAGAAGCTGTTAATGATAGTATAAATATTCCGCCCAGAAAAAACAATGAGGGTTTAACTAATCTTTCAACTTTTATCGTACCTTTATGAAATTTTTTCACAAATATTGGAAAAAAGGCAGTTACGGTGACATTCCTTAACATGACTCCTTGTTGTGCAATTTTATTTGCGACTCCATAAACTCCAACATCTTTTGCTGTTCCAAGAAAAGATATCATCAATAAATCAACTCTGGTGATAAGAAAGCCGACAAAGACCATTAATGAGAATATCAAAGCTGGTTTTAATAAATTTTTATCAAATTGAATTTTCGAAAATAAATTAAATCTAATAAATCTTCGAGATAAACTATAATTTATGATTAAAGTCGAAAAATGAGAAAAAAGTGCCAGCAAAAATAGTGTTAAAAGTCCAAATCCATGATATAAGAAAGCAATTGATAAAGATACAAACAAGGCTTTGTTAACAATATCTAAAATCGAAATGTACTGCATTTTTTCTATTGCCTGGTAAATTATTCCAAAAAATCCCTTTATCCCCGCATAGGCTAATTCAGCGCTATAAAGTATAATATATAGCCTGGTTTGAAGTTTGTATGGCATAAAAAAAGAACAACCAATACAAGTAATTATCGCTGCAAGAATTAGCAAATTTCTTAAGCCTATTGTTTTTTCTAAATATATATGCATAGAGGAAATATTTTTACTGCCCTCCCTCAAAACAGCTTTATTTATCCCGCCCAGCAGCAATATATCAAATATTCCAACAAAAGCACCCACAGTAACATAAATGCCATAATTATCGGGACCCAATATCCGGGCAATATAGATAAATCCAATAAAGGTGATTATTTGGACTATTAAATTTCCGCCCGCCAGATATGAAGCGTTTTTTATTCCTTTTAACAAGTTGGACATCGAACTATTGCTTTTATGGTTAAACCTATTTTTGTAAACATCAATTAAAATCAATTCATATTAAATATGATAGCGCCAGTAGCATCCAGGCTTGCCATCGAATGTAAGGTATTTTAATTTTGAAAAAGTGATTTGCTTGATAGAAAAAATAACCGTGTTGACTTTGCATCTCTTTAATTGTCCATGAGGCAATTTTACTCGCAAAAAGATCGCTTTCAGCGGAATTCAAAATCTTAAATACGATTATTCCCTGGGCGCAATCTCTAATGTCTGTTCTAGCTTGCATACGTCGAAGTAAATTGGGACGATATTTTGGATGATAGAGAATTGGTTGCCCCGTCGCTAAAAACATATACTTTTTATAGTGTTGTATCCCTTTTTCAAGTTGGTTCGCATAGCGATGGTCATCTGTCATTTTCATATACTTTGCCAGGGATTCCAGCACAAAACCCGTATGGTAATTATCTGTCCAGTTTATATTTTCAGCGTATTTCCATGATCCATCATTTCTTTGCTTCTTAATAATATAATTCATTGCATGACTTGAATATTTCAACATCAATGAATCCTTAGTATGAAAATAAATCCTTGCGAGAAGAGCAGCAGCATGGCTGGTGACATTATAGCATTCAAATAATCCTGAGACCAAATAGGAAAACCACAGGCTATTATTATTGATCCTAACTATTGGCACCTGATTGATGAGAAAATTGCCCACAGCAATTGCCCATTTTAAATATTTTTCATCACCAAGAATTTCATATGCATCAATAAAAGCATTGCCTGCGTAAATGGATATGATTACAGAAGATTTTCCCTTATTCAATGAATAAGTCTTCATCATAATATTAAAAGTGAAACCCAAACCGTATTCATTATCGAAATTCTCACAGTTGTTTTGTTCCAGCCAATTAAGACAGAAGATCGCTTTATCCAGGTATTCTTTTTGCTTATTTTTTTTATACAAAGTAAGATAACCACTTGTAAATAAAGCCATAGCTTTTGAATTGAAATCCTTTTTAACACGTAAAATATTTCTTTTATTTAAAGGACATAATCTATTGAACTGAGTAGCAAAAATCTGAACATATTTATGTGATCCTTTTATAATTCTACCTAATATGAGACTATTTAAAATGTCATAAGGATCATATCCCTGGAAATTTTGAGATACTATATATTGTTCCAGCTTTTCGAGTGAATAATTAATACTTAATGAACCACAATCCACTTTCCGCTTACTCCAATTAATTTGAAAAATATATTATAAACATTTTTTAGACAATATTTCCTGGTAAATTTTTTCAAAAATCTTAGTTACTACTGCTAAATCGTATTTTTGCTGAATTTTCTCGACATTGTTACTAGCCATTTTCTTTCTAAGGTTTTCATTTTTTATTAAACATGTTATCTTTTCAGCCAGCGCTTCGTGGTCCCCTGGGCTTACCAGAAATCCATTCTCTCCATTCTTTATGACCTCTGATATAGCTCCTACAGGAGTTGAAACAATCGGTAACCCAGCAGCCATTGCTTCCAGAATAACAAGAGGAAATCCCTCACTATAACTCGGAAGAGTGAATATATCAGATGAATGTAATATATGTACTATAGCATCATTAAATAAATATCCGGTTAGCTTTACATATTTTTCCAATTTTTCTCTTTGGCAGAACTTTAACATGGAGTCTTGTTCCTTTCCTCCACCAACAAAAATAAATCTAATCTTTTTATACTCTTTAGTTACTAACGGAATAGCTTTTAGAAGGTCCATTATCCCCTTTTCTTTATCAAAATGTGATGCTATGAACAACACCACTATAAAATCTTCTGGAATACCAAATTTTGCCCTATAATTATTTCCATTGTGATATTTTCTTAGATTCACAGTGTTTGGAACTACTTTTACCATTTTTCCGAAGCCAATTTTTTTAAATGGTTTTCTTTGTACCGAAGATAAAACAGCCATCATTGCTGGCATTTTAAAAATTTTTTTAATCAAGATTTTGGTAAGGTAAAAGCTATGACTCCAAAATTCATCGAGCTTACCGCCATGAATGTGAAAAAATACTTTTTTACGAAACAGCTTTGATACTAATAAGTACACGGAATCTCGCCAAAATGCATGATTTCCGAAAGAAGTATTAATGTGTACTATCTGAGGAGATTCCTTTTGCAAAAAATATGAATAGGAGAATAGCTCCAAAAGAACCCTGACTATCTTTGTAAATATTTTCTCCTGATAATATTCTGATGTGCCGCATTTCTTTGATGTCGTTCTAAACTTTAACAATCTGAAATTTTCAGCCAGAGGAGATTTCAAGAGATTTTGTATATTAGTAGCTATACCTCCTGTTGCCGGAGGAAATGGCCCCAATATTGCAACTTTAATTTTTGTGGAAATCATTATAAGACTTTTACCTCAAAACTTTTTTTGCCCATACAATAAATAGTTGCTGCAAAGAGCCAAAAGATAAAACCTAAAAGATCTAACCGGAAGATTACACTGTAAAAAAATCCCATTAAGTATGTGAATAAGATTCCCTTAAATCCAAAAGATATAGCTTTCCAGTAGTTATCATTCGTTACATGAAAAAATTTTTGATTTACTCTAAACAAAGGAATAAACAACCACAAAAACAAAAGCACACCTACCCATCCATATTCCAGGCTCATCGTCACCCACTGGGAAAAACCATAGCGAATTGGTATTATATTAAGCAGGTTACCTTCAAATTCTTTAAAATAACTGGGTGCTAAACTTCCTGGTCCAAATCCAAACAGTAGATTGACCGGATTTTCCTTCGCGATGCTATATGCCGTCATCATCGCCGATGTTCTTCCTATTGCTTTTCCTGTCTCGCGGCTATGAGCGGTTGAATAGGCAACAGTATAGTCAACAATATGCTTTGGATCTTTAAAAGCCGGCTTCAATGTAGGAATGAAGTAAACACAGGCTCCCAATGCCACCAAAAACAACGGAGCTATAGCAAGTAATCTAACGAGATTCTTTTTTCCCGCTTGCCAGAATAAGAAAAGAAAAAGTAATAACCCAAAAAAGACAAAAGCTCTTTTGCCTCCAACAATAGAAAAGAGAATAAAAAGTAAAGAAAAGAACACATAGCCCCAGCGATGCTTTTCGTACAGAAACAAGCCTAAAAATATACTTATAGCTATCAAAGGCAACATGGTTGAATATATTCCCCCATGACCGGCATAGGTTCCTATCGCCCATTCGCCCTGGCCATAAAGCTGTAATTTAACAACTGCCACAGGGACCTGAATGAGAAGCAGTATAATAACAATATAGATTATTCGTTTAAAAAATTGTTCATCGAGGTCTAAATTAACCAGCAAGAAGAACATTAATATATACTTGAGATCAAATCGAAAACCTATAATCGTGGTCACAATATGCTGAGAATTTATGAGGGCAGATAAAAATCCCCATAATATAAAAATTAATATTGGTATGTTAATTGGCGTTTTAGCAAATTTTTTATCTTGAATTTTCAAAACAACAACTCTTATAGTAAGAATAAGCAAAGCCAATTCGGGAACCAAGGTTGCTTCCGGCGGGATTAAATCCAGATGCATAAGCCAATCAATAAAAAATACCGAAAATAAGATAACATATAAGCTAAACCTCGGACTAAAAAAAAGGATCAATCCTAAAGGAAGCGAAAAGGCTAACAATAATAACATAAAATTATCTTGAATAACTAACAAGCCAAGAGAACAGCCTATCAGATAACCAGCTATAAGGTAGGTTACTAACCTGAATTGTTCAATGTACTGATTCATTTTAAAATATGGAGTTTAAGTAATTCTCTAATTTAACAGCTTGTTTTTTCCAGGTATAGTTTTCCTGGACAATGATCCTTCCCTGGCGACCCATTTGTTTCAAATGTTTTCTTTTTCGATAAGCCTTGACAATTCCCTGTGCAATAGCTTCAGGATGGTGGGAAGGGATAAAAATACCACAATTATCGGAATCTAAAATATCTTGATGAGCTTCAATATCTGTAACAATTACTGGTTTCTGCATAGCCAGATATTCCATAAGCTTTATTGGACAGCTTACGCGCCACCATAAAATTCGTGGCAATGGAACAATGCCCACATCAGCCAATGCAATGTACGAAGGAATTTCTTTATATGGTACTGAAGCTTTGATAATCACCCTATTTTTTAATTTCAAGTAATTAATTGAATTGTCTAATTCTGTTGCTGCAATTCCATCGCCAATAAGAAGAAATATAATATCTGGGTATTTATTAGCTAACAAGTTTATGGCTTCTATGGTCTCTTTTAAACCTCGAGTCGGCGTTAAAACTCCATGGTACATTATAATAAATTTATCTTTTAGAGCCAGCTCTTCCCTTAATAGTTCTATGTTGGCGGGACTAACTCGCTCAGGATTGAAAGTATCAATACAGACACCCGAAGTCCATATTCCAATTTTTCTATTTCCCAGGTTATATTTGTTTATAAAATATTTTTTCATAAATGGCGTAATAACAGTTATTCCATCAAATAAAAATTTAGCACTTCTAATAGATACGTGAAACAATGATTCTTTTAATTTGTTTGTAATCCCAAAAACTTCAACCGGGAGTGTCCTTACATCTAAAACCAATCGAGTACTAATCAATTGTAATTTTCTTAAAATTACGAATGGTAAAGACACCAACCAGGCGGTCGACTCTATTATTATAAAATCAACATTTTTGAAAATTAAATAGTAAGCAATGTTAAAAAACGCCAACAGGTCAAATACTAAGGAGCTAAAGAATTTGCTTTTCCCCAATTTTACATACCTTATTTTCCCATTCAAATTCAAAATAGGTTTGTTATCCCGAAAGCCGGCTAAAAGCAAAATTTGATGATTTCCGGTTTCAAGTGCCTTAATTATTTCAACTCGACTTACGCTACTGACACTAATATCAAATTGTTTTTTGACAACCCATATTATCTTCATGTTATTATTCAGTCCTAATTCATAATGAGACTGTCCAAAATATCATAATAAACCTGCCGATACCTTTTCCAGTTATGTAATTTATTAAAACATTTGGTATTTTTTACAATTTGTTTCATTTTTTGTGGTTTTTGGTACAGTTCAATAACCCGCTGAGCAAGTTCCTGTTCGTTACCCGGCGTAAAGAACATAACCATTGAATCATTGTAATACCTCTGAGCGGTCTTATTGCGTGAAGCAACAACAGGAATGCCCATAGCCAAAAATTCCATACACTTCGTACTTAAGCCTAACCCAGCAAATAAACCGTCGCGTTTCGTGTCAATACCAACATCAGCATATTTAAGTATTTCAGGCACTTTGTACCTGGATACTCGCGCATTAAAATGTACCTCTTTTTCGAGTCCTAAGTCTTTGGTAAACCGTAAAAGAGAATCAAGTTCTCTTCCCTGGCCAAAGATCTCGAGTATGACTGAAGGTATATTTTGCCTAATAATTTCCATTGCCCGAATGGCAACATCCACCCCAGAGAACTCTGATAAATTACCATGATATATTAATCTGAAAGTGTTCGAGTGAGATTTAAAATTTGATCTTCTGGGCTTAAACAATTTCGGATCCGGGACATTCAGAATGACCGCACATTTTTGATCAAAAACCGAGCGTTTAATTAAGATTTCTTTACAGATATCTGAAACAGTGATGACTTTATGCGCATAACTGGCGGAAACTTTTTCAATCCATTTTAATATTTTTATAATAATATGATGTTCAGTCATATTAAATTTTCTGGCATAAAATTCTGGAACAGGATCATGAATATCAAGGATAATCTTAGCACCCATAAATTTAGGAATTAAGGTACAAAACACACCAAAATCTGGAATATTATGAAAATGAATCACAGCATATTTTTTTCTAAGGTATAGTGCTGTACAATAAAAGGCAGATAATAAAAAGAAAATCATCAGTCTTAATAAATAGGATAGGGGTCCCTTTTCATTAAAATCTCTGGTTTGGATTCGATAAATATGGACACCATTTAAAACATCGTTAATTGGCTGCCCTTTGGCACCCAAACAAATTACGTCAACGGCGTCTCCTCTTTCAATTAGCGACTCGGCGTAGCGATGTACTCTGGGATCATACTCATATTGTGAATAGCTTATCATACAAACATTCATTTCGTCTAAATCTCACAAACGTCAGATTGCTAATGCTTTGGAATATTGCTTAGATTTTAGCCAGCTATATGTCTTTTCTAAACCTTTTTCCAGTGTCGTTGTGGGAATCCATCTTAGGGTATGCCTAATTTTTTCTATATTTAGTACTCTCCTTCGGATGTTGTCAATATCTCTTCTATCGATATGCCTAGGTTCAAGATTATTACCATTCAATGTCAATATCATCCGGGCTAAATGATTAATACTTGTCTCTATTCCCGAACCTATATTGAATACCTCTCCTTCTGCTTTGGGAGAAATTGCCGCTAATAGCGTAGCTTCAACAACATCATCAACATAAGTAAAATCGCGCGTCTGTTCTCCATCGCCGTGGATATGAGGGGTATCGCTATTCATCACAGATTTGAAAAATTTTGAAACAACCCCACAATAAGGATTATCTGGATTTTGATTAATTCCATAAACATTTGAATACCTGAGAATTGTAATTGGAACTTTGAAGGTTTCATAAAAGGCGAAACAATAATTTTCTCCTGTCAGTTTACTGGCAGCATAGGGATTCAGGATATTTACACTATCATCCTCATTTATTGGTAAATATTTAGGATTCCCATAAATTGAAGCTGAAGAGGTGTAAATTATTCTTTCAATTCCATGATTTTGGGCTGCTAATAAAATATTAAAAATACCACGAGCATTAACCTCAAAATCTAATTGAGGTGAGCGGGTAGAGACAATAATATTCCTTACTGCCAAATTGAATACCAGATCCACTTCGCTAATAAGCTTCTCGAGGAGTAAATAATCTGTTATCGAGCCTTTTATAAAACGAATTTTATCAAACGAGCTAATATTCTCTACCTTCCCGGTGAACAGGTCATCTAAAACTGTTACTTCCGCATTTTCAGCAACCAATCGGTCGACCAGATTTGATCCTATAAATCCCGCGCCTCCGCATACTAAAATATTTTTACCCTTGAAAAGCATGTTGTGAGTCCTTATGTTATACGTTTACTCCATAACTGTGATCGTAGGACGTGGGGAGTAGCGTGTAAGGCGTAGTGCATTCATGGGTTCAAGTACCTTAGAAAAATACGCTCTGTAGCGTCCTAAAAAAAGCCTGTACGCCCCACGCTCTACACCCTACTCCCTACGCCCACCACTCTACAAAAACCTTCGCCTTAACGTTCTTAGCGATGATCAATTAATAAGCTCCCTTCCCACAAATAACCAGCGGAATTGTCTTCAAAAGGATCTTAAAATCAAGCAACAAAGACCAATTATCAATGTATCTTAAATCAAATCTCATTGCCTTGTCATAATTCTCTGGAGTGCACCTTACCTTGATTTTCGACAGCCCTGTTATGCCCGGTTTTATTGTCACCCTTCTATAGTGCCACATTTTATATTTTTCAACCTCATAAACAGGATGAGGACGAGGTCCCACCAAACTCATTTCTCCTCGTAAAACATTGAACAGTTGTGGTAATTCATCAAAACTTGTTTTTCTTAATAATTTCCCCAATAATGTTGTCCTCTGATTAATTTGATCTTTAAATTTCTCCACATAATCATTTTCTTGTTGATTATTTGAGGATTTACTTAATAAATAATCTAGGTATTTTTTGTGACTCTTTTCAGTAGAATCCTTATTCATGGATCGAAATTTTAACATATAAAATGGTTTTCCCATATATCCAATTCTTTCTTGTTTAAAGATAACTGAACCCCGTGAGGTTAATTTAATTCCTACTGCGATAATGAGCATCAAAGGAGAGAAAAAGATGAGACAGAAAATAGCACCTGAGATGTCAATCAATCTTTTAGTAAACCTCTCCGCCCTTCTCATTTCTAGAGATAAGTTTTTATTAAAATATAAATTTAATTTTGTTTCAAAAATGCATTCATTCATTTTTTTTCATTCAAGCAATAATTAACAATTCAAGCATATTTTCTATCGTTAGTATTATAATAGTAATATTTGGAATACTCGATTCGTGAATCGGAGTAATTCATAACAAGACCGATTATTTTACTTTGGGCTTTTATTAATAATTCTTTTGCTCCTAATATCTCTTTCGCTGAACTGGTTCCCGCTTTCATAACGAGAATTGATCCATCCACAATTGAACTTAATAATGCAGCATCTGTAAATATATTAATTGGAAGTGTGTCAATGAAAATTACATCATATTGATTCCTAAGATTAAGAATAATATGTTTCATCGCTGGTGATGCAAAAATCTCTGAAGGACTAGCTGGAATAGAGCCGCAGGTTAGTAAATCCAAATTAGCAACACCGGTAGAGGAAATAGCATGTCTATTATTTGTTTTTAATTCATTATGCTGTTGATTTATTGAATTTGCCTGGCTTTGAATCTTAACAACATATCCCAGATCTATTCCTGGTTGATTTTCTTGATCACTGACATCAATATCGAAATTATTAAACATATTCTCATTCTCTATCGCAGGTATTAAATTGTTTGCCTTATTCACTATTTTCTTTGAGTTTACAACGTTAATAAGGCCGGGCTCTCTTTTCTTTTGAAATAACACATGTAAACTAGGCTTTTTCAGATCAGCATCGATTAAAAGAGTTTTTTGTCCCATTATAGCAGTTGTAATGCTTAAATTAGCTGCTATAAATGATTTTCCTTCACGGGGATTGGCGCTTGTTATTAATATCGTTTTTAGAGACGAAACAATTCTGCATAATTGAAGATTTGTTCGCAACGTTCGAAATGCCTCAGATTCAGGTGATTTAGGAATAAATATAGTTATTAAATTTGAAATCATTTCCGTAGTTACTTCTCCCCGCTTTTTTTTGAGATCATTTACGATAGCCTTTTTTATGCTGGTACTAATTTTAGGGATTCTACCTAATACACTCAATCCTGTAATCTGCTCAGCTTCTTCCACAGTTTTCATGCTATTATCCAGATATTCTAATAAAAAGACCAGTCCAATTCCCAAAACTGAACCCAATATTATTCCTAATATCAAGTTGAGAGCTTTCCGAGGCTTAACAGGCTTGATTGGTAATGTGGCTGGGTCGATTATCCTGATATTTCCTACTCTTTCAGCATTAGCAATTTTAGCCTCTTCTCTTTTTTGTGAAAGCATCATATAAATTCTTTCATTAACTTCTTTATCCCTCAAAAGTTGCGCTAATTGAGTTTCTTTCCTGGGCAAAGTGTTGAGATTTCTCTTATAGTTATTTAATATTTCTTTCAATGCCTTCTGTTGAGCTTGATATGTTTGAATTTGTATCTCTAAAGCTATTGATTCTTCCATAAATTTTTGGATTTGAGATATGGGATCCACAATGCTTTCCCCAGATGCTATTTTAAGGCACTCTTTTTTAAGACTATATTTCGTCTGGTTAATTTGCTCTTTCAATTCTTGCAATTTAGGATGACTTTCAGAATAATTTTGTACTTTTAATATGGTGTATTGAACTTCCAATTCAACTAATTGTTGTTTTAATTTTTGTGCCCAGGGACTGGTAATCTTCGTGATCGCAGGGACTAAATTTTTGCGTTCTAGCGCGAGTTTATTTTGAATAAACGATAATCGTCTTGTGGCAGCGTCAAGATTGGTTTTGGTCTGGTTATAAAGTATTTCTGCTTCTGTAATCCTTTTAAAAATCTCTTCAACCTCTTTGTTGATAATAGTAACTTTGTTTCGTTCTTTAAAACTTTTTAGAGCCATTTCAGAATTACCTAATTGCTTTTTAAAAGTTACTAATTGTTGTTCAATAAATTTTCTAGCATTTCCTGTCCCTTCCCTTCTAACTTCTAAGTTTCTTCTATTAAAAACCTCTGCAACGGTGTTTGCAATTACCTTTGCTGCAACAGGTGAATAACCTTCTACTTCTATCTTTATCACCTCGGAGTTGGTTACTGGCTTAGCTGATATTCTTTTTTGTATTTGCTTTGCAATGTATTCTTCTTTGTTAAAATTTGATTTTGTCTCATTCGGTAATGGAAATGTATTAATTACATCAACTGGTAGAGCTTTGACCACTTCTTCTGATAACGAACGACTTGTTATTTTTTCGATTTGATTATTAATAAAACCCTGGTTTAAAAATTCCTCTTGTGGATTAATTGAAGCAGCATGTCCTGGATCTTCAAATACAATTGTCGTATCTGCTTTATAAAGGGGGGGAGAAAGTCTGTTAAAAGCTATAATTGGTGAAAGGACACCTAACAAGCAGCAAAAAATTAGCCACTTTCTTTGCAGAATAATATGTAAAGAATTGTATAAGTTTACTCGTTCATTTTGTTGAATGCTCATATTTTTTATTCCGCTCGATTGTACCAATACCAAACTTGTGCCAAAATAGCTACTTGTGATATTACACGAATTACGGTTTGCCATTTAAACCAGGTATTCTTTGCAATTCTAACAACATCGCCTGGTTGAAGTATTGGTAATGTCTCATAATGTCTTTCTTTATCTAATAAATTTTTTAGATCTACTTTTATAACTTGTTTGGTGTATTTATTTAAAAACATATCCTTATCAAAAGCCTGTACTCTTTTCCTGGAAGTTCTTTTTACATCAGTAATCCTTGTTAATCCCCTGGTTATTTTTACCTTGCTTAAATTTGCATATTCAGTAGGACCTCCAGCCTTTGAAATGAGTTCAAGAATATCAGTATCATCAGGGACTAAATATTCACCAGGTTGTCTTACTTCACCCCAAATATGAACATTAATCAGTAATTTTTCATCAGGACCGATCTGGTATTGATCTTTTTTTATTACTTCTTGTTGAGAATAACAGGTCGAAAAAAAAATAATGAGACAAAAAGGTAATAAATTCCAAACTGACAAAATTGTCTTTTTTAATGTCATCAATTAATCCTTGTTGTAAAAATTTTATAGATAGGCTGCCATCGCGAGGTGTGAATCAACTAGTAATCTATTAAGAAATTTTCAGTATAGAAAGGATTATTCTGCTTCCTTCGTATTTGCTCAGGACGAGATTTTCAACTATACGCAAAGATAGTTTAGTTCTTCCTCTTCATTGTAAAATATAAATAACCTTTTTGCAAAAAATATACCATATATAAGAAGAAACGAAAACAATATATAAGCTAACATAACTAGTTGTTATTTTATAAATAAACAGGGAATAAATATTTGCAATAAAGGTGAAAAAACTCCTGCTAAACTATATTATGTTTACTATAATTATAGGAAAATCACTATAATTTTTATTTCGGTTGTTTAAAAGTATATGGCGCAATTCCGTACTTTACCATCTTTGAATAAAAACTAGTAAAATGAATACCAGCCGTCTCAGCAGCTCGACTAATATTCCCCTTTGTGGCTTTCAAGCAATCAACAATATACTCTTGCTCAAATTTTTCAATCAGACGCTGTTTGGCTACCTTGAAAGTCGAAAGTGGTGGTTTAAGTTTTGTATTAGTCTTTTCTATATTGACTCCTAAGGGAAGATGGTTTGGTTCGATAGATTTACCGTCAGCAAGAATAACAGCATGTTGAATAATATTTTCTAATTCTCTAACATTACCAGGAAAGTCATAAACTAACAGACATACTTCGGCATCTCTCGAAAGATTTAGACCGCTTTTCTCATACTTATCACTAAAAATAGTCAGAAAATGATTTGCAAGAAGGGGAATATCGCTTTTCCTGTAACGTAGCGGTGGAAGTTCAATTTTAATGACATTTAATCGATAGTATAAATCTTCCCGAAATTTACCTTCCCTGACCAATATTTGCAGGTCCTGGTTTGTAGCTCCTACGATCCGCACATTGCAATAGCGAATTTCCGTACTACCCACTTGACTGTATTCACCTGTCTGCAAAATCCGCAGGAGCTTTACTTGCAATTCAGAAGTCATTTCACTGACTTCATCTAAAAAAATTGTACCGCCCTCAGCCCTCTCAAACCAGCCTTGCTTATCTTTAACTGCGCCGGTGAAAGAGCCTTTCACATGACCAAAAAGCTCAGATTCCAATAGATTTGCCGGCAATGCTCCACAGTTAATAGGCATAAAGGGTTTGTCCTTGCGACAGCTATGGTTATGTAATGCGTGGGCGATGAGTTCCTTGCCGGTACCGCTCTCACCCTGGATGAGAATCGTGGCCTCAGTATTTGCAATTTGAGCGACCATTTTTAGAATCTGCACCATTTTCGGATGATGACCAACTATTGCATCAAACTGATATTTATCACGGAGTCCCTTCTCAAGTCCAGTCTCACGATTATGTAATTTTTTTCTTTCCATGGCGCAGTACATAATCGGCGAGATGAAATCAGCAAATTTTTCGACGAACCGGCAAGTTTCATGGGCGAAAGAATCCTGAATGGTTCGTTTATCAAGATAAATACTACCAAATATTTCTCCCTTATGGCGTAGAGGTATGCAAATAATAGACAGAATTTTCAACCTGGCTGTGCTTGTGTCGCAATACTTTTTTTGCTTTTGATGTTTGAGAGCGTTATCTAGATGTATCATATTTTCATCGCTCTTGACTTTATTAATAATCGTCCAACTTATTTCAAATTCAGGATTTTTGAGCTCTTCTTTTTTTAAATTTCGTAATGATTGGAATAATATTTCACCATCATTATTGTACAGAATAATCATACCCCGTTCAGCCTGGGTGATTTCCATTGCATTATCTAATGCAATCGTTAAGACACTGCTAATATCTGATTCTGTAATTATTTCTTTGCTTATTTCAAGAAAACATTGCAATATGTCAAAATCCATCATATTTGGTTATCCCATAAAAACTTTGCTCTTCTCAGTTCGTTGCAGTTATTTGATGATTGCTTGTTTTGATAGGGCAATATTAATGCCATTTTATATTTCATCAATATCGTAATTAATATAATATTATTAATAAAGTAATAAACGATGACTGTTATAACTAACTTTTTTAATAAACTGATAGAGTAATTAATCTTAGCATATTTATACTACAAAATGGCAACTTTTTATATCAAATTGAAATAATTGTCTCAAAATGTAACAAATCAGATAATTTATTAAATTTTTAACTCTCAAAAATAAGATTCCATAAATATTATAGCATCTTAGATCATGTCGCTATGGGGATTTCAAAGAATGGCAGAAATTCGGCTTGAAGAATAGGAAAGTGAGGTAATCAAGTAAAACTTCACTAATCTAATAGACTACAGAGATAGGTAAGCCCCTTAAAATTTACTTGTTCAAAAACTGAAAAATAGGCACTATTAACGCGGACGATCAGGGGGCATCGGTAAATCTTGCAACCCTGGCTTAGTTTTTGAGGATTCTTTTGATGAAACTATTGCAACTACGGACGCTGCGACCACTCCTCCTCCTGCAACCCAAGGCAACCACTTTTTAAAAAAGGATTTTTTCTTTAATTCCAAAGTAATGTCTAACGTGTCCACAACTGCGGGTGATAGACTGGCTCTCCACATTTTTTGTTGATATTCCTTTTTCAATATTATAACATCATAAGTCCCCACCAACAAATCCTCGAAAAAATGTGGGGTCAATCCTTTGAATTTTATTTCTTTTTCCGGGCTCAAACCTATAATCTCTGCTCCTATGGGATCTGAAGTGATATAAAAAGAACAGATCATACCTTTCCTGACCTCTTCAAATTTATTTAATAAATCCGGTGGAATTTTAAAAGAATCAAGTTTCAATTGCGGGTTTGCCTTGACCGCCTGGCGAAATGTCTGTTTAATCAATTCGGGTTGACCGTCCAGGCGAAGTAAAGAAAATCCTATATATAAATGGGCGGAGAATAATTCATCTTTGCTTAGAGCATTATGAGCTATAGCCTCCTGCAAAACTTCAATCGCATCCTCAAACTTAGCCTCCCAGAAGAGACTTACACCTTCCAGCACTCTTTGCTGCGCTTTCTTCTGTGAAAATGCAGTATTCGCTAACAATCCATTAAATATAACTAGAATAATCAAGGTTACTATTAAAAAATTCTTTTTCGATTTTAATCCCTTGTTTACTAACTTTTTCATACAATACTCCGTGATCATTTAATCAAGATCATCTTTTTTACCTGAATAAAATCCTCTGCCTCCATTCTAATGATATATACTCCTGTTCCAACAACTCGATTATTATCGTCTCTTCCATCCCATTGGATTTGATAATAACCTGGCGTCTGGTCTCCAGAGACCAGGGTTTTTATTTCCTGCCCCAACAGATTGAATATTTTTAAGGTTACATTAACTCTTTGAGGGAGTTGATATTGAATTTGCGTTGCCAGATTGAAAGGATTCGGATAGTTTTGAGCCAAAGTATATTTAATCGGTTTCACAGGAATTTCACTTTCGATTTCATTGACAAATTCCAGAATCCCTATCACAAGTTTGAAAAATCTCACACTTTCTCCTCGACCAGATTTAAACGAATAGACAGTTGTATCTTTTAAATCTACCTTTTGATATCCGGAAATATCATACATAACGGCTTGAAAATCTGCTGGTAACGCCTGGATATTCTGTATCTCTAATTTCATATCCGAATCTTCTATGTTGGTATCAATTTTAAAATCCCAAATCTCACCTCGATTAATTTCAGGTTTAAAATCAGTAGTATAATAACCTGGATAAATGTCCCAATCATCATGGGGAAAAGATAACGAAACATAACCACCGATCTTAGGAGGTTCTAGATAATCCATGCTATCCCATTTTTTTGAAGCTTCTTCCGCACAACCAATAATATTTGACGCATCCTGTGCCTGCTGGCAGGTCACTTTCAGGATAACTTGCCACTGGACATCGGAAAATGAAGTTTCTGAATATTTATTTAGTCCCCCGGATGATTCAATAGGTGGAATAATGAGAGAGAGATCATTGTTTTCTGTGTATATAGAATACCCCTTCCAGGGCAGAATTTTCATAATTTCAGAGGGAATGAACCACCTATCCTCGTATGTATAAGGACCCATAATATCCTGGATTGCCCCGGTGCTTACAGAGATATTGTCCCAATCGATTTCGAAATTA
>SMTZ1_10001761_pt1 | contig 21822 bp, 19 predicted proteins | sample DeeMarSWOR136_30_FD_25667 | JGI IMG/M metagenome (IMG submission 25667) | reverse complement strand
GAGGATCGCGCGGAGTTCGATGGCCAGCCGAACCGCGCCTACAATGTCCTGCCAGCCGCGTTGCTGGTGAACTTTCAGGCGGTGAATTTCCGCTTTGAGCCGCGCGGTGACCTGGTGCACGTGAGCGCCGATCCCTTGCCGGCGCATATCGAGCTCGACAACCGGCTCAAGCTCACGCGCAGTGGGTGTCGCGGCTGGAGTCGGAATCTTGGCATCCAGGCCTCGCATACCAACGGCAAGGAGCGCATTGTGTTGCGTGGCAGTTACGATGCCGTTTGCGGGGAGAAAGAGCTGTTTCGCGTCGTGTCGGAACCGGCGCCGTACATCCACGGCGTGTTCCAGCGGCTGTGGATAGAACAGGGCGGGCGTTTTGGCGGTCGCGTGCGCGAGGCAGTGGTTCCGGCGGGTGCGCGCCGCATTGCGGCAATCGCTTCGCCGCCGCTTGCTGACATCGTCCGGTCGATCAACAAGTACAGCAACAACGTAATGACGCGACAGTTGTTGCTGACGCTCGGCGCAGAGCGTGTCGCGCCGCCCGGAACGCTCGAAAAGGGACTAGTGACGGTGCGTACCTGGCTCGCACGCCGAGGCTTTCAGTTCCCGGAGCTGGTGTTGGAAAATGGCTCGGGCCTGTCGCGCGAGGAGCGCATCTCTGCGCGGCACCTTGGTGAATTGCTACTCGCGGCCTGGGCATGCCCGATGATGCCGGAATTCGTCTCGTCCCTTCCCGTGGCGGCGTTTGACGGGACTCTCAGGCGGCGCTTCGGTGGCACGCCGCTCGAGGGCCGGGTGCATTTGAAGACCGGCAGTCTTAACACCGTACGCAGCATGGGCGGCTACCTGCTTGATCGACAGGGTCGGCGGGTGGTTGTGGTGAGCCTGCACAATCACCGGCGCATTGATACCCACACCGGCGAGGCGGTGCAGGATGCGCTGCTGAAGTGGGTCTATGAGCGGCCCTGAGCCGTCAGCGGTACGGAGCGCTGGTTCTCTCGAAGCGCGCGAGGAAGGGGAGTACGAACAGGATCCCGGCGGCGATCACGAGATAGATGAGCAGATAGCGGAGCAGGTCGGGCCAGTCCTTCCACATCGCGCTGCCGATCAACAGCATGATGCCGAGCATCAGCGCAACGTTGAGATAGGCGACCCGGCGCTTCGCAGTATAGGTGAGGCGAAAACGCTTGCCACAGGCAGGACAGCTGTGGGCAGTCTGTCCGGCGAACAGGCTTTTCCAGACCACCGCATTCGGAAGCGGTTGATCACAATGGGGGCAGAGCTTCTGAGGCATCGTTTCGGCGTATCGGTGACGAGTGGGCCGACATTGTTTTCCAAATCGGGTGGCGCGGTCCAGTCCCGGATCGTAGGGGTGGACAAGCCAGTGCGGGATCGTTGATGCTTATGGTGCCCATTGGGGTGGATGGATACCTATATAGCAATGACCAAATACGTCTCTGCCACTATTGGCGACCAGCCCACGGACGGAAGCCTGCCGATCGTACAGGGCACCATGGGCCCTGCCGGCGTGGATATCCAGGCGCTCTATTCGCGACACGGGGTGCTTGCGTTCGACCCGGGTTTCCGTTCGACCGCCTCCTGTAAGAGCGCCATCACCTTTGTCGATGGCGACGAAGGCGTGCTGCTGTATCGCGGCTATCCCATCGAAGAACTCGCCGAGCACTCGACTCTTGTGGAGGTCGCCTATCTGCTGATGCACGGTGACCTGCCGACCGCCGTGCAGCGCGCGGAATTCGACCGTGCCATCGGCCAGTACAACCTGCTGCACGAGCAGGTCATGAGTTTCTATAACGGTTTCCGTCGCGATGCGCATCCGATGGCCGTCATGGTCGCAGTAGTCGGCGCGCTGTCAGCCTTTTATCACGATGTGATTGATATTCGTAACCCACAGGACCGCACGCGTGCCGCCATCCGGCTAATTGCCAAGATGCCAATGATCGCGGCGGCCAGTTATACCTATTTCATGGGGCGCCAGCAGCGCTACCCGATCAACAAGCTCGACTACAGTGCAAACTTCTTGCAGATGATGTTCGGGCTGCCGACCAGCGAGTATGTCGTCGACCCGGTATTGGCGCGCGCCGTCGACGTGATCCTAATCCTGCATGCCGACCACGAGCAGAATGCCTCGACATCAACGGTACGGCTCGCGGCGTCTTCGGGCGCCAATCCATTCGCCTGCATTGCCGCCGGTATTGCGAGCCTGTGGGGGCCGGCGCATGGAGGGGCCAACGAAGCGGTGGTCAGGATGCTGCACGAAATCGGCAGCGTCGAGAACATCCCGAAGGCCATCGCGCGCGCCAAGGACAAGAGCGATTCATTTCGGCTTATGGGTTTCGGTCATCGGATCTACAAGAACTTCGACCCGCGCTCGCGCGTCATCCAGGCCCAAGCCAAGAAAGTGCTGGCGCATCTTGGGAAGGATGATCCTTTGCTTGAGATTGCCATTCGGTTGGAGGAAATCGCGCTCAAGGACGAATATTTTGTCGAGCGCAAGCTCTATCCCAATGTTGATTTCTACTCGGGCATCCTGCTGCAGGCCATGGGATTCCCGCTCAATATGTTCACTGCCGTATTCGCGGTTGCGCGTACCACCGGCTGGGCGAGTCACTGGCTGGAGCTGCAGGAGGAGGCGCACGGCATCGACCGTCCCCGGCAGATCTATGTCGGACAGACGCTGCGACACTATCCGAAGAAATAAGACGTAGAAGGATGTTCCGACAAGCCCCATGGTCACGCCAGTTTCGGGCGCGACTGTTGCTCGCTGCGCTGCTGCTTGTGCCGTCTGGGGTCAGGGCGGCGATCAGCCACGATTACAATCTTACCTGGCAGACGCTGAAGAGCGCGCACTTTCGCGTGCACTATCACAATGGCGGCGAAGGGCGCGCACGTGAGGTGGTCGCTATCGCCGAGCGCGTGCATGAGCGACTTTCACCGTTGTTCCGCTGGACGCCAGCCGAGCCAACCGACATTGTCGTCACGGACGAATACGACGTCTCGAACGGCTACACGAGCTACTTTCCTGCCAATCGGGTCGTTATCTTGTTGGCCCCTCCGGATGAGACCGACAGTCTTGAGGACAATTCGGGTTGGCTCGACACCGTCATTACGCACGAGTACGCGCATGTGTTGCATCTCGACAAGGCGCGCGGCTTTCCGGAAGGCGTGCGTAGCGTGCTCGGTCGCGCGAGCGGGTTTCTTCTCGGGCTCTTTGATCCGTTCCCGAATGCCTACCAGCCGCTCTGGCTGCTAGAGGGTATCGCCACTTACTACGAGACCGATCTTGCGCGTGGCTACGGGCGTGGCCAGTCGACCTATTTTGACATGCTGATGCGCATGGAAAGCGCCGATGGACCGAAGCCCTTGCGCCAGGTCAATCAGGAGGTCGACACCTGGCCGCATGGGTACGTGCCTTATCTCTATGGTGTGCAGTGGTACAACTTTGTGGTCAAGCGCTACGGCGAGGACAAGGTTCAGAAGCTGGTTGACAATTACAGCGACAACATTGTCCCCTTTCGAATCCTTTCCAATACTGCGGCGACGGTTGGATCAGATCTCGATAAGGTTTGGCGGGATTTCGAGCGCGACCGGCAGGAGCACTATCGAGGACAAATCGCGGCGGTTCGCGAGCGTGGCGAGGAAAGCGGCAGGAAACTGACGACGGACGGCTATAGCGCGAGCCAGGCAAGAGCGCTGCCGGACGGCACAGTGTTCTATGTTGCGTTTGACGGACGAAACGATCCCGCCCTGCGCGTATTGCGCCCCGGCGCGGAGAAGCCGGAGAAACTGCGCAAGATCCATTACGGCGCCCGCATCGATGTTCATCCCGAGGCCGGGGTGCTGGTCGCGCAGCCTGAGGTCTGCCGCAACGCGCGCTACTACTACGACCTGTATCGGGTAGATTCCGCAACTGGTGGCAGCACGCGGCTGACGCGTTGTGCGCGCTATCGCTCTGCCGCATGGAGCCCTGACGGCAAGCGTATCGCCGCCATCCATCATGAGTTTGGTAATAGCAGCCTCGACGTGCTCGATGCCAGCGGCCGACCCATGGAGCGGTTGTGGAGTGGGCGCGGCGACGAGGTGGTCACCGACATCGATTGGTCGCCAGACGGAGCCATGATTGCCGCGGCGGTATGGCGCCGCGAGGCCGGCTGGAATATCGAGGTCTTTGTCTTGGCGGAAAAGCGCTGGCGAGCGCTCACGAATGACTCGGCGATCGACGCCCAGCCGCAATTTTCACTCGATGGCCGGGCGGTATTGTTCAGCTCGGACCACGGCGGCATCTATAACATCCGCAGGATCGGCGTCGACGGTGGCACGATTGAAACGCTTTCGAACGTTATCGGCGGGGCGCTCTATCCCACGGCCACCGCCACGGGGGACATCTACTACATTGGCTATGGCGCCCAAGGTTTCGACTTGTATCGGCTCGCGCCGGCCGCTCGCGCCACGCCGCGCGTGGCCCCTGGCCCCTCGGCGGTGTTACCGGATACACCACCCATGCCGGCCGACGTTACAAGCGAGGACTATTCCGTATGGACCGGTCTGCGCCCGCGTTGGTGGTTCCCGCACTTGACCGTGGACGATTCTCGTTTCGAGATTGGGGCGCTTACATCCGGCTCCGATGCGCTCAACCGCCATCTGTATGCGGTGGATCTTGCCTACGACGTTCAGAACAATACGCCCGTCGGCAGTCTCAGTTATGTGTACGATCGCTGGTACCCGATTTTCAAACTGTATGCCGGTCGTGACAACGACTTCTACCGCAACAGCAACGACGAAGTTGTACGCATCCGCCATGTCGATACCTACCTTGGTGACGTGATCCTGCCGTGGCGGCGCTACGACTATCAGTGGGCGATGCACCTTGGCGCGGTATCGGAGAAGGAGTCAGATTTCAAGCTGGACTATGGCGCAGCGCCACGCGCGGATAGCAACGACAGCCTGCTGGGTGTGGCCGTGGTGTTCAATTCCAGCAAGCAGTTCCCGTTGTCGGTTAGTCGCTCGCACGGCCGTGAGGTTCGGGTCGTGGCCGAGGACAGCGATGTGTTCAGCAGCGACTACAGCGGCAACGTATATACGCTCGACTGGCGCGAATTCCTGTCGCTTGGGGGAGAGCATGTGCTCGCGCTGCGGGCCGCGTATGGCTGGGGGACGGACAACCCGCGTCCGTTTCGTCTGGGCGGCAGCGATGGTTCAGAATGGACGCTACCGTTGCTTGCCTCGCCTTTACTCTACTCGCCATTCAACATTCGAGACTATCCGTTGCGCGGCTATCCTGAGGGACTGGCCAGCCTGGAAGGGCGGCGGATGCAGTTGGTGACCGCCGAGTATCGTTTCCCGATCAGGCGCATCGAACGCGGTTGGATGACGCCTCCGATGGCTGTTCACCAGCTGTTTGGATCGGTATTCGTGGATAACGGCGCAACCTGGAATGATGGCAACCGTCCATCGGAAACGCGCACGGGCGCCGGCATCGAGGCCTATGCGGATGTCGCGGCGCTCTACAGCCTGCGCTTCACGCTGCGGCTCGGCTATGCGCATGGGTTCGACGACGGCGGCGAGAATAGCGTTTACCTGCGAATCGGGTCGTCGTTCTGATTTGCAGGGGCGCTGCTATCCTAAAGAGCGGCGAAATGTGGGCATCGGCCGGGAGACCTGATGGTACGTGTAGCGTTGATTCTAGTGAGCGCGGTGATACTGGCCGGGTGCGCGACTTACATGGCGACGTCGGGGCGAGTTGTCGTGACGGACACCAATGCTCACGTCGCAGTGATCATTACCGACGCGGATCGGCGGCTGATAGAGAGCTACTATCAGCCGAAGAAGGGCAAGGGAACGGCACCGGGACACGCGAAGCGCGAACAGCTGCCTCCCGGGCTCGCCAAGCGCGACCGATTACCGGCCGATATTAGTGGCGAGCCGCTCGCGCCCGACCTGGAACGACGACTGAGCCCGTTGTCTTCGTCCTATGTCCGGTTCCGTGTCGGACCTGACATCGTGCTGATCGAGCGCCGTACGCGGGTGATGGTCGATATCGCCTACGGTATTGCGCCGTAGATTGTGGCAAGGCGCCTAGGTTTTGCTCGCGAGGCGTTGGCGCAGTGCTCGGCGCTTGTCATAGGCTTCGCGCGCGATCCGCACATCGTCCAGAAAATAGGGTAGCTCCTCTAGCAGGAGCGCCTGCGGGCCATCTACCAGGGCCGTTGCGGGTTCCGGGTGGAAATCCACCAGCACCATGTTCGCGCCGGCGATCACGCCCTGCGCGGTGACGTGCATGACATCGAGAATTCCCTCCGGCGAGGATGCGCGCGAGCCTACCGAGTGTGAGGGGTCGATGCAGACCGGCATGCGTGTCAGGCGCTTGACGGCCGGCACATGCGCGAAGTCGACGAAGTTGCGGTGCGGGTCCCCCATGTTGGTCTTCATGCCACGCAGGCCGAAGATAATGCGGCCGTTGCCCTCGCTCGCAAGGTACTCCGCGGCGTTAAGCGACTCCTCAAGCGTGATGCCGAATCCGCGTTTGAGCAATACCGGGAACTCGCGTTGACGTCCGGCAATCTTCAGCAGTTCGAAGTTCTGGGTGTTGCGTGTGCCGATCTGCAGCAGTACACCGGTGGGACGGCCGGCACGCTCGAGTGCGTCGCTGATCTCGTCGATGTGCGAGTCGTGCAGGATTTCCATGGCCACGACCTTGATGCCGTACTTGCCAGCCAGTTCAAAGACGTAGGGAAGGCAGGCCTTGCCATGGCCCTGGAAGGAATAGGGATTGGTGCGGGGCTTGTAGGCACCCATGCGGGTGCAAACCTGGCCCGCGTCGCGCAGAGCGCGCAGCATCTGCTCGACATGCTCGCGCGTGTCCACGGCACAGAGGCCGGCGAACACATGCAGGCTGTCTTGGGAAAACGTCACGCCGTTGTACTCGAATCCGCTCGGGCGTCCATCGTCGTGATGGCGGCCAAGAATACGGTACTCTTCGGACACCCGGACGACGCGGTCGACACCCGCGAGACTCTCTACTTCAGTCTTGTCGAGCGAGGCGGTGTCCCCGATCAGGTAGATCTCGGTCAGGGTTTGCTGGGTGCCGACTTCCTGGTGTACGCGGGTGCGGATGTTCGGCTTGTGGGCGAGATATTCGACGACTTGGCGAAACTCGTCGTGCTCACTCGTGATGTTCGGCTTGAGGATGACGATCATTTGCTGGATAGTGGCTGCGGTTACTACGGCATATTCGCACAACTTCGCGGCCAAGCGCACACCACCGTTATCCCCAGTCATGCAACGCCGTCCGCCCCTGCGTCCGCCACCCTTTGCGCTCGATCGGGCCACGCTCGAGCGCGAGAGCGAGGTCGACACCTTCCGTTCCAGCGGCCCCGGTGGCCAGCATGTAAATCGCACCGAGTCGGCGGTGCGCCTCACGCACCGGCCTTCGGGCGTGGTGGTTACGGTATCCGATACCCGCTCCCAGATACGCAACCGCGAGATCGCGCTGGATCGGCTGATCGAGCGGCTGGTGCGACTGAACCGCCGCCCGAAGCCGCGCAAGGCGACCCGGGTGAGCCGAGCGGTGAAAGCACGGCGTCTTTCGGCCAAGCGTCGCCATGGCGAGGCAAAGCGGCGCCGAACCCGGCGCCCGGGGCCGGACGATTGAGTTGCGCGGGGGACTTGACGTAGGATGAGGCGTTGCCTTGTGTGGGGCGACTGCCATACGGGTGACATGTTTTCCGTTCACACTAGGTAAGGAGTTGCTATGCAGGCTGGTACCGTCAAGTGGTTCAACAACGCCAAGGGATATGGCTTTATCGTTCCGACCGACGGCGGCGAAGATGTCTTCGTGCACTTCTCGTCCATTGAGTCGGAAGGCTACAAGACACTCACCGAGGGGCAGAATGTCGAGTTTGAGCACACTCAGGGACCCAAGGGCAGACAGGCAACGCGGGTCGTCCCGCGCTAAAACAACAACCAGATATTCGTAGCTTTCCACTAGGGAGATAACAACCGATTCCCCAAAGCCCCGTCACTGAACGGGGCTTTTTTGTCCCCGCAGCCAAGCCGTCACAGACTTATCACATGTCACTCGAAGAACTCGTTGCGAACTACGGCTACTGGGCGATTCTGCTGATCACCTTCATCGAGGGTGAGACAATCGTCATCCTGGCGGGTATTGCGGCGCATCTTGGTTTTCTGGACATCAACCTGGTTGCCCTCGTGGCGCTGGCCGGAAGTTTCGGCGGCGATCAGACTTGGTTCTATATCGGCCGACACTGGGGGCCGAAGATCATCAGGAAGCGCCTGTCGTGGCAGGAGGGGGCGCAGAGAGTCTACAAGCACCTCCACAGGCACCAGTACTGGCTTATCCTGACGTTCCGCTTCTACTACGGACTGCGCAACGTCACGCCATTCGTAGTGGGGTCTGCCGGCATCCCTCGATTGCGTTTCTTCACGCTCAACCTGATCGGTGCAATTGTCTGGGCGTTTACCTTTGCGTACGCGGGATTCTTCCTGGGCGAGGCCTTCAAGTACTTTCTCGACGACTACCACCGCTACGCCCTGTATCTCATCGGTATCCTGGTGAGCATCGGACTGCTTGTCTGGCTGATAAAGCTGATTCGTGCGCGCCGCAGCGCGCGCGAGCACGGCTACAAGTAGTCTACGCAGTGCGTTCCAGCACGAGCGCGTAGAATCCATCGGTACCGTGGGCGAGAGGAGAGAGCCGCAGCGCCGGGTCCGCCATGGCCAGCGGAATATGGCGCCGCACGAGGATCTCCGTCACCGGCACGGTGCGAAACTGCGGATGCGCGGCGAGAAAGGTGCCCGTCACCCCATCATTTTCTTCGCGCAGTAGGCTGCAGGTGGCGTAGACTAGGCGCCCACCCGGTTTCACCAGCGTCGCGGCGGCAGTGAGGATGCGTTGCTGCTCGGCGACGAGTCGTTCCAGGTCGATTGGCCGCCACTTGATATCCGGATTGCGGCGCAGCGTACCGGTTCCCGAGCACGGCGCATCCACCAGCACGCGATCGATCTTTCCCTGCAGCCGTACAACGCGCGCATCGCGCTCGTGCGCGATTACTACGCTACGCACATTTTGGAGACCTGAGCGCCTGAGGCGCGGCTTGAGCCGCTCGAGCCGCGTTGCCGAGGTGTCGAAGGCGTAAAGTGTTCCGGTGTTGGCCATGAGTGCGCCGAGGTGCAGCGTCTTGCCGCCGGCGCCGGCGCAGAAGTCCACCACCATTTCGTAGCGTCGCGGTTCGAGCAGGAGCGAAATGAGCTGACTGCCTTCATCCTGAATCTCGAACAGTCCATCCCGGAAGCACTGTGTACGAAATAGCGGTGTGCGCTCCAGCCGGCGCAGGCCATCGGGCGCGTATGGGGTCGGTTCCGCGGGGTGGCCTTCGCTGGCAAGGCGCTCGCGCACCGTTTCGCGATCGCCTTTGAAAGTGTTGATCCGCAGATCGACGGGCGCAGGCCGATTGAGCGATTCGGCAAGCGCCAACATGGCCTCCGCACCAATTTGCAGCTCGAGCCGCTCAGCCAGCCAGTCCGGCAGATTGGCACGCACGGCGAGCGGCAAGGCTGAGCTGTCGAGCGTGCGCGCCCGCGCGGCGAGCGTCCGAATGTCTGAGTCGGGCGCCAGCGGTTCCATCGCCCGGGCGCTGTGCCCCTGACGCAACAGACACGCGAGCACGATGCCGCAAGTGTCGGTGTCGCTGCCGGCGATGTGGGCAAGCACACGTCGTTCGCGCAGGCAGGCATACACGGTCTCGGCGACCTCGCCGCGGTCGCGCACGCCCATGTTTGGATGCGCACGAAAGTAGCGTTCCATCTGTGCGTCCGCCGGCATGGTGCCGGTGAGGATGGTGTCCAGCAGTTCAGCGGATTGTTGCGGATGGAGTGTTCGCACGAGAGGGGTTCAGCCGGCCAGGGGATCCGCGTGGAGACTTAAAAAGCCGAGCGCGTGATCACTTGCCGTAGCGTTTGAGCAGGTCGGCATAGGCGTCGATGCGCCGGTCGCGCAGGAACGGCCAGATCCGGCGCACGTCCTCGGAGCGCTTGCGGCCGACTTCCGCGACCAGCACTTGCGGCCGATCGGGCACTGCGCGCGCGACGATCTCTCCTTGCGGCCCGCAAACGAAACTCGATCCCCAGAATGCGATCCCGGCGGATTGCCCCGAGGGGTCGGGTTCCGTGCCGACACGATTCGCGACCACCACTGGCAAGCCGTTCGCCACGCCATGGGCGCGCTGAATCGTCATCCAGGCATCATGCTGGCGACTGCGTTCGGCCTCCGTATCGCGCGGGTCCCACCCGATGGCGGTGGGATAGAGCAGGAGGTCGGCGCCATGCAGTGCCATCAGGCGTGCTGCCTCCGGGTACCACTGATCCCAACAGACCAGTACGCCCAGCATGCCGACCGACGTCGCAATCGGCGTGAAGCCGAGATCACCAGGCGTGAAATAGAACTTTTCGTAATAGCCTGGATCGTCCGGGATGTGCATTTTGCGGTAGCGGCCGGCAATCTCGCCATCGCGCTCCAGAACCACGGCGGTATTGTGATAGAGGCCAGCGGCCCGCCGCTCGAACAGTGAGGCAACAATGACTATTCCCAGCTCTCGCGCAAGCGTTCCGAGTTCCTCGGTCGTGGGGCCGGGTATCGGCTCTGCCTGGTCGAAGCGACGGGTATCCTCGGTTTGGCAGAAATAGACGCCGGTATGCAGCTCCTGGAGGAGCACGAGGGTAGCACCTTGACCGGCCGCTTCACGGATGCCCGCAACCGACGCGTCCAGATTCGCGCGGCGATCCTCAACGCACGCATGCTGGACAATTCCGACAGTGATGGTTTCGTTCATAATCGCCATCTTACCATGTGCCGCCAACGTGGCTCTTGCGAGGCGGCACGGAATTGCCTATCGTGCGCGAGCGCATAGCAACCCGAAGGAGGGAAATGAATGAAGCGTTCGATGGCAGTGCTCGCAGGTCTATTGCTTGCGACGTCGGTGGCGATGGCCGACAAGGGCTACCAGAAGACCGGTACGGTGGTGGAGGCGAACGACAAGTCGATCACCATTGATACGGGCAAAGAGGGCAAGTGGCAGTTTTCGCGCGATGCTGGGACCAAAGTCGAGGGCGACCTCAAGAAGGGGTCCAAGGCGACCGTCTACTACACCATGAGTGCCACCAAGGTTGAGGTGAAGGGCGGCAAGAAGTAAGAGAAGAACAATTAGTGTTGTGCCGGTGATCATGATTCCAACAGGGGGCCAAGGGCCCCCTGTTGTTTTTGGATGGCTTGCGAGGTGAACAGCTACAGTACGCCTGCCGGGAACTGCATGGTGACGCAGTGCAGGCTGCCGTACTGATAGACGAGCGGCAGGCAATCGATGCCGATCACCTTGCGGTCGGGGAAGCAGCCTGCCAGTCGATCAAGCGCAAGACGGTCTGAGGGGTCGCGGTAGGTCGGTACCAGCACGGCATCGTTGACAATCAGGAAATTGGCATAAGTCAAAGGCAGGCGTCGGTCGGTGTCGTCATGCACCGCTTTCGGCCACGGTAGCGGCACGAGACGGTACGGGTTGCCATCGGCCGCAAGCAATGACTTGAGTTCCGTTTCCATGGCCCGTAGATCCTCGAAGTGCTCGTCGTTTGGGTCGTCACAGGCGACATAGGCGATGGTGCTCGTGTCGCAGTAGCGGGCCAGGGTGTCGATGTGGCTGTCGGTGTCGTCGCCGGCGAGGTGCCCGTGCCGCAACCACAGAATGCGATTGAGTCCGAGTAACTCCTTCAGTGTCGCCTCAAGCGCGGCGCGCGCGAGCCGCGGATTGCGCGTCGGCGCGAGCAGGCACTGCTCTGTGGTGAGCAAGGTGCCGGAACCATCCACTTCGATCGAACCGCCTTCGAGGATCAGCTCGATCGTTTGGAGCGGAACGTCGCCGAATGTGCCAAGATCGTAGAGCCGCCGGCTGATCCGATCGTCAAGATCGTGGCCGTACTTGCCGCCCCAGCCGTTGAAGCCGAAGTCCAGCAGGAGCGGTTCCCGCTCGCAGGTGACGGTGACGGGCCCATGGTCCCGTGCCCAGGTGTCATTGGATGGCACGACGCACAACAGCACTCGCGACATATCGATGTCATCCGCGCGCAGAAGTCCGGCGATGTGATCGCGGTGTGAGCTGTCGTAGCAGTTGATCAGCACTTTCTCGTGCCGTGCGACGTGGCGGGCGATGGCAACAAACACCGGTTCGACCCGCTCCAGATTTGACGCCCAATCGCCATGCAAATGCGGCCAGGTGAGCATGACGCCACTCTGGGGCGCCCATTCCGGCGGGAGGTACTGGCGGCAGGGTTTGTGGGTCACGGCGTGCAAGACCTTAAAGTCTAGGGGTTGTAGCCTAGCGGTTCACTTGCTTCCTTCCGGAAGCGCCCTTCCGGTTTCTTGACCGGGGAAAGACAATGAGTGTTGAGGGCATGAATGAACCTCGCGTCGCGTATTTGAGTCATTCCAGTCGGGCACGCCGACTTGGTCGGTCGGCGGCGATTGACCGTGAGGGCGCAGTATATTGGAATGTCCGCCCGTTTTGACTACTACAGCGTGCGCCATGTCCATCGTTCGTCCGTTTGCAGGTCTTCGTCCCGTGCCCGAGCTGGCCGCGCAGGTGTTGGCGCCACCGTACGATGTGCTCAACACCGAGGAAGCGCGCTCCCGCGCGCTGAATCGGCCGTGGAGCTTTCTGCATATTTCGAAGCCGGAGATTGATCTGCCGGAGGGTACCGACCCCTACGATCCCGCAGTGTATGCCAAGGCGCACGAGAACTTCGCCAACATGCTCAAGCGGGGCGTGCTCAAGCGCGACCCACAGCCTTGCTACTACGTCTATCGCCTTATCATGGGCGCGCACAAGCAGACCGGCATCGTTGCGGTCGCGTCGGTCGCGGACTACGACAAGAACCGTATCCGCAAACACGAGTTCACCCGCCCGGACAAGGAAGATGACCGCGTGCGCCAGATCGACACGCTGAACGCGCAAACTGGTCCGGTGTTTCTTACGTATCCACGCTCCCGCACCCTCGACGCGATCGTCAATCAGATTGTCGTCGGCATGCCGGAGGTGGACGTGACGGCCGACGACGGCGTGCGGCACACCTTGTGGGTTGTGCGTGATGCCGCCCAGGTCGAGGCAGTCACCAAGCGTTTCAACATCATGCCCTGTCTCTACATTGCCGACGGCCATCATCGTTCGGCCGCTGCCTCGCGGGTGGCGGCAGCGCGCAAGGCTTCGAACCCCAAGCACAACGGCACGGAGTCGTATAACTATTTCCTGTCGGTCATCTTCCCGGATAACCAGATGCAGATCCTTGATTACAACCGGGTAGTGAAGGATTTGAACGGGCTTGATCGCGAGGCGTTCCTCAGGCAAGTCGCGTCGGCCTTTGCCGTACAGCCGGAGGCGGCCACCGTGCGCCCGCGCCGGACGGGCGAGTTCGGAATGTATCTGCGCGAACAATGGTACCGGTTAACCATCTATCCGACGCGCATTCCCCCGAACGACCCTGTGCGTCGGCTGGATGTGAGCCTGCTGCAGCAGAATCTGCTGTCCCCAATCCTGGCGATTGGCGATCCGCGCCGGGACAAGCGTATCGATTTCGTCGGCGGAATCCGTGGGCTCGAGGAACTTGAACGGCGCGTGAATTCCGGTGAGATGGCAGTAGCGTTCTCGCTGTTCCCGACCTCGATTCAAGACATGATGGCGGTCGCAGACGCCGACAAGGTCATGCCGCCGAAATCCACCTGGTTCGAGCCGAAGCTCGCCGACGGCCTCGTTTCCCACGTCCTCGACTGACGTTTCAGCGTTGACCGCTATTGCTTGCGCGCGCCAGCAGACGATCAAGTGCGCGAGCGGTGAGCAGGCGCCGCAGCGCCGCGAACAAATAGGTGGGTACCGTCACGGGGTAGCGGATTCGAGGCTTGCGTTCCTCCAGCGCCTGGATGACTCGTTTCAGCACTGCATCTGGCGGGAGCGTAAACGGTAGCGGTTTGTCGCCACCGAGCCGCATTTCCACGCGTTCATAGTAGTCACGGTGCGCGCTGTGTTGCTTGTCGATATGGCGCCGGTAGGCCTCGAACGCGTTGGCGCGGAAGCGGCTTGTGATGGGACCGGGCTCGATTAGTGAGACGTGAATATTGCTGCCGGCCAGCTCAAGGCGCATGGTGTCCGACAGCGCTTCGAGGGCGAATTTGCTGGCACTGTACGCGCCCCGATAGGCGAGGCACACGACCCCGAGCACCGAGCTCAGCTGAATGATACGACCCTCATTTGCGGCGCGCATGACCGGGAGGACGAGGTTGGTGAGTTCCTGGGTACCGAAAACGTTAGTCTCGAACTGCTCGCGCAACGCCACGCGCGTGAGATCCTCGACCGCCCCGGGCTGACCATAGGCACCGTTGTTTACGAGTGCATAGAGCCTCCCGCCTGCGCGCTCGAGTACCGCAGAGACGGCCGCAGTGATTGAGGATGGATCCCGCAGATCAAGCACCAGGGTCTCCAGCCCAAGACCCGCGAGTTCTGCCATGTCCTTCGCCTGCCGTACTGACGCGAAGACCCGGTAGCCACGCGCGTGCAATCCGACGGCGATGCAATGGCCGATTCCCGAAGAACAGCCGGTGATCAGTACGCTACGGGGGGTCATGGGACATTCTCGCGTTGGTCGCGACGCGCTAGTCTACCCTACAATGGGCTTATCCCATTTCCGCACCTGAGAGATGCATTTGGCGATGCCGGTGATATTTCGCTCCCCTGCGGCAAGAGTACCTTCCGAGTGGCTTGCGCCTTTCGGCGACGTTCGCACCGTGGCGGATCCCGCCACGCTCGGCGATACGGTGCATGGCGTGGTGCTGGTTGCAACGCCTGCTGAGGCCTGGACCTTTCTGATGCGCGCACCGGCCGGATGCGCTGTCGTGCTGTGGCAGGCCTCGGCGCGACAGATCGATCAGGCGTTGTTGCACGATGTGCGTGTCGTCGCTGTGCTGGACGGTACGAGCTCGCGCGAGGCAGTGCAGACGGCGATTCGTAGCGCGGTCCGTCTGGTGGCACCCGACGGCGAGGCGCGCGCAGCGCTTCAGCTCGCACGCGTCCTTGAGATTGGCAGGGCGCTCGCATCGGAGAAGGATCTCGACACGCTGTTGTCGCTCATTCTCACGCATGCGCGGGAATTGACCCAGTCGGACGGCGCCTCGATCTACACACGCGATTCATCCGGCGTGCTGTTTTTTCGGCTTTGGCAGAACGCCACGCTCGACGTTGCACCGGAAATCCAGAAGACCCCAGTGGGGGAGGACAGCGTCGCCGGCTATGTCGGGCGCACGGGCAAGCTGGTGGTGCTGCCGGATGCCTACACTCTTCCCGCCGACGCGCCGTACCGCTTCAATCCGGCCACGGACCGGCGGCTAGGCTACCGCACGCGCTCGCTGCTGACGGTACCGCTTACCAACAAGGTCGGCGAGGTGGTCGGTGTGCTGCAGCTCATTAACCGCAAGGACGACCTCCAGGTGCAACTTTCCAGCCTTGCCCACGTCGAGCGGCACGTGCGGGCGTTCGACGAGCAGGCTTGCGCTCTGGCCGAGGCACTCGCCGGACAGGCCGGCGTCGCGTTGGAGAACTCGATGCTGCACGCAGACATTGAGCGCCTGTTCGAGGGGTTCATCCGGGCGTCGGTGCAGGCCATTGAGGCGCGCGATCCAACCACGGCCGGACATTCCTTCCGTGTTGCCGATTTCACCGAGCGACTGGCGTTGGCGGTTGATCGCGCCGACAGCGCAACGTTTCGGGACACGACGTTCAGTAAGGATCAGATGCGGGAGCTGCGCTATGCCGCGCTGCTCCATGACTTTGGCAAAGTCGGGGTGCGTGAGCAAGTGTTGGTGAAGGCCAAGAAGCTCATGCCGCATCAGCTCGAGATCGTGAAGCAGCGTTTTAGCTACGCGCGGGCGGCGATCGAGCGGCGTGCCTACCAGGCTTTGTTGGCGCTCCATGAGCGTCAATTGACCCGGGCGGAGTTTCTGCGCGAACGTGCGGGGATCAAGCAGGTGTTGTCGACTGACCTCGCGCATCTCGAAACGCATCTGGAGACGGTGCTGCGTGCCAACGAGCCGCATGTCACCCATCAGGAAGTATCGGGTAGTCTTGGTGAGGCGGCGTTGTTTCGGTTTCCAGGCGAGAACGGCGAGCATGTCGCGCTGCTTGATGAATTCGAGTTCGCTGACCTTTCGCTGGCGAAGGGCAGCCTTAACGCGCGCGAACGCACTGAAATTGAATCGCACGTGACCCACACTTATGCCTTCCTGAGCCTCATCCCGTGGACGAAGAATCTCGCGAACCTGCCGCATATCGCCTTCGCTCATCACGAGAAACTGGACGGTAGCGGCTATCCGCGCCGGTTGGCCGCGACGGGCATCCCGGTGCAGTCGCGTATGATGACAATCTCGGATATCTACGATGCACTGACGGCTGGCGACCGACCGTACAAAAAGGGCCTTCCGGAGCAGCGAGCGCTCGATATCCTGCTCGCCGAGGCGCGTGCCGGCAAAATCGATAGCGAGCTGCTCCAGGTGTTCGTGGACTGCGGCGCCTGGCGATTCGGCGAATCAACGGGAACCCCATCAGGTTCCTGATCTGCGCAAGCCGGGTTTCCGGTATAATGTGCATCCGCGCCGCGAGGCGGAGCGACTTCGATACCGCCACGCACTTCCACGAATCGTCATGACCTCACCCAGCTCATTGGCTCAACCTTCCGCCGAGCGCCTTCGCGTCGGGGTCATCGGTGTCGGCTATCTCGGGCGCATACACGCCAAGATCTACGCTGCCATGCCCGAGGTTGAGCTCGTGGGTGTGGTCGATGTCGATGAAAAGGTCGCGCGAGAGATTGCAGCAGTCCATGGTTGCGCCGCTTACACCGCCCCTGACGCCCTCATCGGCAAGGTCGATGCCGTGAGCATTGTGACGCCGACCGTCTTTCACGCCGGTGTCGCAAAGCCGTATCTTGAGGCGGGCGTGCATATGTTGATGGAGAAACCGATCGCGCCGAGCTATGACGAGTCCCAGTCCGTCGTGGCTCTTGCGGCCCGCAAGAACGTGATTTTTCAGGTTGGGCATTTGGAGCGATTCAATGCCGGTGTGCTGGCGCTCGCCGAGCGCGTGCATGATCCGCGCTTTCTCGAGGTCCATCGTATCGGGCCATTCGTGGCGCGCGCGACTGATGTCGACGTCGTGACCGACCTGATGATCCACGACATCGACATTGTGCTGGCGCTCGTCAATTCGGAGGTGCGTCAGGTGCAGGCAATCGGTATCCCGGTGTTGACGGAGCACGTCGACATCGTCAATGCCCGGATCGAATTCGAGAATGGGGCGGTGGCGAATGTCACTGCGAGCCGAGTGTCGACCAAGAAGCTGCGACGTATCCGCATCTTTGGCGATCACCACTACTATGGACTCGATTACGCCGAGCAGAAGCTGGAACTTGCCCACGCAATACCGGACGAGGCCGGCGGCGATTGGCCCAAGGTGATCACTGAGGTGGTGCCGATCACGCCACGCCCCCCGCTCGATACGGAGCTTGAACATTTCGTACGCTCCGTTCGAACCGGCACGCCACCCGTCGTGGATGGCCAGGTCGGCCTGCGCGCCCAGCGCGTCGCGCAATACGTCAAGGAGGCCGTTGCCGCATGCAGCCAGAAGTAAAATCGGTTCCGTTTCTGGACCTGAGCAGCCAGTACCGCGGGTTGGAGGCGGAATGGTTTGACGCCATTCGCGCCACGGGTGCCAGGGGCAGTTTCATCCTCGGCCCAAACGTGCAGGCGTTCGAGCAGGAGTTTGCCGAATACGTCGGCGTCAAGCATGCCATAGGTGTCGCGAATGGCACCGACTCCCTGATCCTGAGCCTTCGTGCGCTCGGTGTTGGTCCGGGAGATGAGGTCATCACGACACCGTGGACGTTTTTCGCCAGTGCCGAGACCGTAAGCCTGGTTGGCGCAACGCCGGTGTTCGCAGATATCCGGCCGGATACTTTTTGTCTCGATCCGGAAAGTGTGGAGAAGTGCGTGACGCCCCGAACCAAGGCCATCCTGCCCGTACATATCTTCGGTCACGCCGCGGATATGGACGCAATCATGCAGATTGCGCGCGAGCGTAAGCTCGTGGTGATGGAAGACTGCGCCCAGTCGTTCGGCGCCCGCAGCGGCGGACGGGTAACCGGCGCCATCGGCGATGCCGGATCCTTTAGCTTCTATCCCACCAAGGTGTTGGGTTGCTACGGTGACGGCGGCATGATCACCACCAATCGCGATGACCTGAATGAACATATCCGCCGACTGCGCAATCACGGGGCGGTGAGACCATTCGTGCACACGGAGATTGGCATGAATTCGCGCCTCGACGAGATTCAGGCCGCGCTCCTGAGACTCAAGCTGCGCGGCATTGATCAAGACATCGCAGCGCGACGTTCCGTAGCCGCTGAGTACACGCGCCGGTTTGCGGGCACGCCGGTACGGGCGCCGGTGGCGCTTGCCCCAGATGCGCACAGCTACAATCTTTTTACGGTCCGGTTGCCAAAGCGCGATGCCGTGCGCGAGGCGTTCGTGCAGGCGCAGATAGGTCACTCGCTCTGCTATCCGCAGGGACTGCACTTGCAGGATGTCTACCGGCATCTGGGTTACAAGCCGGGCAGTTTGCCGGTTACCGAGCAGGCCAGTAGTGAGGTATTGTCCCTCCCGGTCTACCCCGGCATGCCGGCTGGTCATATTGCCCGGGTGTGCGACGTGGTGCGCGGCGTCGTCGGCTGATTCGGATAGTCGGAAACTGCCGTCTCCCACACGGCAGTACCTGACCCCGGACGGCAGTGCGGGCCCGGTTTTTTCCACCGATGTTGCGCCCGGTCCGTCAAAACCATGACTCTTGTTGAGAAGCCGAATAGGTCCGGAACTGCGTCTTGAGGCAATCCGACGGGCTATTGGCACGCATCTGATACACCCCTGATCGCCCGCGAATGCTGGGGCATGGAAGTTGCTTACTCCATGGCAACGTTCCCATTCCAAAGCGAGCTATGCGATGCGCCTAATCGTGACCCTCATGTCGCGTCATGCGGTGTTTCTCTGTGTTTTCCTTGCCGCATCCGTCAGCGCCCATGGCGCGGATTCAATAACGCTCGCCTCGCTGAAGGAGGAGAGCCGTGGTGTCACTACTGTTACCGGCGCTGGCGAGCATTTCACCTGGGTACTGCTCGACCAGATTCGCTCCGGCCTTGAGCGTGACCACGGCATCAAGCTCGATCTCATCGGTCGCGAATCGATGCTCGGACACGGCTGCACGCAGGGAATCAAGATGGCGCGGCAGAACCGCCCGGGTCGCGAGACGTTCGGGTTTATCTGCTGCCCCCTCGACAAGGCCGAGGTCGACAAGGAGCAGCTCACGGTGCACCCGATTGCGCGCGAGCCGCTCGTCATTCTCGTCAACAAGGCCAACCCGGTTTCCGACATTCCTGTCGAGAAGGTTCGTGCAATTTTTCGTGGCGAGATACGCAACTGGAAGGAAGTCGGTGGTCCTGACCAGCCGATCGTCATAGTATTGCGACCGCATTGCGCGCAACGTCCGGGGCACTGGAAGACCATCGTTTCTTCGGTCGATCAGTTTCGCAAAGATCGTATCGATGTAAAGAGCGAGGCGGAAGTCGTGCAGGGCGTATCCGATTTCCCGGAGGGCATGGGAAATATCGGTTCGACCTGGAATTTCGACGAGAAATACAAAGTGAAGGTCGTTACGCTTGGCGGCATCGCCCCGACCGCTGCGAATCTCGCCAACGGTAGTTACCCTTTTTATCAGGAGCAGTCGATCGTGACCCACGGACCGGTGTCGCCCGCGCTGGCAGGCATGATCCGTGATCTCCAGCATGGTGCGGCATTCCGGGAAGTGGCCAAGAAGTACGAACTGCTGCCACTTGCCGGGACGCCCTGATGGCGGTACCGGGCACCTATCGTTTCCGGCTCGTCACCTACATTATCGTCCTGCAGGTATTTCTGGCGGGCGTGTTGGTGCTGTCGTATGGAGCGAGCAGCCAGCTGGTGCTGCGCGAGGCCGAGAACAATGTGGGCCGGCTGGCCGAGCAACTGGCTGGACAAATCCGCACCGAGAGCGTGGACCTCGCCGAGCGGGCCAGGATGGTCCGCGACAGTGCACGTTTCCAGGAGTACCTGTTCATTGCTGTGTCGCTCGGCACGGATGCGACCGCGCTGCGTGAGCAGTTCCAACGCCAGTTCGGCTGGTTGCAGATTGATCGAGCCGCTGTATTGTCTGGCGCCGGACGGCCGCTGGTCGGCGGCGAGTATGGGGACCTGCGTGAAGCGTTGGTTGAACGCAATCTACCGCAAGGCAGCAAGGAGTCGCTCATCTACCTGAACGATGACTTCGGCATCGAAATGGTGGCGACCGTGCCGATGCGCTACCGGTCGCAGCATCTCGGTGTGGCTGCCCTCACCAAGCGGTTGGGCACCAGCTGGATGGAAACCGTACGCAAGAGTACCGGCGGCGAGCTGCTGTTCGTGCGCGATGGAAAGGTTGTATCAAGTACTTTGTCCGCGGGCGCCGCGCCGGCGGCTTTCATCCCGGTGAACGACCGTCTCGAGTTGGACCAGAGCTCATACCTGGTGCGGAGAGTGCCGGTGAACACCGGCGCCGGGGTCGATCAACTGTGGTTTGCACTTTCGCAAGAGCAGATCACCCTTCGACTGGTTGAGCAGCGCAATATCATTCTCGGTCTAGCCGTCATTGGTGCGGTCGCGATCCTTCTGGTGGGGCTGCTGCTCTTGCGCAATTTCAGCGCGCCGGTAGGACGGCTGGTATCGTTGATGCAGGCGGTAGCCGAGGGCCACTTTCCGGTTATACCGGCGACCGTGCGGCGGGACGAGATCGGCTATCTCACTGAGCGGTTCTCGGAAATGGTGGCCAGTCTGCGCGACAAGCAGGCGGAGATCGATCGGATCCACGGCCAACTCGCTCAGCAAGCTACCACCGATGCGTTGACCGGTTGCTACAACCGTCGCTACCTCTACGACCTGTTTCCGAAGCTCTGGTCGGAAGCACTACGCAGCAACAAGGACCTGTCGGTGCTAATCGTCGATCTTGACCACTTCAAGCAGGTCAATGACCGATACGGTCACCTGGCCGGGGATGAGGTGTTGCGCCAGTTTTCCCAGATTCTGATGGGCTGCTGCCGCGTGAGCGATTTCGTATTCCGTTTGGGCGGGGAGGAATTCCTTATCCTGACTTCCGTCGACGTGGAGGGCGCGAAGGTGCTCGCGGAAAAGATCCGCGTGGCGGTGGCTGCCGAACCATTGCACACCGCCGAGCAGGACATCCCGGTCACCGTAAGCATCGGCGTGGCACAGGCGCAGGTGGGCGAAGGGCGGGAAGGGCTCAGTATCGTGTTGGGCCGCGCAGATCGCGCGCTCTACGACGCCAAGCAGCGCGGGCGCAATCGCGTCCTGGTGCACCACGAGGCGCAGCGTCAACGTGCCTGACAGGCAATTGCCGGCCAAGTAACGCGTGACGTAAGAGGGACCTTCCCGGTAGCGAGGGGCGCCTCGGCTCGTCCGCAATTCGCCAAAGATACGCTTCAAACGCGTTACAGATTCCTCAGCATGCCGTCGGAGCATTCGGCATCATGGCGATGGGTTGTTGAGTCGGTTCATGCGCTTGTCGGAAATAATTACTTGAGTGTTTCAGTCTAATTTACACGGCGAAAAATCTTCTTAATACTGAGCTCCGATAAAAA
>SMTZ1_10001760_pt1 | contig 21823 bp, 22 predicted proteins | sample DeeMarSWOR136_30_FD_25667 | JGI IMG/M metagenome (IMG submission 25667) | reverse complement strand
GGAAAAGAAGATTGACTGGAAATTCACGAAGGATAAGGCTGACAAAAAGCTATCAAAATATTATGTTTAAAAACTAAATTGTCATGACACTAGTAATCAATACAGTCCGGCAATCTATGGAGATATTGTGGTCTGGGTAGATGAGAGGAACGGTAATGCAAATATCTATGGCTATGATTTTTCTGCAGAGAAGGAGTTCCAGATAACGACAGACTCATATGACCAATACAGTCCGGCAATCTATGGAGATATTGTGGTCTGGGTAGATGAGAGGAACGGTAATGCAGATATTTACCGGTACAAATTTTCTACACGCAAGGAGATTAAAATAACAACAAACACAAGTGATCAGACGTATCCAGCAATCTATAGGAATATAGTGATTTGGACAGATTATAGAAATGGTAACAAAGATATCTATGGCTATGGTCTTTTCATTCCGCAAGAATTTCAGATCACTACAGACCCATATGACCAATACAGTCCGGCAATTTGCGGAGATATTGTTGTGTGGACTGATGATAGAAATGGTACCGAAGATATCTACGGCTATAATCTTTCAACATTAGAAGAATTCCAGATCACCACAGATCCGTATGATCAGAAATATCCGGCAATTTACGGAGATATTGTTGTGTGGATTGATGACAGGAATGAATTTAAGAGTGACAAAGGCTGGGCTGGAGATATCTATGGCTACAATCTCTTCACCAAAGAAGAATTCCAGATCACCACAGATCTAGATGACCAAGGAAGTCCAGCAATCTACGAGGATATTATTGTGTGGGTGGACCATAGGAATAGTAATGCAGATATCTATGGCTACAATCTTTCCACAAGCCAAGAATTTTCCATATGTAAAGAATCGAGTGACCAATACAGTCCAGCAATTTACGGAGATATTGTTGTATGGGTATGTCATCATCTTAAAGGGGTAGCCAGGAATTTTGTCCCAAAGCCGGTCACCTTCATAACCTTCATAAAGAGACATTTTTGTATTTTCAATCTTTGTGCTACAACCTTTTCACCTATCAATTCTAGAGAACACTAAAAAGCAAGATGTTACACGTGTAACAGATTGAGAGAACCACTACTGATGTGAAAGCCCATTTACTGCATACATTTATAAAGTCATATCAAAAGAAAGTACGGTGACTTCAATGAAAAGGATTCGAGTGCTTGTGGCAAAACCTGGACTGGACGGCCACGACAGAGGAGCCAAAGTAGTGGCCAGAGCGTTGAGAGATGCAGGAATGGAAGTCATCTACACCGGATTGAGACAGACACCTGAACAGATTGTAGAAGCTGCCCTCCAGGAAGATGTGGACTGCGTGGGGTTATCCATATTGTCTGGAGCTCACATGACATTAGTCCCTAAAGTCATTAACCTGTTAAGAGAGAACAAGGCAGAAGATATTCTCATTACTGTGGGCGGCATCATCCCTGATGAGGATGTACCTACCTTGAAAACGTTGGGGGTGGCAGAAGTCTTCGGTCCAGGAACAACAACACAGGATATCATTCAATTCATTCAATCACATGTAAGTGCTTAATATGGAACTGGTGAAACGACTCCTCCAGAAAGACAAGAGAGCCTGTGCACGGCTGATCACTCTAGTGGAGAACGATGCTCCAGAAGCGAGACAAGCTTTAAAGGAGCTGTACCCGTATACGGGAAAAGCCCACATTATTGGGGTTACAGGACCTCCAGGAGCAGGGAAATCCACTTTAGTGGATAAGTTGACTCAATACTATAGAGATCAGCACAAAACAATAGGAATTATTGCAATTGATCCTTCTTCCCCCTTTACAGGAGGTGCCCTACTGGGTGACAGAATCAGAATGCAGGACAGGGCCACAGATCCCGGCGTTTTCATCAGAAGCATGGGCACCCGCGGCCACATGGGGGGGCTAGCATCAGCTACCAAGGATGCTATAAAGATACTGGATGCTTTTGGAAAGGATATCATTGTGGTGGAAACAGTGGGTACAGGCCAGGATGAAGTGGATATTATCAGAGCAGCAGATACTATTTTGGTGGTGACCATGCCGTCCATGGGAGATGATATCCAGGCCATAAAGGCTGGAATTTTAGAGATTGGTGACATCTTCGTGGTGAATAAGTCAGATTTGGACTATGCTGATAAGGCAGTTATGGAATTAGAAATGATGCTTGATTTTAATTTACAGAAGAAGTGGCGCCCTCCCGTTTTAAAGACTGTGGCCAACATGGGGGAAGGCATTGAAGAAGTAGCAGAGGCCATCCAGTCTCACATAGAGTATGTAAAGAGAGAAGGATTGCTTGAGGAGAAAAGGAGAGTGAAAGTGGAAGTAGAATTGCTCGAAGTTTTGAACAAGTACATTGTTAAGGACATTCTGGAAAAGGCCAAGAAAACTAATGAATTTGAAACCTTGGTGGATTGTATAGTGCAGAGGGAAATAGATTGTTACAGTGCAGCAGAAAAGCTTTTACAGGCTCGCAACTCTTAAGTAATACCCCGTAACTGGTGTAACTATACATATCAAGAAACGATTTGTTGTTACACGTGTAACAAAGTTGTGAGAACCACCCAACAAGTGAACAACCTTTTTGGCAAAAGATTTATAAAGCGTTGTTTATTCACTTGAGTACTGACAGAAACAAGATAAACTTGTTCATGAAGGATGAGGTGATCTTATGCCTAGTTATGTGAAGTTCAAGGTGCCCAAAGAAGTAGCAGAAAAAGCATATGAAACACTAGAGTTAGCACGTGATACTGGTAGAATCAGTAAAGGAACCAATGAAACCACCAAAGCCATAGAAAGAGGCGTTGCTAAACTGGTGTTGATTGCTGAAGATGTAACTCCTGAAGAGATCGTGGCACATCTTCCTTTACTGTGTGATGAGAGGAAGATACCCTTCGTGTATGTTCCCAAGAAAGGGGAATTAGGTGCCGCCTGCGGACTGGATGTGGGAACTGCATCCGGTGCGATCGTCCAGGAGGGGAAAGGCAAGAAAGAGGTGAAAGCTCTAGTAAGCCAGATTAAAGAATTGAGATCGTGATACTATGGATGAAAAATTAGGAACTCCTGCAGAAGTTGTGGAGGTGAGAACCCGTACAGGTGCCACAGGAGATATCTTTCAGATCAAGTGCAAGATCATGGATGGCTCTGACAAAGGAGGCGTGAGAACTCGAAATGTCAAAGGACCCATCCAGGTGGGCGATGTTCTGATGCTCATGGAGACAGAACGAGAAGCTAAAGAGATTAAAGTGCCCCGATAAAGCAAAAAGGGGAAGAGAGCAAAAAAATGAAGGTGAGAAGGTGAAGTGCAATTTCTGCGAGAAAGATATCGAAAAAGGAACAGGGAAAATGTATGTCAGAAAGGATGGCTCAGTCCTGTACTTTTGCTCAAGTAAGTGTGAAAAGAACATGGTGAAGCTGAGGAGAAAACCACGCAAGTTCAAATGGGCACGGCCAGAACAGGAATAGAGGGATACTATGGAGAGAACTTTCGTCATGGTAAAGCCAGATGGTGTCAAGCGCGGGCTAACAGGTCAGATTATTGCCCGGTTTGAACGGACTGGCCTCAAATTGGTAGCTTTGAAGATGGTTCATCCCACAAGAGAAATGGTAGAAAAGCACTACCCATCCACAGAGAAATGGTTTACAACAGTAGGTGAGAAAACGCTGTCATCCTACAGGGAATTGGGTATGGACCCTCAAGAGCACTTAGGAACAGATTCAGCTTTAGAGATTGGGAAAATCGTCAAGGGATGGCTCAAAGAGTTTATCTCCTCAAGCTGTGTGGTGTGCATGGTGTGGGAGGGGAATCACGCGATCCGAAATGTGAGGCGCTTGGTGGGGAATACTTTGCCCATAAAGGCCAACCCTGGTACTATCAGGGGTGATTTTACCTGTGATTCACCTGATCTGGCCAATATGAAACACCGCCCCATTAGAAATTTGGTGCATGCATCAGGAGACCCTGAAGAGGCGCAACACGAAATCAGGTTGTGGTTCACTGAAAAAGAAATCCATGACTACGAAAGAGTGGATGCAGAAATTATCTATGGATAGGTAAATATGATACGACAACCCATTATATCGGTGTTGGGTCATGTAGACCATGGTAAGACCACCTTACTAGATTACATCAGAAAGAGTGCAGTAGCACAAAGGGAATCTGGCGGTATTACTCAGCACATCGGGGCTACAGAAGTCCCCATAGCAGTGGTCAAGACTATCTGCGGTGACGTGCTCAAACAGTGGGAGATCAAAATTCCTGGGTTACTCTTCATTGACACTCCCGGACACAGAGCATTTGTCAATTTACGCACGAGGGGAGGTTCTCTAGCGGATTTAGCAGTGCTCATTGTGGACATAAACGATGGGTTCCAGCCCCAGACCTTGGAGTCTGTAGGCATTTTAAAACGGTTCAAAACACCTTTCATTGTGGCAGCCAATAAAATTGACAGACTGGGCTGGAAAGGGGAGGATATATCCTTTGCTGAATCTGAAAAAGAGCAGACAGAAAGGGCTTTACAAGTACTAGAAGAGAAATTATGGGAATTGATTGGTGATCTGTCCACAAATGGATTTGAAGCAGATCGATTTGACAGAATTACAGACTTCAGAAAGAAGGTGGCCATCATCCCTGTATCTGCCAAGAACGGGGTGGGAGTATCTGAGGTCTTGATGCTAATTTCTGGATTATCCCAAAGGTTCTTGGAGGAAAAGCTGGCATTGCACTTGAAGGGTGAGGCCAAGGGGACTATTCTGGAAGTGAAAGAAGAAGTGGGGTTAGGTACTACTGTAGATGTGATTTTGTATGATGGGACACTAAACAAGGGGGATTCCATCATTCTGGGAGGGTTAGACGACATTATTTTTACAAAGGTGAGAGCGCTCTTGAAGCCCAAGCCACTGGATGAGATACGCGATCCTCGGCAGCGGTTCGACTATTTGGACACAGTAGCTGCTGCCTGTGGAATTAAAATATCTGCTCCCAATTTAGAAACAGCACTGGCAGGGGCTCCATTGTATGTGGATACTCCAGAAAATGAAGAGAAGATTAAAGAAGAAATCCAGAAGATACGTATTCAAAAAGAAGCTTTAGGCGTTGTATTGCGGGCAGATACACTGGGGACGCTAGAAGCTTTAGTATCAGAGTTACAAGATATGGTCAAGATCAGAAAGGCAGACGTAGGAGAGGTTAAAAAAACGGATGTGATGGAAGCCTTATCTGTGAAGAAGGAAGATCCCTACGTGGGTGTTATCTTTGCCTTTAACACAAAAGTGACAGAAGAAGCACAACGGGTGGCAGAGGATAACAATGTGAAGATATTCCAGGATGATGTTATCTATCGGTTGACTGAAGAGTATACTGAATGGGTGGAACAAGAAAAACTTCGAGATATTACTCGCAAACGAGAAGAGTTAGTATTCCCCTGCAAGTTTAAGATACTTCCTGAATACATATTTAGAACTGCTAAACCTGCCATCGTGGGAGTGGAAGTTTTGCTAGGGACACTAAAGCCCAAGTACAACGTGATGACTGCTGAGGGAAAGCGCGTGGGTACGATTAAGAGCATAAAGAGCAGAGATGAATTTCTGTCGCAGGCTGTAAAAGGAGACCAAGTAGCAGTATCTATTGAAGGTCCTACAATAGGCAGGCAGATTTCAGAAGAGGAAGTTTTATATACCGATCTGCCGAAGGGAGATTATACAATCCTGATGAAATCTGATCTTTCAGAGGATGAACGCCAGGCTCTGGAAGAAATTGACCAGATCAAGAGAAAGGAGAATGAGTTCTGGTATCTGTAGAGGTGATCTATTGGAATTCAAGGTAATCATATCGGATGGTGGTAACACCTATCAAAAAGAGATCAAAGGAGACGAAGCAGACCGTTTAGTGGGGTTGCGCATTGGTGAGGTATTCGATGGTGGATTGATTGGAGAATCGGGACAGCTCCAGATTACGGGAGGAACAGACAAGGACGGATTCCCCATGCGGAGAGGGATTCCTGGTTCGAGGAGAATGAAAATTTTGGTGAGAGCAGGTCCCGGATTCATTCCCAAGACTGCAGGAGAGAGGAGAAAGAAACGGGTGCGCGGGGATACCATCTCCGAAGATATTGTTCAGATCAACACAAAAGTGATCAAGAAAAAAGAAAAGAAGAAAGAGGAAGAGAAAGAAAAGGAGATGAAACCTGAAGAAGAAGTAAAAGAAGTAAAGGAAGTAAAAGAGACAAAGAAAGAAATAAAGGAAAAGAAAGAAAAGAAGGTGAAGAAAATAGAGAAAGAGAAAGAAAAGGTGGAGAAAGCTGAAGAAGTCAAAGTAGAGAAAGTAGAAGAGAAAGTAGAAGCAGAAGAGAGACCCATAGCATTAACCAAAGTAAGGGGCGTGGGAAAGAAGACTGCAGAACTATTAGCTACTGCAGGAGTTACGTCTGTCCAGGAATTTCTCAAAATAGATACAGCAAAATTAGCCAAGAAGACTGGGTTAAGCACTGCGAAGCTTGAAAAGATGAAAGCAGATGCCCAAGAAGTAATGGGGTGATTCACATAGGAGATCCAAATCAATCGGAGATTAACATAGGCATGATCGGTCATGTAGACCACGGAAAGACCACGTTAACAAAAGCGTTATCTGGAATATGGACAGATACCCATTCTGAAGAACTGCGAAGGGGTATTACCATCAGATTAGGCTATGCTGATACCACCTTCAGAAAGTGTCCTAACTGTCCTCCCCCCCAGTGCTACACTGCTGAAAAGACCTGTCAAGAATGTGGTGCTGCCACTGAAGTGTTGAGACGGGTTTCTTTCGTGGATGCTCCTGGTCATGAAACCCTAATGGCCACTATGTTGTCAGGAGCCTCCATCATGGATGGGGCAGTCCTGGTTATTGCAACCAATGAGCCCTGTCCCCAACCTCAAACCAAGGAACACCTGATGGGGCTGGAAATCTGCGAAATCAAAAATTTGGTCATTGTCCAGAACAAGATTGAGCTCATTCCCAAAGAAAAGGTAATACAAAATTACAATGAAATAAAAGAGTTTGTCAAAGGAACAATTGCTGAAAATGCCCCAATAATCCCTGTTTCAGCCATGCATGCAGTGAATATTGATCTGTTAGTTCAGGCTATAGAAACATACATTCCCACTCCACCCAGGGATACGGAAAAGCCCCCCCGCATGCACATTGCGCGCTCCTTCGATGTGAACAAACCAGGGATTCCACCCAAAAAATTGGTGGGAGGCGTCATAGGAGGCTCTTTACTGTGTGGGCAGCTCAAAAAAGGAGATGAAATTGAGATCAAACCAGGCATATCTTCAGAAATACTGGAAGCAGATGTGTACAGCCTCCATGCAGGAACTACCAAGATTGATGTAGCCACGCCAGGGGGGTTGGTGGCTATTGGGACGAGACTGGACCCCTCGTTAACGAAATCTGACTCTCTTTCAGGGTCAGTAGTGGGTCCTCCCGGTACACTCCCTCCGCTATGGAGAAAACTGAGGCTGCAGGTGCATCTTCTGGAGAGGGCTATTGGTACCAAAGACGAAGTAGAGATCACGGAAATCAGGCGGGATGAGGTCTTGATGCTGAACGTGGGGACCTCTAAGACTATAGGAACAGTCACCAAACCAGGAGAAGAAATTGAAATGGATCTAAAGCTCCCTGTCTGTGCAGAAATTGGGGAGAGAGCTGCAATTTCCAGAAGAATTGGAGCCCGCTGGCGATTGATTGGATATGGCATCATTAAATAAGCTTGTTTTACTGGACACCAATTTTGTCTTGAGCTGTTACAAATTTGGAATCAACCTGGAAGAGATAGATCGGATCGTCGATGAAGCGCATGAAATTGTCGTACCTGAGAATGTGCTCAGAGAATTAAAGCACTTGAACCTGAAAGGAAAAGATGAAGAAGCCCGCAAAACCATGCTCACCATCTTGAACCGCTACCCTGTACTCCCACTGCACAACAAGGTGGATGCATCGCTTCTAGAATATGCACAACTGCATGACTGCATTGTGTGTACCAATGATAGAAATTTAAGAAAGAAGTTAAAAAAAATGGGAAAAAAAACAATTTTTGTAAGAGGCAGATCGCACTTGGAGATGGAATAACCCTGTTCGCATGGTAGCTGGTACAGTTCTTGGCAAAATGGAGGTTCCTGTAGTTCATTCCAACTGCTTAAGCACATAGATATATCCACTCTCCAATTCAACTTCAGATATTTATTCGTCTGTTATGCATATTCACTCATCTGTTATGATGTAGTCCAACTGCAGCAACGCAATTTCTTTTCTCAATTATTGCGATGTTCACCAAAAGTGAAATAATTTTCTTGCGATTTTCGCTATCTCCTTATTGACATTTTTTTGGAAATTGTAAAGTCTCTTTCACATCACATAGATTCACAAGAAATCACACGTTTTCACAAATACCTTTTTATACTAGAAAGAAGGAAAGGTACAAGGGATGGTGAGAGACTAGTGGACATAATTGAAATGTGAAAGAAGGTGACATAATGGATCTAGAAGAAGTGAACCAAACCCTCAACGAATTGAGAGAAAGTGTCCATGGAGTAAGAGGATCTTTCTTGGCAAAGAAAGATAGCGTTATCACTGAAGACCAGTGCAGTTCGAAGTACATTTCGTCCACGCTCTTCTTCCTCGTGGATCAGATTCGAAACAGCAGCAAGGATGTTACATCATTAGTATTCCAGGCTGAAGATCGGTTTACCGCGTTCGTGTTCGAGGATTACATTCTCGGAGTCGTTTCTGAGGGTTCCACAAATGTTCCTTTCCTGGGTCTTCTAGCAGGACGCGTTTTGAGAGAATTCAATGGACACCTTTAGCCTCTTTTGTATCCTCCTGGCAGGACCAAGAAGTAGGTGGTAGGGAACCCTCTTCGTAGTTGGTATGAGTGGTCGAGTTGTCAATTTCGGGTCTTGAGGAGGTCTACTATTGTCAACTATAGTGGAACAAATTTTCCTGTTACACGTGTAACATGGACACCTCACTGGACAATCCAAGGAACAGTTTTAAATAGTAACTACTTTTAGTTTCATCATGGAACAAAAGCTCTCTTCCTCCACCAAACAGAGAAAAGAAGATCACATTAATATCTGCCTTGAGCTGAATGTGCAGTCTCAAATAAGTTCAGGGTTCGACGATCTCTTTCTGGTTCACCAATCAATGCCGGAAATAAATCTCTCCAGTGTTAACACAGAGGTTGACCTTTTTGGCAAGAAATTGAAGGCACCTTTATTGATTGAAGGAATGACTGGAGGAACAGAACGAGCCCAAAGGATCAATGAAGTCATAGCCACTGTCTGCCAGAAGCGTGGACTGGGTATGGGGGTGGGCAGCCAGAGAGCCATGGTTGAAGAACCTGATCTTGCATCGTCCTATGATGTGAGATCGCACGCTCCAGATATCCTCTTATTTGCCAATTTGGGGTTACCCCAGTTTATTTTGGGTTACACCAGTAAGGAAGCAGATTTTGCTGTTAATACTATAGAGGCAGATTGTTTAGCAGTTCATTTGAATCCACTGCAGGAAGCGGTCCAACCCGAGGGGGATTCTGTATTTGAATCAGGCGCGTCCATTTTAAGAACGTTAAAGAAAGAGTGCTCGTACCCTGTGATTGTCAAGGAGACAGGAGCAGGAATCTCTAGAGAGATCATGCAGAAGCTGCAGTTTCTCGACGGATTGGATGTGGGAGGGGTTGGAGGTACCTCTTTTTCAGCTGTAGAATACTACAGGAACACGGGAGAAGGAAAGGAGATAGCTGCTGAATTCTGGAGCTGGGGCATACCCACTGCAGTCTCCATCGTGGAGTGCAGAGGAGTTAACACGCTGATTGCTTCAGGAGGAATCCGTACAGGAATTGATGTGGCCAAAGCGATTGCGTTAGGTGCTGATTGCTGCGGGATTGCTCTTCCTTTTTTGAAAGCAGCTGTCCAGGGAGAGAACACATTGCTGTCACTGGTTGAAAAGATGTGTCATGAGTTGAAAATTGCCATGTTCTTGTGTGGGTGTCGTACTATTTCTGAGTTAAAAAAGGCCCCTATTGTAATCACCGGTAAGACCAGAGAGTTTTTAAGAGAAAGAGGGTACAAGACGGAGTTATTTGCACAGAGGTAGTTATTCCTTCTTTTTTTTCATGAGAATTCCTGCCACAGAACCTGCAAAGACGATGCGGGATACTAAAACCATATAGGATACAGGGACTGCTATCAGTAAGAGGACAGCCAGATTCTGAACAGGGAATCGTTTCGTGGAAATCTTGGTGAAATTTATACTGCACACCATTAAGTACGACACGAAGAGGGCTGCACCAGCCAAGAGCACTACAGGAAGATCGCCAAAAACAGCGAGCACCATCAGGAGAGCACCAATCGGTATGGGCATGCCAATGAAGGTGCCTTCTTCCATGCCTCTGAAGCTCACATTGTAGCGGGCTAGTCGCAGAACGCCTGCCGCCATATATAATATGGAAATGATGGTTACCCACCATTCAGAAACGTACGAGTAGATCAACAATGCGGGAGCTACTCCAAAGGAGATGCAGTCTGATAAAGAATCAAAGTTCATGCCGAATTCTGATTCTGTCTTTGATCTTCTTGCAAAATAACCGTCAAACCCGTCTGCCACCACTGCTACTAAGATAAGGCGAGCTGCTAAATCGATGTTATTGTTAAGAATAAAGACCATTGCAATAAATCCCAGTGAAATATTAAGAAACGTCAGAATATCTGCTTTTTTTAAGTAGGTTTGCATCTCATACATGTGCGCACTCTGAGTTTATTACCTTTATAACTTTTTCTGTCAGAAAGGGTTATGTAGTTCACTGTTACACGTGTAACAGATGAACATGCAAATTCACCATCGAAAGAAAATATTACTCACACTGGGTGTATCCACACTGTTCACAGATTAAACACCCTTCTTTGTGCTTCATTACTGTATTGCATACAGGGCAGATGTCTAACGGTTTTGGTTTGAATCCTGTTTTAGGATTGAACTTAACTGAACCTTTCACCTGAGTTTCAAGTGCTCTGGCTATGGCTTCAGGGCAGGATAAGACCACTGTATTCTCATCTGATACGCATCCAATGCACCGGATACTCCTGATCTGCTTTAACACTGCATCAACCTCGATTCCTGAGCGCAATGCTAAACTGATCAGCCGACCTACCGCTTCAGTTAAAGGAGGACACCCTTCACCTCCAATGTTGACAAAGACCTCACAAACTCCCTTGTCATCTTCATTGACAGTGACGTACAAGTTGCCGCAGTTGCCGATGGTGAATTTTGTGGTAGTACCTTTCATGATTGGGGGTCTTTTCCGTGGTTTTTTTCCTGGTTGAAAAACTTGTTCCAGTCTGCTTCTATCCCTGTAGACTGTTATCCCTTTGCATCTTTGTTCGTACGCGAGCAAAAAAGCATTCTTGACATCTTCTTTGGTGGCAGCATTTGGCAAATTAATAGTCTTTGAAACAGCATTATCCGTGTATTTCTGGAAAGCTGCCTGCATTTTTACATGCCATTGATAATCCATCTCTAAGGCGGTTTTAAATAGTTCTTGGATTGGTTCTGGCACTTTTTCGTTGTTTTGGACTGTTCCAGTTTCAGCAATTTCTTTCATTAGTTCTTCAGAGTAGAACCCTTCTTTCTTTGCCATTTCTTCCAAATATGGATTGATCACAGGTAGTTCTTCGTCTACCGCTTTCCGGGTGTACGCCAGAGCGTATAAGGGTTCAATACCTGAAGAGCAGTTGGCAATAATGCTTATGGAACCTGTGGGTGCTATTGTGGTGGTAGTAGCATTCCTCATTGAGGATTCATAAGCGGATTTTCTGATATTAGGAAAGGAACCTCTCTTTTCTGCCAGTTCCTGAGAAGCTTTGGTGGATTCTTCCTCAATAAATTTCATTAATGCTTCTGCTGTTTGTAACCCTTCTTCTGAATCGTAGGGTATTTCTAACTGCACTAAAAGATCTGCAAACCCCATGACACCTAATCCGATTTTTCTGTTTCCTTTGGTAATTCCTTCAATTTTTTCGAGGGGAAATTTGTTCACATCGATGACATTATCCAAAAAATGAACAGCTGTCCTAACAGTTTTTCTTAGGTTGTCCCAGTCGATCACGGGTTTCCCATTTTTGGTTTTGATCATTCGGGCTAAATTAATGCTGCCTAAATTACAGGACTCGTATGGTAACAATGGCTGCTCTCCACAGGGATTGGTAGACTCTATTTCACCTAATCCTGGTGTGGGCTGGGTCTCATTTATTGTGTCAATGAAGATAATACCTGGTTCTCCATTCTTCCATGCTTGTTCCGTAATTGCGTCAAATAGTTCTTGAGCATTCAACCTATTTGTAACTTCTTTATTCCTGGGATTTATTAATTCAAAATCATCGTTATTCTGTAAAACTTCCATAAATTTTCCTGTAACAGCAACAGAGATGTTAAAATTACTGAATTTGCCTTCTTCCTTTTTACAAGTGATAAATTCCATAATATCGGGATGGTCTACCCGTAACACACCCATGTTGGCCCCTCTTCTTTTACCTCCCTGGGTGATGACCTCAGTGGCAGCATCTATGACAGACATGAAAGAGATAGGGCCTGACGCTCTCCCATCAGTTGAGTGAACAATGTCCCCTTTTGGTCTCAACCGGGAAAAGGAAAATCCAGTTCCGCCTCCTGTTTTGTGTATGATGGCTGCATCTCTGACAGTTTGAAAAATGCTTTCCATAGTATCCTCTATGGGCAAAACGAAACATGCTGACAACTGCTGGAGCTTCCTTCCTGCATTCATCAAGGTAGGAGAATTGGGGAGGAATTCCAAGTTTACCATGACAGAGTAAAATTCATCAGAGACTGCTTTTGTGTCTGCATTTTTGTCGTAGAGGTTATCTGCACTTGCAATGTTATCTGCTACCCTTCTCAAGAGCTCCTCCGGCGTCTCTGCAGGATTTCCTTTTTCATCTCTTTTTAGGTATCGTCTTTCTAAAACTCTCACAGCATTTGGAGACAGCTCCATACACGTCTCTCCATGTCCACATATATAAAACTTTCTATTGCAATAGAAGCTTTAGAGAAGAAGCACATAAACTGTAGAGAAGTGGTCTGAATGGAGTCTGTCATTATGTGCTGGAGCATATCTAATCTCTGGTTCGTTCTACAAGTTATTAATCTTCATGACATCTACTCCCTAGTGAGGAATTCTTATGATTAACTGATTCAGGAATCTATTTGATTCAATGTCTTTCCATTTGATATCTTACATGATATTTTCATTCATGGCGAAAGATTTATAAAATTAGAGTGAACAAAAGGCAAGGGTGAGAATTTATGCAACGCGACCTTAACTTAAGAAGTATTGACGATCTCGCTGTTGTCCGAGAAATCAGAGACCCTGTCTACAACTATGTGCATCTCTCAAATTTTGAGGATAAGGTTCTTGATTCGTGGATTTTTCAGCGCCTCGATAGGATAGCCCAAATGCCTACTGCCCATTTAGTGTACCCAGGTGGAAAATATTCAAGAAAATCCCATTCTCTTGGCGTTATGCATTTGATGGGCAAGGCAATTTTACATATTCTGTTCTTGCATTCGGAGGAGCTGCGTGAAGAAATCAGTCCTTTACTCCTTGGAGAATCAGTAGTTCTCAAAAATAGAAATGAGAAATTTGATGACCTTCTTGACCCAGAAATTAAGAATAATTGGTGGAAATCTAAGGAACTGGATGAACTTGTGCAGTACGCACGCCTCGCAGCACTGCTCCATGATATTGGTCATGCTCCCTTTTCACACACATTCGAAGCTGCAACAGAAGAGTTGGTGGAGAATGGAACCATTGACTATGCTTTTGATCATGAGGAAATGTCAAGAAGAATAGTTAAGGAAAAAGAAGATCAACTTGGATTGGAAGAACCTTTCAAGGCAGATGAAATAAATGAAATACTGGACAAGAGAGGAGGTAGTGCCCCCGATTTTTTAAAAGGTCTCATAGATGGTCCCTGTGATTGCGATAAATTAGACTACCTCATGCGCGACTCGTACCATTTAGGAACACCAGAATACGGAAAGGTTGACGCAGAGCGAATTATTGATGGATTTAGAGTAAAAGATCTTCAAATCCACATTTCTTCATCAGCACTCCACGCAATGATGAACAGTTTTCGTGCAATTCAATCCATGTATACTGCAATCTACTATCACAAAACATCGCGTGCCTTTGATTTTATGATCGTTGATGCACTCTCTCTGGTTCCAGAGTTCATTACTGAGATTACGTCATCAGTTAATAGATTTCTCGAATATGATGACTGTACAATAGTGTGTGCTATCGAAGAAAAAGCGCGAGGAGAAGATTCATCAGCAAAACCATACAAAAAGGCCAATGAAATTCTAGAAAAGGTGAGAAAACGCAAAAAGACATACGAGCATATTCTAGAGTTCCCCCTGAATTTTCCTCTTGTTGCTGAGGAAGCAATTAAAACAGACATTAATAGGGTTTGCAAAAGGATTAAAGAACTATGCGAAGAGCATGACGCTGAGGACTTTAATATAAGGCTTGATTACAGATCAGCTATTAAGCCTATTGGTATCAATCTAGGAGAGATAATTAAATGGCTTACATCTCCCATAATTTACGATACCGAGGATAATGAAGTGAAATCATTGAATGAAATATATAATGCATACTATCGGGAATTAACTCGCTATTCAATAATATTTCGAATCTTCGTGAACAGAGAGAAATTCAAAAAACATCCCAGCACTGTTAAAAAGATCAAAGAAGAAGCAAAAAAAGAATTGGAAAATTTAGATACCAGATGGAGAACGGCTTCATCCTGAAGCCACAGCAGCTGATGGTCTTGCCACTTGTTTTTTTCCTGTTACCCCGAATTTCTCCTGGAGAAGCTCGAATGCTTCTTCTCTCTCATTCTCATCCAGAGAACTTCTCCCTTCGTTCCATAGATACGATGCCATAAGCATGAGCTCACGAGGATTGCATTCTGAAAGCATTTTGCCAATGCGGAAAGCTTCTTCGCTCCTTTGATTTGGTTTTGTATCTCTGAGAATCCCGTACAAATCAAGACTCTTAACGCCGTGACGACCTGCTCCTCTGAACTTAAGTGGTACATTCAAGCCCAGCAGTTCTTCTGCAATGAACACAGCATTGTTGATATCTATATTACTTTTATCTCCTAGCCCAGCGATGAAGCTCTCTATGGTGTCAAGCATCTCTCTTAAGTCCACAATATCACCTCCTTAGTATCATACTATCCCCTCCCCCATGATTTCCAGTGGAGAGGAATATTGTAATACTCTATTTAATGCCATCACAAACCTCCCTGAAATATCCTTTTTCAGCGAGATAGATCATGATAATGTTCCTGATCCTTTCGGACTTTTTGGCACCGAGATGGTTCAATTTTTGTTCGATGATATCATTGACAATCCAAGGAAGGGTTGCCTGTATTTTCACACTCTTCTTGTGAGGCATATTTGTATTAGATTAGATACATATTTAAATGTTTCGGACTCGCTAATTTGAAACATATTTTCTCATTCTAGGGAATAAAATCTAACATATCTTTTTTTCTTTTTTTGAATTTCCGGATTAAATTTGAATCTAAATCAACTCATAATATTACCCCCTTAGAGCCACAACTGCACATGCAACTTCAAACGTATATAATGTTTATCCGAGAGAGCACTGGAAAAAAATTCCTTACAGACACTTGATGATTTCAGTATTACTACCTCTCATAGTCCCTTAGAGGGATTGTCAAATTTTCGGGGGATAGAATCCATCTGGGCTCATGAAATGATAAAGGGAAAAATAACAAAAAATAGAATCCATCTGGGCTCATGAAATGATAAAGGGAAAAATAACAAAAAAAATGGTGAAATGAAACAGGTGAAATGATAAATTATCTGAGATGTTACACATGTAACACATCAGCCTCTAGAGACTTGACAGCCTCCCATAGAGCAAACATTTATATTTCCTATCTCACCACCACCCACATGAAACGGATTTATGTCATTCTCCTCCTAATCACCATAGGGTGCATTGCTCAAAAACCCCCTCACTTTGGAGAATGCTTACCTGAAGATGTTGTACTCTCTGTAAACCAAGAAGAAACCATTGCATTTTCGTGTGTAGCTTCTGATCCAGACACAGAAGAGTTAGAATACACCTGGTACGTCAATGGAGAAGAAGTGTCAGACAACCAGTGGTACAACTTTACCATGGATGCAGGAGAGTACACTGTCTCACTAGAAGTATCAGATGGAACAACCATCATTTCCCGTCAATGGAATGTCACCGTTTTAGGTTCGCCCAATTTTGAGAAAGTACAGAACAGGTTAGAACGCATCCGAGGCCTGAAATTCCTAGAGCCAGTCAACAGAATAGTCATTGACAGAACCCAACTACGACAAAACTTAATGATTGATCTCGAAGAAGATCGCGAAGATATTGAAATAGAAAAAAACATATACGTGGCACTCCACGTCATGGAACCCGGAACAGACCTCTACCAGGTTTATATCGATTTATTAACCACCCAGGTGGCAAGCTACTACGATACAGAAGATCACACCTTTTACGAGGTCGTCGATCCAGATGAACCAGTAATATACCGGGAGTTCATAGCAGCCCACGAGTTCGTCCACGCCTTACAGGACCAGTATCACTATTTAGACCACGAATTCGACAACGATGATGAGCAGTTAGCTTTCCTCTGTGTGGTGGAAGGAGATGCCGTGTTCCACCAGTACATGTATTTAGACGAAATGACCTCAATGGAAACAAGGAACCTTTTCACCTACATAGGTAACCTGGACATACCAGTAGTCAACGTTCTCCTGGAGAACTTGATCATGCTGAGATACGATTTAGGGTTGAAATTTGTCGTTGAGATGAGTATATCTGGCATAGATAACCTGTACGAAAAGCTCCCTCTATCTACTGAGCAGGTCATGCATCCAGAAAAGTACAGAACGTACGAACGTCCGATACTAGTTGAAATCCCTTCAATTCCTGGATGGGAACAACTCGCACACAATGTTCTAGGAGAGGCTGTCCTGCAAACAATTCTGAAAGAACACATCGATGTACAAACTGCTGCAGAAGCTGCACAAGGCTGGGGCGGAGATTCGTACGGGTATTACGAAAAAGGAGACAATTACCTCTTTCTCATGAACACTTTCTGGGATACACAAGAGGATGCAGCAGAGTTCTTTGAAGCGTACTACGATTTCACACTGTCATGGAGCGAAGAAAACATAGAAAAGATCTCAGAAAACATGTACGAGACTCCTACAGGATTTCTAGCCTTAGTCCAGAGAGGTAACCAAGTATTTATTGCGGAATCACCATCTCTTGAAGCTGTGACTGAAGCGCTGTCCACGTTGACGGTTAACCTCCAATTGATAGTCTAGCTTGAATCTCACCATTGACACAACAGCCATACATTTCCTTAAATATCTAATGTCTAACAAAAAACAAATAAAAGGAAAAAAATGTTACACGTGTAACAAAAGTGAGACAACTACCAACATTTGAACCTCTTGAGAACCGAAAAGTTTATAAAGGGAAGTTACTATTACAATAGTAAGTAAACACGTTCCAATTCGAATCCATATTCTTTCCTCCATAAGTTGGGCTTAATGCCTGACTCGCTTTTTCTTTTTTGATATCACAAGATTCTGGGTTATACAGATTGTAAGAGAGAAATAGATATAGTGATAGTAAAACAAAGATAGTAACAACTGTAAAGATACTTTTTTTATTGTGAATTGAAATAATTAGCCACATATGAATCTAAAAGCTCCTATAACTGTTGAAATTCACATTTTCAACGGGTAACAGTATGCGGTAACTTCGCTGTTATGACTTCTCTCAATCAGATGCACACCCATTGAAGCAAAAGCTATATATAACAGAGGTTCTTACATGCTTTATGCGAGGAATGTGGCTTTTCTGCCTATGTGTGCTGCTGCTTGCACAGCCCGCAGAACTTCTGGTGATCGACGATTTTGAGACTGAGGGAGGTTGGTTACCTGCAGAACCTGGAGAATGCACTATCACAGTATTGCTGGATCGGCTCAATGTGAGGGATGGTCAGGCCTCACTTCGATTGGAAGCAGAACTTACAGACTCCTATGAAAGTGGATGTTTTGCGGGTATATCTCGTGAAGCACCTAATCTTACTGGTTACGCCTTTTTGCGGCTGTGGGTGAGACCAGATCAACCTTCAAAAGCGTTATTAGGAATACATTTAGGATCTGATAAAGGGGACTACCTCTATCCGGTGCCTCTGGATAACACGAGATGGAATTTAATCACTGTTTCTTTTGAACAATTCAAATCTGAAGAACAATCTGAACCTTTAGCTCCTGAAGATGTTAAAACGATCTCTTTTTTAATGGCAGCAGGAGGGCCTGCTACAGCAAAAGTGAACATTGACAGATTTATTGCTTTGACAGATCTCAATGATAATGGAGTTCCAGACATAGATGAAGCTCAAATGGGGGAGGCTGCTCAAAATTCTGAAGAACTGGCAGATAGATACTTCAACAATGGTGACTACGAAAAGGCAGAGAAGTACTATCAGGAAGCAAAATCATTGTACGAGCGGATGCGTAATCGAGAGAAAGCAGAGGAAATGGATTCAAGAGCAAAGGAAAGCAGGGCGTGGTTCAATTATGAGAAAGGTGAAGAATTCTATGAGAATAAAGAGTATACCAAGGCTATGGAAGCCTATGATAGGGCGAGGAAAGATTTTGTGTTAGTGGGTAATCTGGATATGGTAGATACGTGTGAGAATCGGTTACACGAGCTGAGTGAGTTAACAGGGAGACCTGTATCACCTGTGCCCGAGAGGCCACCAGGAACTGAACAGCCTACCAGACCGAGAGAGAGAAGTGGAGCTGGCGGATTACTGTTCGTGTTGGCTGTGGTTTTCCTCGTGGGAGTGGGAGTGTACTTCTGGAAGTTCAGAGGGGGAGAACCGAAAGCTGAAGAGAAGAAACCTGTTCCTCCTGTAGAGCCTTCAAAGACGAAGGCAGAAGAGATTCGTAAGTTAAAGGCCAAGTTCGTCTATGGTGAAATCAATCGGAAAGAATATGAAAAGAAATTGAGGGAATTAGAAGATAAAACCTAACTGGTATTACTCTTTAAGGGTAACCACGAGGCCGCTTTCATTTTCCATTTTTACCAACTGTCCGTCCTGTGTAACGTACATGGTGTAATCTGCGGGTGTTGAAAATTCCAGTTTGAGGCATTCCCAAGTTCGTCCAGCAGTTTGGACTGAGACTGATTCAGAGGATATGGATGCTCTAATATAAGCTGTCTTCATAGGTTGGGCTGCGAACATGTAAACAGCAAAGATCCCTTCTTTTTCGAGAACAACTGTTGAAAATGTGATGTCCCATTGGCAGATCATGTTGTTGTCCAGCGTAAATGTATTTTGTGCTATTGTTATGGTTTTGTCAAATTCTTCCCCTGGTGTGGAAGCAGTGATGTGGACAGTGCCTTCTGCAAAATCTGCATTCATGGTATGAGGTTCACCATTGATAGTGCCAGAAAATTCGTAGTGAAGACATCTGCCGAGGGTATCGACGATGTAGGAAGCATCCATGTGGAGGGTGAGTTCATCTGTGGTTAGATCGACCACAGACTCAATGAAGTAAGCTTCTCTTTCATTATACATTTCTTTTTTGGTGACAGTGTATGTGTTGTATCCGACGTATTCTCCATTATCGTGAAACTCAAACGTATGAGTAGTACCTACTTCCAGAGTTACAGATGTCTTCAATGCGGAAGTGGAGGTCTGACCCATACACAAGGAAAACAATAAGAGGGCCATGATACTTAAGTTGATAAGCGATTTCATACTTGTGGATTGGTACGTTCTTTTAAAAACTTTCGTTTTTGGGGTTGTAAATTTTGGGTGGTTATTCAGTCTTTGTTACACGTGTAACAGTAAATTGTCTTTTATTAACCATGTAATGAATTTTTGATATTTAAGGAGATAATACAAAATTGCTTAACACAACAGGTGGAAGGTATCTGCTCTGGTTCTCCTTTGGGAAGAGCTACTGAGGACGTACTCTTGGATGCAGAAGAGAATTCAATGGTGCAGCATCTTTTTCAGAACCTGGAAAACCCACACCATATCTGTTTCGAGGGTTACTATTCTCAATAGAAACTATCTATACCAAGGCCAATGGAGACGTTTTTTCCCTGTTCCACGCTGCAGTTCCCTGAATTCAAAGGAGGAAACATTGAAGAGAATGGTCTTTCAGACATTAAAGATGTGATGCAGAACCTGCTGAAAACGACAGTGGAAAGAACGCTCTCTAGACAACTATTTTTTCTTCAATTTCTTCACTTTTCTCTCAATCTCCCTGGTAGTCACCAGATGCGTGTGGATTGCCAGTTTCTTTGGCCGCTCTCCAAAGGCTAACCCCAAAACTTGATTCAAATGGAGAACTGGAATCTGGAACTTCTGCAGCTTCTTCTGTCCCTGGTCAAACTGCAAATGGCAGAAAGGACATATATTTAAAATAGCATCAGGTTCACCCTCCGACATGAAAGTTAATTTCTCCTCCAAAACATCCAAAGCTACCTGTTCATCACCACTCCAAACCCCACCACCTGCACCACAGCAGGATAACCTGTTCTTGAATTCCACTGGTTCACAGCCCACTAGCTCGATAATATCTTCCACAATGCGTGGATTTTCCACATTCATGGACTCATGGTGGTGAGACGGCCTCAAGTAATGGCACCCGTAGTGAACAGCCAGCCTCAATCCTAAATCGTACATTTTCTGTTCTAAAATTCTCTCATGTAACTGGGACAACACATCTGCAAAGTGCACCACTTGTATGGTACCATTGTACTGTTTTCCCACCTCTTTTAGAATCTCGTTGATCTCTTCTCTCTTTTCTGGATCTTCCTGTAGTATGTGATTTGAACCAAAGAGAGAACCGTAGCACCCATTACAGATAGTTAAGACATCCACGTGGTCACGTTCAGCCTCTGCCAGGTTTCTCGCACCCAAGGTTAACCAGGTGTCAATGTCGTACCCCCTGAAGACACCAGGTGCTGGACAGCACGTGTACCGGTGATCCAACAACTCTATGCCCAGTCTATCAAAGACGAACCGGGTAGACTTCTCAATGGAAGCATACATGTTCTTAGCAATACACCCTGGAAATAGAGAGAACCTCATTTTCCAGCACCTCTCACGAGCTTTAAGAATCCTGTAATATCCATGAGCTTCTTTACCTTTGAAAGTTCTTCTTCATCTGTGGACACATCGTAGGGTTCCTTATTCAGTCCAATGATGGAACGTATCTTGGCCACTTCTGGTGACAAGGGAAATCCATTCCCTGTGTTGTATAAATTCTCAATAGCATTCAAATGCACTTTCGGGAAGTTTCCTCTCCTCACTGCTAAATTCCGCAGCTTTATTATGGCATCGACCGTATTCACCCCTTTGGGGCATCTCTCAGCACAGTTGTAGCAGGTGGTGCAGTCCCACAGCTCCTTTAAATCGGTAACATCATATCCCTGGTAGGCCATCTGTACTAATGCTCTGGTCCGCAATCGGGACTGCCTTCCTGAAGGGCATCCTGCCGTACACTTGCCGCACTGCACACACTTTTCCACATCGCTGGCCCAGGCTGCTTCCTCAATTGGATTCATGGTCACCCTCCAGAGCGTCGTAGATGAGTTCTGAAAGACTGTAAATCTGTATAGGCTGCTTTCTCTTTTTGGCGTTCTTGAAG
>SMTZ1_10009616_pt1 | contig 21825 bp, 21 predicted proteins | sample DeeMarSWOR136_30_FD_25667 | JGI IMG/M metagenome (IMG submission 25667) | reverse complement strand
TAAAAGCGGGAGAAGATTTTTACCTGGCCTATTCTCCGGAAAGAGAAAATCCAGGAGACAGAGTCTATACAACTGAAAAAATACCTAAACTTATCGGAGGAGTCACCCAAAGATGCAAACGAATGGCAAAAGCTCTTTACGACCTGGTTTTTATGAAGACGATCCCTGTCTCTTCACCAAAAATTGCTGAAGCTACCAAGCTGCTGGAGAACATTTTCCGGTCTGTCAATATTGCGATGGTTAATGAGATGAAGATGATTTTTGACCGGATGGGGATAGACATCTGGGAAGTAGTCGAGGCAGCATCCACTAAGCCCTTCGGATTTATGCCTTTTTTCCCTGGGCCTGGTTATGGTGGACACTGCATTCCTGTCGACCCTTTTTATTTAGCATGGAAAGCCAAAGAAGTTGATTATCCGACAAAATTTATTGAGCTGGCAGGAGAGATTAACACTTTCATGCCTTATTATGTTGTTACTAAAACAATCGAAGCCTTAAACGAGAAGGGAAAGTCCATCAAAGGGGCCAAGATATTGATTCTCGGGATTGCTTACAAAGAAGATATAGATGATCAGAGAGGTTCTCCTGCACTCAAGATAATAAGTCTCCTCCAGAAAAAAGGAGCTAAAGTTTCTTACAACGATCCTTATCTGCCCTTAGCTTGCGGGTATAGAGACTATCCTGGCCTTGAGCTTAAGTCCGTAGCTTTGACCGAAAAAATGCTAAAAGAGTTTGATGCTGTGATCATTGCCACTGCCCATTCTGATTATGACTTTGCCTGGATTGCAGAAAACTCATCCCTAATCATTGACACTCGTAACGCCATAAAGAAGAAAAGGAATAATGTTGTTAAAGCGTAGCTAATACAAACGCAATTATTCCAGTGTCATCGCGAGGAGTGAAGAAGATTGCTTCGTTTGTCATTGCGAGGAACGAAGTGACGAAGCAATCTCATAGAAGATGGTTGAGATTGCCGCGCTTCGCTCGCAACGACGGATTGCCACGCTCCCTTCGGGAGCTCGCAATGACTTTGTAACAACATTAATTGCGTTTATATTAGTATTTTCAGGAAGGCGAAGATATAAACCACAGAGTTATGGGCATTTCTTCTCTGGAGTCACATTCGTTTATTTAAAAGGAGAAAGTCATGAAAATTGGAGTCATAGGTACCGGATATGTTGGGTTGGTGACCGCTGTCTGCCTGGCTGATTTAGGCCATGATGTTATCGGAACTGATGTGGTTAAAGATAAAATTGATAAAGCTTCTAGAGGAATTCCTCATATTTACGAACCTGGCCTTGAGGAGTTATTGAAAGCAAGCCTCAAGAAAGGAAACCTTAATTTCACTCCAGATTTAAATAAAGCTATCCAATCCTCTAATGTTCTGTTTGTATCAGTCAACACACCTCAGAGGGAGGATGGAAGCGCTGATATGACATTTGTTGAAGGTGTTTCAAGAAAGATTGCTGAAAACTTAAATGACTACAAAGTGGTTGTGGAGAAGAGCACTGTGCCAGTTAAAACTTCCATGTGGATTAAAAAAACAATTACATCGTTTAAGAAAAAAGATACAGATTTTGATGTAGCCTCAAATCCTGAATTCCTGAGGGAAGGTTCTGCTGTGTCGGATTTTCTTAATCCAGACCGGATAATCATTGGGGTGGAAACAGAGAAAGCCAGGGATATCCTGGTAAAAATTTACGAGAAGTTTAAAGACAGAATCTTGGTGACTAACATCGACACCGCAGAAATTATAAAGCATGCATCGAATTCTTTTCTGGCCCTGAAAGTTTCTTATATCAACCTTATTGCCGAGCTTTGTGAGAAAACAGATGCCGATGTGAATCAGGTAGCCATAGGAATGGGTTCTGATCCCAGGATAGGAAGCCAGTTTTTAAGAGCTGGCCTTGGCTATGGAGGCTCCTGCTTCCCCAAGGACATAAGGGCACTTACCAAGATTGGAGAAGATTTGGGTGTCAACATGAATTTGCTCAGAGAGGCCGATATAGTCAACCTGGATAGGATTGATTCTTTCGTGGAGAAGACAAAGAAAGCTCTCTGGATATTAAAAGACAAGAAGATTGCTGTGTTAGGGCTTGCGTTCAAGCCTGAGACTGATGATATAAGAGAAGCATCGAGTATTAAAATTATAAAGAAGCTTCTTGACGAAGGTTCTTATCTTCGTCTTTATGATCCCAGAGCCATGGAGAATATGAAAAAGATTTTTCCTGAAAAGTCACCGCAGATTTCTTACGTTAAATCTCCCTACGAAGCAGCAAAAGATGCCAATGCTTTGCTTATCATTACAGAATGGGATGAGTTTAAAGAGCTGGATTTGAAGAATATTAAGGAAGTGATGGACAATCCCATTATCATTGACGGGAGAAATGTCTATGATCCTTCGGAAGTGCGGAAACTCGGTTTTGAATACTATTCTATCGGCCGCCAGTGATGTAGCCCGTCTCCTTTTTTCTCGTTAGTTTATCTTCTATATGGATTTGGTTAATCTTATGTAGGGGCTTGATTCATCAAGCCCACCTTTTATCTTATACAAATGACTAAAAAAAGTGTAAAAAACGGGGCCTGTCCCCATTTTTCTTTTTACCTATTTTTCTTTTTATCAGCAAATGCGGGGGAGGAGCTCTGATGTCAGGGGCTCAAGCAATCTTAGTCCCCCTGAGAAAGTTGAGAGAAGGAGTTCTCCTGGTTTCCCGATTTTATCCTCCACCTGTCCTATGATCTCAGCCTTTTTGCCAAGGGAATCCTTTTTTATTTCTTCAAGAATATCACCGGCACTTTTCCCAGGTGCTATGACCACAGCCCTTCCTTCACAGGCAAGATAGAAAGGATCAATTCCCAAAAGCTCTGTCGCTCCCCTTACAGCTCTGGATAGAGGAATCTTATCCTCTTCTATCAGGAGAGAATAGGGAATTCTTTCCGCAAGTTCACAGAGCACAGTTGCCAGCCCTCCACGTGTGATGTCCCTCATCCACCGGACACCTTTTTTCCAGAGAGGAAGGAGAAAGTTTAATGGAGCACAATCGCTTTTAACCTCTGATTCCATTCCAAAATCTCCTCTGGCCAGCATCACCGCAAGGCTGTGTTCTCCAAGAGTGCCTGTTAAGATGATTTTGTCACCCGGTCGGATTTTACTGACGGCGGGTTTGGCTCGAATCGTTCCTACGCCTGAGGTGTTTATATAGATTTTGTCGGCCTGGCCTCGCCTGACGACTTTGGTGTCGCCTGCTGTAATCTCGACCTTAGCATTTTTGGCTGCCTTTTTGACGGATTTGAGAACTTTTTCCAGGTCTTCCCAGGAAAATCCTTCCTCCAAGATCAAGGAGAGGGATATGTACTCGGGCTCAGCACCTGAGACAACAAGATCATTGACTGTGCCGTTAATGCACAGTGTGCCGATGTCCCCACCTGGGAAAAAGATAGGGTCGACCACATAGCTATCAGTCGTGAAAGCAATTTGATGAGGGAGATGGGCTGAGTCGGAAAGCTCATCAAGGAAAGGATTTTTAAAGGTCTTGACAATGTGTTGGGCGATAAAATCCCTCATCAACCTGCCGCCGCTTCCAAGCTCTAAGCTGACCTTTTTCGTCATTTTTGCCTCGTTCTTTTTATATTTTCAATTAGGATTTGATTAATCAACCTCATACAAATAATAAAAGGTGGGCTTGATAAATCAAGCCCCTACAACAATAATGAATTTGATGAACCAAATCCATATAAACAATTATAAGGTGGGTTTGATGAATCAAGCCCCTACAATCTATTCTATGTGGTTGGGTTATATTTATAATAGACAAAGCATGCCCCTTCAAAAGAGACCATACAGGGTCCGTAGGGAGAATCAGGATTGCATTTTTCAACAAACAGAGGACATTGGGGCGGGGAGATTAGGCCTTGCAAAACTTCCCCACATCGACAGCCTGGAAGATCGCCGCTTCCACCTTTTATATTCAGGTTGAATCTGATTTCAGCATCGCAGGCAGAATATTCTTTTTTTATTTTCAAGCCGCTCTGAGGAATAAGGCCCAGGCCTCTCCAAAAGGAGTCTTTGGTCTCCAGCATCTCTTCCATGACGGCCAGAGCTTTTGGATTCCCCGAAGCTCTGACCACCCTTGAATACTCGTTGGCAACCGTGGCCTTTCCCTCTTTTATCTGATCTAAGACAGAGGAAATGCCAAGGAGGATATCGCTCGGTTCAAAGCCAGTGATAGCGCCCGGAATCCCGTACTCTTCGGCGATGAACTGATAAGGTTTTTCTCCGATAATGGTGCTCACATGTCCAGGGTAAAGAAAGCCGTCTATGGCTATCTCTTTTGCTTCGACGATCGCTCTTAGCGGAGGAGGAATAAGCCAGAGAGCTGAGAGGATCGAGAAGTTGGCAAGACTTTTCTTTAAGGCTTCCCTAAGGGTTAAGGCAATAGCAGGGATTGTTGTCTCAAACCCGACACCGAAGAAAACGACTTGTTTTTGTGGATTTGAACCGGCTATCTCCAGAGATTCTCTTGGAGAATAAACAATTTTAACCATCGAACCTCCAGCCGGAACTGCTTTTTGGAGAGAACTTTTTCTTGTGGGAACTCGTGTCATGTCTCCAAAAGTGGTCAGAATAAAGTTTTCATTCTCTGTAACTAACTCTATGGCGGCCTCATGGATTTCATTCGGAGTGATGCACACCGGACATCCTGGTCCAGAAATCATTTCCACTCCTGCTTTTTCGAGCATGTTCTTCAAACCATATCTATGCACCGTCATAGTATGGGTCCCGCAGACTTCCATGATTCGGGGAGAGGAGGGGAGTTCTCGAGTCCTTTTCTCTATCTCGTAAAGAAGACTTCTGATTACTTTCTTATCCCTTAATTCTTTCATTCGAAATCAAGCTGGCGTGCAGTCCTGGCCCGAGGAGATGGCTTCGTCCTTTTCCCCTTATCCCTTCTATCTCTTGCCTTGCTTCTTCCTTTTTTTATTTTTTTTTACCAGTGCTTCCTTTTCGGTCATTTCTCTGAGTATCGAGAAGGTTTCCCTTGCTTCTTCTTCGTTCAATTTGGAGATAGCAAATCCGGCATGAACGATGACCCAGTCTCCAACCTTTATGTTTTCGAGAAGCGCAAAATTTGTCTTAACTCTTGTCCCCAGATAATCGACTTTTCCCAGGTCGGATTCATCTATCTGGACCACTTTAGCCGGAATTCCTAAGCACATTTTTATCCTCTATTTACACCAACATAATAGATTACCAGATATAGAAAGCAAGGTCTATATTTTTGACAATTCATATGCAAGCCCCTATAATCTATCTATGCCCGAGAACCTTAAAGATTTCATTCAACCAGGCAGCGAGGAAGAGTTGCTGGTGAAGCAACTCGACTTTTCCCGCCTTCCCCGGCATGTGGCTGTCATTATGGATGGTAACGGCCGTTGGGCGAAAAAGAGAAAGCTGCCTCGGGTAGAAGGCCACCGGGCCGGAGCTAAATCTGTCCGCGAAGTAGTGGAAACCTGTGCTCATTTGGGAATCGAATACCTGACTCTGTATGCTTTCTCCAAGGAGAACTGGAAAAGGCCTAAAAAAGAGGTTACAACTCTCTGGAGGCTTCTTGAAGATTACCTTAAGAAGGAGGATAAAGTCCTGGTTAAAAATAAGTTCCGCTTAAAGGTCATAGGTCAGGTAGAAGCGATCCCAGCCTCTACGAGGACGGAATTAGAGCGAGTTGAAGAGTTGACAAAAAATAACAGTCGCTTGACCATCGTTTTGGCCCTCAATTATGGAGGGCGAGATGAAATTGTGGATGCAGTCAAAAAAATAGTTAACGAAAAAGACTTTGATATAAATACCTTGAATGAGGAAAAATTTTCTCAATATTTATACACAATCCATGTTCCTGATCCTGATTTACTAATAAGGACAAGTGGAGAGCTCCGCGTCTCTAATTTTTTATTGTGGCAGATTGCTTATGCTGAGATCTGGATTACTCAGGACTTTTGGCCTGATTTCCGGAAGAAGCAAATGCTTCAAGCGCTAGTCGATTATCAGAAGAGAGAAAGGAGGTTTGGAGATATCTATCCCCAATGAGCTTCCTAAAAAGAACACTTACTGCCTTTGTGCTGTTGGCATTCTTTTTTTTGGTAATACAATTTATGCCTCTTTTCGGTTTTTTCATCGTATTACAGATTTTGATTTTGGTTTCTCTTTTTGAATTCTACAACCTATTTTCAGCAAAAAAAATCTATCCTCACAGAACACTCGGAATTGCTCTGGCACTAATCATAAGCTCTTCCTTCTACTTCGAAGAAATCTCAGTTGAGTTAGCTCTATTTGTATCGCTTCTCGTTGCTGGCTTATATTTCCTCATTTATTACAATACACTGGAGAGGCTTGTTTCCTCTCATTCTTCGATTGCCCTGACTTTTTTTGGCGCTTTTTATTTGAGCTTTACCCTCAATTTTTTCTATCCACTGATGGAAGAAAGAGGCCCGTTCTACATCTATTTTCTTTTAGTAGTGATAGTTGTAGGGGATACAGGAGCTTACTTAATTGGAAGCCTCTGGGGGCGGCGAAAAATGGTGCCCATAGCCAGCCCTCGAAAAACCTGGGAGGGAGGCGTTGCCGGGATCTTAACTGCCTGTCTGGGGGCACTAGCTGCTCATCAGGTCTTGTTGCCAGATACTGTTCTCTGGAAGGCTATCCTCTGTGGCTTTCTTGTTCATGCAGTGGCCCAGATAAGCGATCCTTTGGAGTCTCTTTTCAAAAGAGCGGTGGGAGTAAAAGACTCCTCTAATATACTTCCCGGTCATGGCGGATTCTTGGATCGAGTGGATAGTCTCATACTGGCTGCACCTTTTTTCTATTTTTTTCTTAAATTTTTTTGGGAATAACTTTTGGGTATGCTTCTAGGGAAACGTGATATAATAAATTGTCATTGCGAGGAGCGTAGCGACGCGGCAATCTCGTACAATAAATTGTCATTGCGAGCGAAGCGTGGCAATCCGACGAAGTCGTTGCGAGGCGCTAAGCGCCGTGGCAATCTTAACCTTTCAGAAAAGAGACTGCTTCACCCCTTTGGGATTAGCAATGACATATAATCACATAACTTTGTTACAAAGCCAACCTTTGAGATAAAATGAAAAATATTTCAGTTCTTGGTTCTACCGGCTCTATCGGCCGCAGCAGCCTCGAAGTCATCGATAAGCTCAGTCACAGGTTCAAGGTTGTTGGGCTTACAGCCGGCCTCAATACCCAGCTTCTGGAGAAGCAAGTTGAAAAATTCAGGCCAAAAATTGTCTCTGTGAAGAAAAAGGAAGAAGCCGAGGATCTCAAGCGGAAATTCAAAGGAAAAGCCATTCAAGTCACTTTTGCTCAAGAGGGAGCAGAAGAAGTGGCCAGTTTTTCGGAAAATGACATCGTTATCTCGGCTATAACAGGCATAGATGGTTTGAGGCCAACTCTTGCTGCGGTGCAAGAAGGGAAAAAAATTGCTCTGGCCAACAAAGAGTCCATGGTTGTAGCCGGTCCTTTGATCCAGGATAGGGTCCGAAAGTTCGGGGCACAGCTCATCCCTGTTGACAGCGAGCATAGTGGCGTTTTCCAGTGCCTGGCAAAGGAAAAGATGGAAAACGTAAAGAAAGTGATCCTGACAGCTTCCGGAGGCCCATTTTTCTGGAAGCCCGCCTCTGAAATGAATAATATATCTCTTGAGGAGGCTTTGAATCATCCGCGATGGAAAATGGGCAAAAAGGTTACTATTGATTCTGCGACTTTAATGAACAAGGGATTGGAGTTGATTGAAGCCCACTGGCTTTTTGGCCTAGCGCCCCGGCAACTGGGGATATTGATTCACCCTCAAAGCATCGTTCATTCCCTTGTCGAGATGAGTGATGGGTCTGTTCTGGCCCAGCTCAGCCCGACCGATATGAAAGTTCCTATCCAGTATGCTTTGACTTATCCCGAAAGAGGAGATTCTCTATTGCCTTCACTGAATTTATCCGAGATAAAAGCCCTGGAGTTTTATGAAGTTGATACAGAAAAATTTCCGATTATCAAACTTGCTCGTCTGGCATTAGAAGAGGGAGAAAGCTTCCCGATCGCCCTTAACGCCGCCAACGAGGTGGTGGTTTCTGCTTTTCTCGAACAGAGAATAAAATTTATGGATATTTCAGAAGTTGTAACAGAGATTGTCGAGAATCATCAAAAAAGAAAAATTCAAAGTCTAGAGGATATATTCGATGTGGACAGGGAAACGAGGCGGGTATCCTTGGATTTACTGAAAGAAAGGTCTTGAAATGGCAAAAATTTTTGCAATCTTAGAAACGCTCTTATCTTTCGTGATTGTCTTTGGCGTCCTTGTCTTCGTTCATGAATTAGGACACTTTTTCATGGCAAAGCTCATGAAGATTAGAGTAGAAGTTTTCTCCTGGGGCATTGGCAAAAGGCTCTTTGGCTTTAAAAAAGGTGATACGGATTACCGGGTCAGCCTGGTTCCGATCGGTGGTTTCGTTAAGTTTTCTGGAGAGGAGGCTTATGATCAGAAAAAAGAGCTTGCCCCCCATGATTTTATGGCCAAGAAGAGGTGGGAGAGGTTCTTGGTTTTGGTTACCGGCTCACTGATGAATATTTTTCTTGCTTTGGTGCTCGTTTCGATTATCAGCATGGTTGGAGTTACTGTTCCTGAGTATTCGGAACAGAAGCCTGTAATTGGTTGGATTGATCCTGGCTCTCCCGCAGAAAGTGCAAACTTGAAGGTTGATGATGAAATCCTGAGCATAAACGACAGGAAGACAAAAACCTGGAGTGATGTGGAAATAGCCGTGGGAACTAAACCCAAAAGATTGATAGCCATAGAGTGCAAGAGAGGAGATGAAATACTCAAATTTCAGTTAATGACTGAGAGCAGGACAAGATTAGCGTGGGGCTATGCTGGTTTCTACCCCAATATTCTGGTCCAGGTGGATTATATCTTCCTTGGAACTCCTGCCGAGAAAGCAGGATTAAAAGTAGGAGATGTTTTCCTGACTATCAACGGAGAACATGTCTATTATCATCGATTTCTGGAAATAATCGAAAAAAATGCAGGAAAGGAGCTTGAATTTCTCGTTGACAGGGATGGAGAGACTTTAACCTTCCATATCACGCCTCGCCTGGAAGGAAAAGTCGGGAAATTAGGAATCGGGACAGGAACGAAGTCTGAGCTCAGGAGATATGGCTTTTTCCCTGCGATAGGTCGAAGCATCAAAGAGAATTGGAAGCTCGCCTTTTTTCTTGTCAATTATGTGAAAGACCTGGCTTCGGGAGAAGCATCGGCAACGCAAATCGCAGGACCTATAGAAATAGCAAGATTCTCTCGTACCTTTTTCCGCATGGGATTTTTTGCTCTGATGGGTTTTATCGCCTTCATCAGCCTCCAACTGGGAATAGTCAATCTTTTTCCAATTCCTTTGTTGGATGGAGGACAGATTCTTGTCCTAAGTTTGGAGGGATTATTCCGAAAGGATTTCAGTGCCAAGGTCAAGCAAACTGTGATGCAGATTGGATTTGTTCTTTTCATTTTCATCCTTTTGTTTGCCTTTGTGATTCTGAATGATGTCGCCAGGAATCTTCCCAACGGTTGGGAAAGTTTTCTTTTCTGGAAATAAATGTGCAGGGGCTTGATTCATCAAACCTGAATTGTTTGTAGGGGCTTGATTTATCAAGCCCGCACTTATGGATATAAAAATGAATTGTAGGGGCTTGATTCATCAAACCCGCACTTGTGGATATAAAAATGAATTGTAGGGGCTTGATTCATCAAGCCCACCATATGGATATAAATAGTATTTATTAATAATGAAAAAAATAGATAACTCCAATTCCTGTGATTTTCAATATCCAAGCCTAAAATCGTCTATCAAGCGGCGGAAGACAAGACAGATTAAAATCGGCAAAGTGGCTATCGGCGGAGGCGCTCCTATCGTTGTTCAATCCATGACAAAAACAGATACAAAGGACATCGAACAAACTGTAGCTCAGATAAAAAGGCTGGAAAAATTAGGCTGTGAGGTAGTTCGTATTGCTGTTCCAGACAAGGAAGCTGTCGAAGCATTTGGAAAAATAAAGAAACAGGTATCACTTCCCGTTGTGGCTGATATCCATTTTGACTATAGACTAGCCCTGGCTTCGCTTGAAAAGGGTGCTGACGCCTTGCGTATCAACCCAGGCAATATTGGCACTAAGGAGAAAGTCAGAGAAGTTGTGCGCGCTGCGAAGGACCGTGCTGTTCCTATAAGAATTGGGGTGAATTCAGGCTCTCTAGAAAAAAGTCTTCTGCGCAAATATGGGGAAGCTTGCCCAGAGGCTATGGTTGAGAGTGCTTTGAGACATGTGAAAATTCTGGAAGATATGGACTTTCCTCATATTAAAATATCACTGAAAGCTTCTGACGTTATCCGGACAGTAGAAGCCTACAAGCTCCTCGCAGATAAAGTTGATTATCCTTTCCATGCTGGAATAACAGAATCAGGGAGTCTGGTTCCCGGATCAGTAAAATCTTCTGTGGGCTTAGCCCTTCTTCTGAATCTGGGATTGGTGGATACCCTTAGAGTCTCCCTGACAGCTCCTCCCGAAGAGGAGGTTCGTGTTGGCTATTTAATCCTCTCCAGTCTCGGACTTCGCTCCCGAGGTCTTAATATCATCTCCTGTCCTGTCTGCGGTCGGTGTGAGGTTGATTTCATTAAAATCGTTTTTGAGATCGAGAAGCGTCTTTCGTCTATAAAAAGTACTTTTGATGTTGCGGTCATGGGCTGCATGGTCAACGGACCCGGTGAAGCTAAAGAAGCTGACATAGGCTTAGCCTGCGGGAGAGGGAAAGGTGTGCTGTTTAAAAAAGGCAAAGTATACCGCAGCTTAAAAGAGCGCGAAATCATCCCTGAATTCGTAAAAGAAGTCAAAAAACTCGTGGGGATTTGATTTATCCTGTGTAGGGGCTTGATTTATCAAATCCACATTGTTTGTAGGGGCTTGATTTATCAATCCCGCACTATGAGGATCAAAATGAATTGTAGGGGTTTGATTCATCAAACCTAAATTTTCTTAATGTAGGGGCTTGATTTATCAAGCCCACCTTATTGAGATAAAAATATGCACCAAAAAAAACATATAATCGGATATGAGAATAATTATGAATAAAATGAACAAGGTAGAAATAAGAGAAATACCCAAGGTTACGCTGTCAAAATATGAGAAACTAAAGAATATTCTTCGAGAAATGGGAGGCGTCCTGGTGGCCTTCTCCGGTGGGGTGGACAGCACTTTTCTCTTGAAGACCGCCCATGAGGTCTTAGGAAAGAATGTTTTAGCGGTTATTGCCAGCTCGGAAACGTATCCTCCAAAAGAAAGAGAAGAGGCCATAAGATTGGCTCAAAAATTTAATATTCGTTATAGAGTTATCGAAACCAAGGAGCTTGAAAACTCTGATTTTGCGAACAATCCTCCCCAACGATGTTACTTTTGCAAGAAGGAGCTTTTTTCGAAGCTTAAAGATATTGCAGAAGCTGAGGGCATACCATACATTCTGGACGGCTCAAATTATGAGGATACGTCTGACTTCAGGCCTGGAGCGAAAGCCGCTGAGGAGCTGGGCATCCGGTCGCCGCTTAAGGAAGCTCATCTGGGAAAGAGTGAAATACGACAGCTCTCTAAAAGATCCAGCCTTCCCACCTGGAACAAGCCTTCTTTAGCCTGCCTTTCTTCACGTTTTCCTTACTACACAAAAATCGAATCAAAAAATCTAAAACAGGTTGCCCAGGCTGAGGAGTTCCTGAGAAAATTGGGCTTTGTTCAAGTAAGAGTGAGACATCACGGTCAGATTGCCCGGATTGAGATAGAGCCGCCTGAATTTCCTAAGATAACAGATAAGAAGGTTAGGGAGGCGATTATTAAAAATTTTAAGAAATTAGGATATATTTACATAGCCTTAGACCTTGCTGGTTTCAGAAGTGGAAGCATGAATGAAGCGCTTAACTTGGCAAGTGGAAAAAAGCGAGAAGATAGAAGAAGACCAAAGAATAAGAAGTAAGAGCAAGTAAAAAGAGAGTAGAAAGCGGAGATTGGAAGCTATATTGCACAGATTTGATTCATCAAATCCTAGCTTATAATCCTCCTGGCCTAGACAACGAGATTCTCAGGCTTTTCACCTTTCAATCCCTGGACCAGATTGCGAGCAGCCATCATTGCCATTTTGAGTCGAGTTTCGTAGGTGGCGCTTGCTATGTGAGGAAGAAGGACAACATTGTCCAGGGAAAAAAGCTTTGTTTCGATTTCAGGCTCTCTCTCATAGACATCCAAGCCTGCCCCCCAAATTTTCCCTCTTTCCAGGGCGTCTGCCAGTGCTTTCTCATCTACGATCAGTCCTCGCGCGGCATTGATGAGAATAGCGTCTTTGCTTATCAAATTTATTTTATCTCTGGAAATCAGATGAAACGTCTGAGGATTGAGGGAAGCATGGATGGTTATTATATCCGCCGTGGATAAAAGTTTGTCTAAGGGAAGAGCGGATGCTTTATATTTTTCCTCCTCCTCTGGAGTTAGTCTATGCGGATCAGAATACACGATTTCCATATTAAAAGCCTGAGCCCTCAAGGCAACTGCCTTGCCTATCCGGCCCATGCCTATGATCCCCAGGCGTTTTCCGCTGATTTCCTTTCCCAGAAAAAGGTCCAGCTCCCATCCCTTGAATTTCTTGCGTCGTGTGAATTGATCAGCTTGAGGGATTTTTCGGGCAACAGCCATGATAAGCGCCCAGGTTAGGTCAGCCGTGGTTTCTGTCAAAACTCCGGGAGTATTGGTGACAAGAATCCCTTTTTTCTTGGCCTCGCTCGTGTCAATGTTATTATAGCCCACGGCACAGTTGGCGATGATTTTTAAGGAGTGAGTAGAATTGATGACTTCTTTATCGATATCATCCACAAGAAGTGAGAGAAGTCCTTCCTTTCCCTTGATTTTTTTTATGATTTCCTCTTTCGTCAGGTTTCTTTTTGTGGCGCCTATTTCGTAATCTGTGTGTTCCTTAAGATAGTCAAGAGCCTCGGGCAGAATTTTCCGTGTTATTAATACCTTTGGTTTCATGCCGTTTCTCCTGATTTTTCGTGGAATTTGCTCATCGCTTCTGGTCAATCAAGATAACAGAAAAGCAAACAGGGGGTCAAATGGTTTGGCAAATCAATCCATACAAATAATAATAAAAGGTGGGCTTGATGAATCAAGCCCCTACATAAGACAAACAATATCCACAAAAAGAAAATGGGGCCTGGCCCCATTTTCTTTATTATATAAGTACATCTATCCACAACAATAAGGTGGGCTTGATGAATCAAGCCCCTACAAATAATTCAATCCATACAATAAAAAAACGTGAGTTTGATAAATCAAATCCCTACAAGTAGAATTAAAACATGAAAAAGAAGAATTTATCCTTAAAAGAAATCTCTCTCGAGGATGAAAGATTCCGCATTTCTTATTATTTTTCCCTGGAAAAGCTGATTCTTTCTATCCAGAAGGTCTCGGGGTGGAAAAGAGTCCTTGCTTGCATCAAGCTGGGCATGTCTTCTCTTCCTGTCTTTGTGACCGAAGAAGAGGACGAGCTTAAGACCTTTTTAGCGGCATTTTATGAAAATCTGGCCACAAGGGAATTCTACCTTCTGGAAAAAGCAGAAATACTGAGCAGGTTGAAAAAATTTGGGGAAGATGAAAAGAAGATCGTTCAGCGCTACCTGCCTCTCCTTGATATTCCCTCAACTTTGTCCAATCTTGAATCATACTTGGCCTTTTCTCGGTTCGAACCAGAACTGAAAAGAATCATTCACGAGAAGAATATGCCTTTCTCTTCGGTCAAACTGCTTGCTGGATATAATCCCCAGGAGAGGAAATCACTCTTGCCCTTGCTTTTGCCTTCAGGTCAAAACAGAATGAAAGAAATTCTCGAGGACCTGATGGAAATATCAAGGAGAAATGATATCGCTCCCCAAAAAATACTTTCCTCAAAAGAAGTGCTGGATATTATGGGCCATGAAAAATTATCTCCCCTCCAAAAGGCAGATAAAATCCGTTTCTTTTTAAAGAAAAAGCGGTATCCTGCGCTGTCCTCACGGAAAGAATCTTTTGATTATTTGTTGAACAAACTCCGTTTGCCCAAGACTATCGTTGTTAAACCTTCGCCATTTTTCGAGGAAGAAAACTTTTCGGTGAATTTCTCTTTTGGGAATAGCGAAGAATTGAAAACCAACCTCCTCAAGCTTCAAGAACTGACTTCAAAACAAGAATTTTCAGCAATATTTAAACTTAAATAATTCTCGATGAGTAAATCGGAATATTTTCCTCAAAAAATTTATGTGGAAAAAAAGAGCTTCGATTTTCCCCTGACGAAGAGAATCCTGAAAAATGTTGGTCCTGTTCCTAGAGAAGTCATCGATGATCCTCAAGAGGTGCTTGACGACATAAAAGCTACAAAGGATATTATAGGTGAGGGAAAAAAATATCTTTTGATCACCCGCCAAAAAGGAGAGTTCGTCAAGCCCTGTCCCTGTACTCCTGGCTACCTTGGATGTAATTATTTTATCCTCAACATAGACCTTAATTGTCCTCTCGACTGTTCCTACTGTATTCTTCAACATTATTTAACGAATCCCTTGATTACAGTCCACGTCAACCTGGAAGATTTGTGGAGGCAGCTTGATATTTTTTTACACAGGAAAAGACTCAGGACAATTCGCGTCGGAACAGGTGAGCTCGGAGATTCGTTGGCCCTTGACCATATAACTGGAAATTCCCTGCATCTTGTTTCCTACTTCAGAAAAAAAAGAAATGCCATCTTCGAGCTTAAGACAAAAACTGTAAATATAAAAAACATTCTAAAAATAGAACCTGCTCCAAATGTTGTCATTGCCTGGTCTCTCAATTCTTCGAGAATAGCCCATGATGAAGAAAAGGGCGCTCCATCTGTCGAAGAAAGAATAGATGCAGCCAGGAGAGTTTCGGAAACAGGATTTCGTATCGGTTTTCATTTCGACCCTATTATTCGCCATCCTGACTGGGAAAAAGGATACGAGGAGGTAATTAAGAAATTACTGGAAACCGTCGATCCGGCGAGGATTGCTTGGATAAGCCTCGGGAGTTTGAGATTCCCCGCCTCTCTAAAAGCTATTATCGAAGAGAGATTTCCCAAGACGAAGATTATCTACGATGAATTTATAAAAGGAAAAGACGGAAAACTGCGCTATTTCAAGCCTCTTCGCCTTGAGCTTTATAAAAAGATCGTTGGCTTTATTAGGGCATGGGGAGGAGAGGAGATCCCTCTTTATTTTTGCATGGAAAGTGAAGATATTTGGCGTGAAGCTATGGGATGGGTACCCAAGGGAGAGGAAAACCTTGAGGCATATCTTTCCTTTCCCCTTGGTTAATCAATGACGCAATTGATTATTTATTGCAGATTGATGCAGATCTCTTAATCAATCCTCTCTGTTTTAATCTCAGTAATAATGCCTACTATCTCAACGCCAGCTGCTTTAAGGATCTCGACTATGTCTACGATATTTCCGTATTCCAATTCCCCATCAGCTCTTAAGTATAGCCTTTTATCAGTCGCAGTCATGAAAGCTTCTTCTATCAAAGTTTGAAGATTTTCCATCGTTACCTGATCTTGGCCTATATACATCGAGCCGTCTTTCTTGATGGAGAGAACCACTTCTGGATTTTCGGGCATGTTTATAGTGTTAAGAGCGACAGGCAGTCTTACGTCAACTCCTCTTTGGATGAGAGGTGTTACTACCATGAAAATAATAAGCAGAACAAGAAGGACATCACAGAGAGGAACAACATTAGGTTCAGAACTTACTTCGCCATGACTTTCGACCTTCATTGCCATCTTATGCCTCTCTATTTAAAATTTTATTGATTTGGCTTTATTATTCAGATTTTTCTTGTGCTCTTCTGATGAAAAAGTCCACAATTTCAGAGCTGGTGTTTGCCATTTCAGCGCCGTAGATATCGATCTTTGTCCGCAAGAAACTGTACAACCAAAGCGCGAGAATAGCCACACCTATTCCAAAGGCGGTTGTCACCAGAGCTTCTGCAATACCTCCAGCAACAGCACCGATTCCTCCAGAGCCGGTCTCATGCATACCACGGAATGCGTTGATGATGCCCGCAATTGTTCCGAATAGTCCGATAAAAGGAGAAGACGTGGCGATTGTAGCCAGCGTATTCAACCCTCTATTAAGTTCCTGGGTGAAAATTGTTGCGGCTCTTGCACAGCCTCTCTGAGCTGTTTCAATCTGTTCTTCAACGCTGAGGTTATGCTGCTTTCCTTCCAAGAATTCCTTAATACCAGCAGCAGTCACCCTAGCTAAATGGCTTCCCTGGTTATCTTTCATGGAAGAAAGTTTCAAGGCTTCCTGGATTTGGCCTCTTTTCAACATTCCTGCCAGCTGTGGCGCAACCTTCTTTGACTTCGTCTTAGCTCTGTAGAAAACCAACTGTCTCTCGATGAAGAGATAGAGGGAGATGACAGAAAGAATCATCAGCAGGATTGCAACTCCCTTGGCTAAAGGGGCCATCAAACCCCACATTTCTACTAATCCCCATTGCATTTTACATACCTCCTTTTCTAAGATGGAAAGTCATCTTAAGAGTTTCTTATTTTAATTTAAATGTAACAGTAACGGTGAAAATAACACCTCTTGGGCGGCCGTTGATAATCATTGGTTCATAGACCCACTGACGGACAGCATCGACAGCTGCTTGATCGAGAAGGGGGATGGATCTGAGAACTTTTACATGTGCCACTCTTCCGTAGATATCGGTCACAGCCTCGATAATTACTACCCCTTCCACTCTTGCCTGACGGGCAATTTCAGGGTAGACGGGCTTGACTTCTTTGATTAATTTAGGCGGTTTAATCTCTCCGGCTGCTCTTATAGGGGCTTCGACTTCACCGACAACACCGCCGAGGATACCGCCGACGACTCCGCCTAGCACACCGCCGACGACTCCGCCTTCTACTCCGCCTTCTACTCCGCCTTCGATACCGATATCGCTGAGTTCTTCTTCAGCGATTTCTTCAGGAATTTCCACTGGAGCGACGAGTTTACCGGGTTCGATCGTGGTTTGAGCTTGGACTGGTCTGATACGGGTTCTTTTTTTCGCGCTTTCGCGTTTTTTTGCTGGGGGAGGAGGTGGAGGTGGGGGAGGTGGGGGAGGAGCAAGAAAGGCACTGTAAATTTCTACACTCGGCAGGTCTTGGATGCTAAGAAGGGGAATGATGATTAAAGCTGCAACGAGGAAAATGTGAATAAGGATAGCAGTAGGAAGGGCAACGGCTCTCCTCAAGCCTCCTCTTTCTGCGATAATAAAGGAGTCCTTGAAAAGAGAAGGGATTTCTTCTTTATGTTTTTCTTTTGGCTTAATTTTTTCAGCCATTTCTTTACCTCGGTTTAAAGGTATTTTTTATCTCGCCAAAAAAAGTATAAATGAAAAAAACATTTTTGACAAGTCTAAAATAATCATTTTCTCATGCCTTTTTTTGGCTTGAATATTTTATTCCAAAAGTAAAGGAGCGGACAGGATTGATAGATAGAGGAGTAAGTTCCTGTGATAACACCAATAATCATCGTAAAAGCAAAATCATTTATAACCTCGCCACCGAATAGATAAAGAGCTAAAACGGTCAAGAAAGTTGTTCCTGACGTGATCACAGTCCGGCTTAAGGTTTGGTTAATACTCGTATCAAGAATTCCTTCAAAGTCATGTTTCCTCATAATTCTTAAGTTATCCCTGACTCTGTCGAAGATGACAATCGTATCGTTCAGCGAGTATCCGACTATGGTTAGCATCGCAGCGATGACCGGAAGGTTTATTTCTCTGTTGGTCAAAGAGAAGATGCCCACGGTGACCAAGACATCGTGGGCTAAGGTCAGGATGGCGGCAACTCCATAGGCAAACTTGAAGCGGATCCCTATGTAGATGAGCATTCCGATAAGGGCCCAGACTATTGCTTGGGTGGCTTTTCTTCTCAGATCATGTCCGACCTGAGGCCCCACTGTCTCCTTGCTGAGAACGGCCAAACTGCCAAGAAAAGTTTTATCCTCAAGGGTGCTAATAACCTCCTGGTCTATTCCTGTTTCTCGTTGAAGCTGGGCATAATCATGAATAATACCTTCTGAAATTCTGAAAGAAATAATTTTTTGAGCAATGGCAGATGCTTCTTCGGGAAAAGAGGCTTCAAGAATGAGAGTTAATTCCCTCTCATCAACAGTGTTCAAATCTTTAAGACCCTTTTCGAGAGCGACTCTGTCTTCCTCCGGTCTTAAAGCCTCGATTACTTTATTCCCGATGATTTCATGGGCTTCTATTTCTTCTTCTTGGCCCATTTCCGCAGTCTGTAAGCTTCTGATCATATATTCTCTTTTGTTGGCGCCGATTTCCTGTATGCGGCTCTTTTCTAAACCAATCTCACTTAAAGATTTCCTGACTTCATCGATGGGAATCTCGTTTTTTAACATCACCCGGACCAGCGAGCCCCCGGCAAAATCGATGCCGTAATTCAGTCCTTTGCCCTTGGTGATATTAATGATCCCTACTATAATAATGATTCCAGACAGGCCGAAGGCAAAGAACTTGTACTTCATAAAATTGAAGTCGGGCTTTTTGAATATCTGCATTTTTATATACTTAATTTTTCTCTTTTTTTTCTTTTTGCATGGAATAAGTCAAAGATTAGGTGGGAGACAAACACGGCGGTGAACATGCTTGCTGTGATGCCGATAATAAGGGTTACTGCGAATCCCTTAATCGGACCGGTTCCAAACTGGAAAAGGAAAATAGCGGCGATGATAGTGGTTACGTTTGCATCCAGGATTGTCTTGAAAGCACGAGAAAAACCAGCGGCAATCGAACTCAATATACCCTTACCTGAAGAGAGCTCTTCTCTTATTCTCTCGAAGACCAGAACATTGGCATCGACTGCCATACCTATAGTCAATATGATCCCTGCAATACCAGGAAGGGTAAGGACCGCTTTAAAGTAGGCTAAAGTACCCATCAGGATGATGATGTTCAAAATGAGGGCGATAATTGCGTTAATTCCAGAGAGCCGGTAATATAAAACCATGAACATCAAGACCAGAATAAGGGCTATGAAGATAGCTGAAAGTCCTTTTCGGATGGAATCAGCGCCCAGCGAAGGACCGATCGTTCTCTCCTCCAAATATTTGATCGAAGCTGGAAGTGCACCTGCTCTAAGCACAAGAGAAATATCTTCAGCCTGTTCTTGGGTGAATTTGCCACGTAGTATTCCACTGTCAGAGATTCTATCTTCGATAGTTGCCACTTCTTGAATTTTTCCATCCAGGATAATGCTCAGTGGTTTGCCGATGTTCTCTGAAGTAAGTTTAGCGAACCTTCGAGCTCCGTCTGCGTTAAACGAGAATAATACGGCTGGGTTGTTCCATTCATCGACGGAAGGGCGGGCATCTCGTAGGTCCTTTCCTGTAACAGGAGCTACTTGAGTCACGAGGTAGTAACCTCCCTCTTTTCTCCTGGGATCTCCTCTTATGACCATCAAATCTTCGGGAACCTTACTACCAAAATCCGCAAGCAGAGTCTCTCTATCAGGCGCTGGTCCTGCCTTAACGAGTTTCCATTCCAAGAGGGCCGTGGTCTTAAGGATATTTTTCACTCTTTCCGGGTTTTCGACTCCTGGAAGTTCGACTATAATCATGTCGCTTCCTGTTGTCAGACCTTGCCTTTGTATGGTCGGTTCAGTAAGCCCGAGTTCGTCAACTCGGTTTCGGATTGTTTCCTGAGCTTGGTTGACTGACTGCTCCCTGAAATATCGAGCAATATTTGGTCTTAAGGAAAAGGATATGCTGTTGCCCATGATAGAGTGATCCCAATCCCTTAAATAGTCGTCCAGGATTTCTTTAATCTGCCCTTCTTGTTCAGGGTTGAATTCTTGGAGAGAAAATTTACCTATCGTACTCTTAGTTATTGCTTCATATTTAATATTTTTCTTTTTTAGCTGTTCCTCAAGACGTAGCACAGCCTGATCGGTTTCGTAATTTATGGCGTCATCGGTGACAACTTGAAGGACGAGATGCATTCCGCCTTTGAGGTCAAGCCCTAGTTCTATATTTATTTTTTTTTCTTTGGGAGAGTAGGTGAAGATCAAAGCAAAAATAACGACCAAAGCGGTTAGAATAACTTTCCAGCGTAAGCCTTTTTTCATCTTAAGCTAGTTACCTTCAGAGGAAGAGAAACGAATGAAATTTATCTATAAATAGCAAATCAAAGATGTGTTATTTTTCCTTTTGTTGAGGGGTTAGGATGACTGCAATAGAGGTTTTGGCGATATCAACCTTGACATTAGAAGCTATTTTTAACTCGAGTTTGTCTTTTTGAACTCCCATGACAGTTCCGTGTATACCACCTGACGTTATGACTTTGTCTCCTGGCTTGAGGTTTTCAACCATTTCTTGATGCTTTTTCTGTCGAGTGCGCTGCGGTCTGATAAGTAACAGGTAGAAGACCAGGAAGACCAGTCCCATCATGATGAAAAAATGGAGAGAGATTCCTCCGCCACGAGGAGCTGGTTGAGCTTGGGATAGGGAAAGGAAAAGCCCACTAAATATCATTTTATTCTTCCTCTTTCTGCTTAATTATACTTCGTTTAAAACTATCGTACGTATTTGATTGAATAGCTTGCCTAATTTTCCTGAAGATGTCAAGATAAAAATGAAGGTTGTGGATTGTATTAAGGATAGCGGAGCTAATTTCCTGTCTTTCGTATAGATGCCGGAGGTAGGCGCGGGAGAAATTCTGACAAGTATAGCATGAACAATCTTCATCAAGGGGTCTTTGGTCTTGAGCGTATTTAACGTTTTTAATCACGATTCTCCCCTTGCTCGTGAACAGAGTTCCGTTTCGGGCGTTTCTTGTAGGTAGAACACAGTCGAAAAGATCTATCCCCTTTTCCACTGCCTCCAAGATGTCACTGATGTAGCCTATTCCCATCAGATAGCGAGGCTTTTCCTTAGGAAGAAGGGAATCGGCTCTTGCCATGATTTCTGCAAGCTGAGATTTTGGCTCTCCTATACCGAGTCCTCCCAAAGCGTAGCCATCAAAATCGATTTTAAGCAAATCCTCGATGCTCTGCTTTCTCAGGTTCCAGTAGACGCTGCCTTGGCTTATACCCCATAGAAGCTGAGAAGAATCCTGCTGGAGGAAGTGCGCCTTGGAGCGTTGAGCCCAGAGAGTGGTAAGCTTTACCGCTTCCTTCATCTTATTTTCAGAAGAAGGGAAGGGAAGAAAGTGATCTAAGGCCATTATAATATCAGAACTTAATTTTATCTGGATATCCATGACGTCTTCAGGAGAAAGAAAAATTTTCGCTCCGTCGAGATGAGAGGTGAATTCAACTCCTTCCTTTTTCACTTTGACAAGAGGCGAGAGGCTGTAGATCTGGAAACCACCGCTGTCAGAGAGAACTGGTTTCTGCCAGGAGATGAAAGAATGGATTCCTCCGAATCTGCTTATTGTTTCAAGTCCGGGCCTAAGATACAGATGGTAAGCATTGACGAGCATGAGCTGAGCTCCCAGGTTTTGAAGCAGGCTGTGGGGAAGACCTTTTACGGTTCCCTGGCTGGCCACAGGTGCGAAGGCAGGAGTTTCTATGGTTCCATGCGGGGTGTGGATGATCCCGGTCCGGGCAGAGGAATCACTATCTGAAGCTTTAATCTCAAATGTTTTCTTCACTATCTTGTGTAGGTGTTTGATAAATTGAATCTTTATTT
>SMTZ1_10002568_pt1 | contig 21828 bp, 21 predicted proteins | sample DeeMarSWOR136_30_FD_25667 | JGI IMG/M metagenome (IMG submission 25667) | reverse complement strand
ATGCATCTGTTTCCCCCGGGGATGCCAACCCAATCGACTCCATGGCCGAGCTCTATTTCCGAATGGGAAGGATTGAAGAGGCGATAGCAAAATATAAGGAAGCCTTGGAAATAAAGCCTGATTTTTACATGCCGTCTTGGTCCATCGGATACATCCATGCTTTAAGGGAAAATTATCCTGAGGCAACGAAGTGGTTCGATAAATATATTACTTTAGCCCCATCTCAGGGCACAAAAGCAGAAGGGCTTGTGTGGAGAGGCTTCTATCATTACCTTCTGGGCAGCTTTGACAGGTCCCTTAACGACCTTCGCCTGGCATCAGACCTCTCGGATAAGGCAGGAAATGAGTATTGGAAAGGCTATGCAGAGTGGGTAAAAGGATGGATTCATTTTGACAGAGAAGAATATGACCTCACCAGGAAATGCTTTAAAAACTGGTATGATTATCTTTTTAAAATCAATCCTGCACTCAAACCATTTCTTACAGTAATGCGGAACTCGGATGTTGGGTTGGTGGACTTGAAGCAAGGACAAATCAAATCCGCAATGTCCAGGCTTGCTGAAGTGAAGTCCACTTTGCCTGAGGTAAATCCAGGTTATAAAGTGCCGGCATTATTCAGTTATTGCTTGCTCTCCGCAGAAGCGCTGCTTGCAGAAGGCTCGTTTGAAAAAGCCATCGATGTCTATGAGGAAGTATCGTCTATTGCAGTACCTCCTGGGATGCATATTTATGTATTTCTACGCTATAACCTGCCTTTCTTTAAGGATGTATTAGCCCGGGCCTACCTGAAAAAGGGAGAGATAGACAAAGCCATTGTCGAATACGAGCGGCTCGTCACCTTTGATCCAAAGAGTCAAGGGCTATTTCTTATTCATCCTAAGTATCATTACAGGCTAGCCAAGTTGTACGAGCAGAAAGGCTTGGAGGGAAAAGCCATCGAGCAGTATGAAAAATTCCTCGACCTCTGGAAGGATGCTGACCCTGGGATAGCAGAAGTTGAGGATGCAAGGGAGAAGCTGGCTGGGTTGAAATAAACTCATTTATGCAGATTAAAAAAAGTTCTCTTAAAATAAAAGTAAAGCACGAATAAAGATATAATTGAAGAAGTTATTTATTTGAGGAAACATAACAGAAAGTACTTTAATTCATTTAAATAAGAGGTTAGATGTTGAAGGATAGATTTAGAAAAAATGTTCGCATAATAAATAAAGTTTTAATATTTGCATTGTCACTACTTTTTATTTTTCTAGGTGGTTCAGATGCAGCTGACCTGAATATAAAATGGATGGTAGGATGGAACCATTCGAGTTTAGACAATAAAGATATTGATGGAATCAACAGAATAACATCAGGATTTGGATTAGAGTATTGGATAATTAAAAACCTCGGCTTAGAGATCGATGCTATCTATGTAGTAAAAGGGTATTATTGCTATTTATGTGATATTGATAAAGTTTTCACTGAGATCAGTATCCCTCTATTAATTAAAGGTAGAGTGCTTTTTTGGGAAGGGCTCTCATTATGAACTCAGCATTTTTGGTGGTTTTGAATATTCGCCAATTTTGACTGAGATGGATCCAAATTATAGGCAACATGATGTAGGCATTGTTGTTGGAAGTGGTATAGAGAGGAGCTTTGAAAAAGTCGGTTTCTTTATCGAAATAAGATCTCATTGGGGATTACTGGAGCAATCCGATGAATATTTACCCAGAAGATTTGAGTTTAAAACACGAACTCTCTTTGTGATGACCGGGATAAGAATAGGATTATGACTACTAGATTCATCACGGAAGGATGCAAGGAAGAAGCTGGCGAGGTTAAAGGGGAATTGAGGCGAATGGGGCCAGGATTGTTTTCCAGCCCCTTGAAGACGCCTACCTGAAAATCGGCGATTGCTGCACCTCATGTAAAAAGATGATTCCTGCTTCTGGATTTTCTCACATTAACCCATATCCCCCAAGTTTAGAATCAGCCAAAGATAAGCCCCGCTTAGAGGTAAGGGGCGGATTGAAAGCATTTGGAAGATTTGATTCTAGAGATAATATAGATGATATAGAAATGTTTTTTTGTGAGAGGGGGAGGAAATTGATGAGAAAACATCGAATTCCAGCAGGTTTATACATTACGTGTCCTCAAGGTATAATAACCTTGTTTTATCTAAGAGGATGAAAAAATCTAATCATCATGGTGGTATCTCTTCAAAGTAATTTATTCCTTGCCAGACGAATGATATAAGCAGGTACAAGCGGCCCTGGAGTCGGACATATTGACATTGGAAGAGAAGGAATTTTAACCATTCTTTGCTATCATATCATTGGCATAGGAGTAACATATGATCAAATTTACCAGGATTTTTATTGTACTCTTTTATGTGACCTCAGGAATTCTTTTTGGAGAGGCTGTTCCTAAGAGGACCATTGTTCCAGAGGATGTTGTGAACATCCGCAAAGTTTCCGATCCTCAAATTTCATTCGACGGAAAGCGGGTCGCATTTGTTGTCACAGAAGCGGCAAATTCAGGAGAATCTGAGATAGAGTGGGATACGAACATCTGGGTGGGAGCGACATCAGGAATTGCTCCCCCACGTCAATATACTTTCAGTCCATATAAAGAAGTCATGCCCCGCTGGTCCCCTGACGGAAGGTATCTCGCATTTCTCTCCAATAGAGGGAGTGAAAGAACGTATCAAATCTATTTGTTGCCCATGAATGGAGGCGAAGCTGAAAGAATTATCTGTCATAAAGAAGGAATCATCTGCTTTAAATGGCTTCCAGATTCAGAGACGATAGCTTATATGGCTTTAGGCCCATCAACAGATGAAGAGGAAAAACAAATTGGAGCAAAAAGCGATGCTTACACTGTGGATAGACACTTTCAAAACACTCGATTGTTTGAAATATCGATAAAGACGAAAAGGTCCATCCCGATTACACAAAAAAATGAGAACATCGTGGCCTTTGACTATTCTCTTGATGCAATACGGGTTTGCTTGCTCACTGCAAGATCTCCTAATCCAGACGATACATTGCTAGCCAAAATGGTCATAATGAACAGAGATGGTACTGAGAGAAAAGAAATTATGGGAGAAGTATCAGAAGGAGGAATTTCACCCTTAAACCTATGCTGGGCACCGAGGGACGATAGAGTTGCTTTTTTTAAACACGTGCCACCGAATTCATCTATTCCTCAGATTATTTCAGTGGATGGGGCATCAATATGGAAAGTGTCCGATGATTATCGTGGGGCGATATGGGAGATCGATTGGCTTCCTGACGGAGATTCACTTCTTGTTTCAAGTCAGGAAGGAACTCAAGGGATCATAGGGAAATTGGACAGTAAATCAATGGAAATTAAGTGTCTGAGAAAAGTCGGAAGGCCATACTGGCAAGGCCCTTACTGGCACATGAATAAAAGTGCTGGACTGATTGCATTTATTGATGCCGATAACAGCTCGCCAGAGGACATTTGGATTATGAATTTAGAGGGCTCAAATCCTAGAAAATTGACCCATATGAATCCCCAAGTAAAACATTTTGCCTTTGGAGAACAAGAAACTGTCAGTTGGAAAATTGCTCATGGCATGAATGGGCGCAATTTTTGTCGAGCAACGGTTATGCAGTGCTGGTCCCGAATCCCCGGGGAAGCGGATCGTATGGAATAACATTTGCCCAGGAAAACATCAATAACTGGGGCAGTGGACCTTTCCAGGATATCGTGGCTGGCGTTGATTTTCTCATTGAAAGAGGTATTGCGGATCCAGATAGACTGGGCATTGGCGGATGGAGCTATGGCGGCTATATGAGTGCTTGGGCAGTCACTCAGACGTCACGTTTTAAAGCCGCTGTTATGGGAGCAGGAATATCGAACCTGAAAAGCTTTTATGGGACTTTTTCAATGCCCAGGTGGATGAAAATGTATTTTAAAGGAAATCCATATGTTCGAGACGATATGTATGAGAAAAATTCTCCCATAAATTTTATCCAGAATGCTAAGACTCCGACCTTAATTATTCATGGAGAGCAAGATACTACTCCTCCAGTTTCTCAATCATATGAATTTTACAACGGATTACGAGAAATGGGAGTGGAAACAGAGCTAGTCCTGTATCCTCGAGAGGGACATAGTTTCGAAGAACTTGCCCACCAAATTGATTTACTCAAAAGAATTCTCAATTGGTATGATTCATATCTAAAATGATCATGAGCAATATTCTAATAAGGATTGGTTCTTCATTCTTATAAATTAAAAAAGCCATTTTTTTATAATATAGCGAGATGTGGAGTAAAGCATCTTCTTCTGGAAGGACGCTGATCCTGTCCACTCCAAGGTCTAGGATGCGAGGAAGAGACTGGCTGGATTGAAGGGGGATTGAGGTGAGAGAGCGAGAAAATTGATAGGAAGACATCGAATTTCAGGGCATGTTTACACATTACATGTCCTCAAGGTATAATCGCCTAAGTTAATCAGAAAATTATCCTATGAGTGGGTTCAGATTAATTGGAGATGGCCTGGCTGTTCTTTTATGCATCCTGGCCTTGATAGAAGCAGAAACAGAAGGGAGGATATTCATATTGGCTTATTTAGGTTTAGCGCTGACCCTGCCCATGATCTTTCATTCTGCTCTGCTTTCGAATATCTGCTTCTTGGCCAGGATAGGCCTTGGCCTTGGGTGTTACATTTACCTCAGATATCGCGGCTCTCTCACTTGATCAATTTTTGCTTCAGGCTCATCAACATCATAGAATCACCGCTCCAATATTCACAATAAACTCCACATTTCGCTCTCATTTGTACTTGGGAATCTTAATGTGATAATGTGATATAGATATAAGAGAATTCCTTACAGAAGTGAGAAAAAGGAGGGAGGCATGAAGATGAGAAGAATGATTACCTTATGTTTTATGCAAATTCTTATAGTCCACATCCTTTTTTTTTCTCCTGGAAAACTTAGAGCAGAAACAAAAGTCCTTAAAGTCCCCTTGACTGTTCAGGAGCAGGATGAGTGGTGCTGGGCAGCCTGTTCTGCTTCGATCCTTCGCTATTTTGAAAAAACAATTAAACAGTGCTACATAGCTAATTTTGCCTTGTCTCTCGATTCCTGCTGCAAAGATCCTAATCCCTGTAAGAAAGGAAACTTTATTTTTGGGACAGCGGGGAGCATCAAAGGGATTCTAGCCCATTGGTGTGTCAGTTCCCAAAGATTAACCGACTCCCTCCCCTTTTCGAAGATTAAGGAAGAAATCCAGCTCAACAGACCTCTGATTATCCGCTGGTCGTTGGCCTCGACGGAGAACGGTCATTTTCTCATAATCCGGGGCTACAGAGTCAAAAAATCTGGGAAAAATGAGAGGCTTTATCTGGTGAATCCCTGGGCAGGAGAAGGCTACGGCGTTTTTTCTTACGACTATGTCTGGTGGAAAAGCGGACACCATACGTGGACCCATACTCTGAAAAAAATAAAACTAACCAAAAAAGCGGCGGACTGGACGGTGACGCATTCTTCACTCGCTGCCCTTAAAACCACGAGCGGTTTTCCTTACTGGAGGTACAATGTCCAGCTAAAGGAAACCAGAGGTGGCTGTGGGAAATTAATCAAATTCCACATCGATCATTATGACGAGGGTGGAGGTCTGATAAACCGAGAAACTTACGCAAAAAAAGATTTTGCCGACTGGTTTACAGATTGTGGAGATGGAGACTTTGAGCTGCCCCGCAAGACGAAATTTTGCTGTGATGGGATTGAAACTCACTTAGGAGGAAAGTCCTCGGGTTCGGTAAAATGGAGTTTCGAGATAGCCTGTGATAAAGCGGATGTTCCATGGATTACTGTCAGCAAGGAATTTTCGTTGCCAGCGGCATCAGGTGCTTCTGGAATGACATATCAAGGGAATTTTGGAAAGGCAGAGACACGCGTGAGTGGTGATTTAAGGAAACCAGTCGATAAAAACAACAGCGATAGCTGTGAATGCTGCAAGAGCTCCTCAACAAACACCCGAATTTCGCCAAAAGGAGAATCAAAATGACCAGGCACAAGACTGTCTTATTTTCCATATTAGTGCTCTTTTTGTCTTTCAACTTCGTGTATCCGAACCAAGATGACAGAGTTGAAAAGAGAGTGCTCCAGGCCGGCCGGGAAGCTCTGCCAGATTGGCTCGAAGATATTCCTGCAGAGGAGTTATCTCTGTTCGGCTTCGAAAGTCAGGAGGAACTCAACCAAGCAGAAGTCGGCACTCCTTTTAAGGTTTACACAATTCACCACGAAGATTTAGAAAACTATTACGCTACAAACAGCATCGCCACGATCTTGAAAGACACGGGCAACTGGTTCGTCCCGATCTTGGTCAAAGGTCAACGCCGACTGCTCATGACGGTGAGTCAGATCGAAGAAAAATGGGAGGCGGTGGGGATCAGCGGCGCAGGCCTGGCCTTCGAAATCGAAACTTTTTTTGAAGCTCTGCCGGACTTGATAAATCTCGCTGGAATTTCTGGTGATACCTCCCTTAAATTCGTGAGAGTATTTGAAGCATTTTCTGATTTTATGTTAATCCAAACGGCTGAGGGGGATCACATCAAACTTTTCAAATCCGCTCAGATGGCCATGGAGATTCAGGACGACGTCCTGCTGGATCCGAAGGTCGTCTTGCCCAAACTCTTGGCAAAAGTCAAGAAAGAGATACGGTAATCTTTTTCTTTTCATGAATTGAATTTTTGAGCTCTTGGAGGGCTTTTTCTTACCTTGACTTTCTGGTTATCGAGATTTATTCTTTTAACGATTTCTTCAGGAAAAAAAATCAACATGACAAATTGTCTAATACGAACTGAAAACGACTCGCCTCGATCGCTCGACATCCAAAAAGCGGTAAAGATGTTGGGCGAGAGAAAGAGGGCCTGATGCAGCAACTGGAGACGATTCTCTTCGATTTGAACATCAACACCGTTCCTCCCTTGATTGTGGGCTTCTTGATGTTTGTCCTGGGTCTGGTCACCTTGATCAGGGATAAGGCATCCAGAGTCAGCTCCTCTTTTTTCATGGTCACCTTGAGTATTTTTGTTTGGTTCGGATCTTTGGCTTGGCTCTATTCCGCCTCCAGCGAAGCGGAAGCACTGGTGTGGGCCAAGATTGAGCACTTCGGGGTGGCTTTCATCCCCTGTTTTTTCTTCCTTTTCACTCTGGACATCGTCCAGCAGTATAAGAAATACAGATATTTTGGTTGGGCCACCCTGGTCCTATCAGGAATGTTTTGTGTCGGGTTTATTTTTTCCCCTTATCTTATAGAGGGTGTGCTTCGGACTTCCTGGGGATATCATGCTCGATACGGGCCTTATGCGTTCTTTTTGATTGTCTACATCGGCCTATTCTTGTTGATCAGTTTAGATTTACTCTGGGTGGAATATCTCCGAAGCTCATCCGAACGTGAGCGCAGCCGGCTGATGGGGATTTTTCTCGGAGTCGTCGTCGGATTGCTGGGAGTAGTCGACTTTTTACCGACTTTCGGAATCCAAGTTTATCCTCTGGGCTATATCCCGATGTTCGTCTGCACATTGATCCTTGGACAAACCATCATGCGCTTCAAGCTGATAGATCTTTCCCCCTCTTTTGCAGCCAAGAATATCCTGGAAACGACAGAGGGTTTGGTGGCGGTTGTTGACCTTGAAGGTCGCATTTCTGTCGCTAACCGCGCTCTGGGTGAGCTTCTTGGTTATAAAGAGCAGAAGCTCGAAGGCCAGAAAATATCTCTCCTGTTTGACACAGATGACAAGACCTTTCCGGGAAGAATCAGCAAATACTGGACCCTCGAGCATGAAGAGATGACTTGGAAGAAAAAGGATGGATCAGAGGTCGAGATGAGTGTCTCAGCCTCGGTGATAAAAGACCGGAGTGGAGATCCAGCCGGGATTGTCTATGCGGCAGCAGATATCAGCAAATTGAAAAAAGTTGAGAAGGAATTGAGGTTGGCCAAGGACTCTGCTGAACAGGCCAATCGAGCCAAAAGCGAGTTCTTGGCCAACATGTCCCACGAGATAAGAACCCCTCTGAATGCGGTCATAGGATTCTCTGAGATATTGTTCGACACTTCCTTGAGTGGCTCCCAGAAGGAGTATGTCGATACCATAAGGGAGAGCGGGAAGCTGCTCCTGGCTCTCCTGAGCGACATCCTTGATTTTTCCAAGATCGAGGCCAGAGAAATTCGGCTGGAAGAGATTGACTTCAACCTGAAAAACTTGGTGGAGGATTTGCTGAGAATATCCAGGCCGCGAGTGATGGAGTCCGATGTTGAGATGTACTATGATTACGATGAAAACTTGCCGGTCTATTTTAAGGGAGATCCCACTCGCATCAGACAAATCCTTCTCAACCTTTTAAACAACGCGATCAAGTTTACAGAGCGGGGTGAAATCAGAGTCGGGGTTCAGAGCGCACTTGATAAAGAAGAAGGGGATTCCGGCCTGCTCCAGATATCTGTTAAAGACACCGGAATCGGAATATCCAAAGACAAGCAAAAAATGATCTTCGATGCCTTCTCTCAGGCTGATTCCTCGACCACGCGGCGATTTGGCGGCACGGGCTTGGGATTGTCCATCACCAAGGCCTTGGTGGAGAAGATGGGAGGCGAGATTTGGGTCGAGTCCGTGGAAGGAAAGGGGAGTGAGTTCACCTTCACCCTGAAGCTCAAAGAGTCGGACCCCAAAGCGTTCAAAGATATATCCCCGCTTCGGATAGAGAAACTTAAGGGGAAGAAAGTGTTCATCGTTGATGACAATGACAAGGCCCGCCGCCTGTTGGTATCTTTTTGCCTGCCTTCAGGATTAGAGGTTATTTTTGAGGCTAAGACAGCCAGAGAGGCTTTGCAACGATTGGAGGCGGGGAAAGAAATTCCGGATTTAATCATATCCGACATCATGATGCCCGAGATGGATGGCTACGAATTTGCCAGACAGGTAAAAGGTATCACCCAGCTTAAAGAGACCAAGCTTGTGGCCGTTTCGTCGGATGCCAAACCGGGTTCCGCCAAAGAAGCCAGGGACTACGGGTTTGATGCCTTTGTCACTAAGCCCGTCACAGAGAGCGGAGTCATCAATGTCATCAAAACGGTTTTAGGAGATAAAAGGGCAGAGGGACCGATCGTGACGACCCATATGGCAACAGAGCTCATCGAGGGAAAAAACAAAGTGCTGGTTGTCGATGACAATCCTATTAACCAGAAACTGTTAAGAATATTGCTCCAGAAACTGGGTTACGAAGAGGAGATTGCCTCCAACGGAAAAGAGGCAGTTGAGAAAGCTTTGACCAAGGACTACGATGTTTGTTTAATGGACGTGAACATGCCCGTCATGAACGGGATTGAAGCCACTAAGGAGATCAGAAAATATAAACCAGCCCTTCCGATAATCGCCATAACGGCCCTGGCGGTTCAGAAGGATAAAGAGGAGTGTTTGAGGGCCGGGATGAATGACTTTGTGACCCAACCGGTCAACATCGATAATTTAAAGCAGAAACTTCAGGAGTGGACAACCCAAAAGCGTTAAGAGTCTCCTCATTCATCAAGAAAGAAGGTTATGCCTTCTTGAGGTTGACGAGGCTCTTGTTGAGAAGTGTGATATGTGACATCTCTTCCCTGATGATTTCCTCCAGTCTATCCTTTCCCAGGTAATCGGGGACTAAGTCCTTCATCCCTAAATAGAATAAGATTGAGTCTTTTTCTGCTTTGACGGCTGCTTTCAGAATTCCCTCGAGCGAGGATGTGTCTATCTCTTTTTCGAAGAAGACTCTGGTGTCAGCCAGGGACCGAAGATAGAGGTTTGCCTCGTGGCCGGGATCAAAGGTTGGTCTATCCTTCTCTTTTTCTGAAAGTTCAGCCCTCATACAGGAAAAGGTTTTGATGTGTCCATCCTCCATGGAGGCCAGCTCGATCAGGAGGTCTTTGACGGTTGGATCCTCCGCGTCCTCGGCTGTTTTTCTGTAGAACGCGGCTCCGCTTCTTTCAAGCTGTTCAGCCATTGCCAAGATTTCATCTGCACTGAAGACAAAACTCATTTCACGATTCCTCCTGGTAAAAGTATATATAATTTATCGAAATTCTTCAAATTGAATGACGATATTATTTCTTCTTCAGCGGTCAGAAAATATGGACTGTGTCTTGCCTCGAAAAAAAATGCGGTTTCCCCTGCAAGTTGACTCTATGGCCTTCCTTTGTTATAAGGGAAAGGCGAGTTTTAGGTAGAAAAGGAATGAGGGGAGGAGGTTTTTTGACTGGCTGGAGCATCAGCTCCAGAAGGGAGGATGAACCATGATTTGGTGGGTACTAGCGCTGGCTGTTTTGACGATTTTATCCTATCTCTCCGATGTGGGTGTCATCACCTTTGTTCAGACTCTTAGGGTTCCTTTGCTGAATGCATCTATCTTAAGTCTCCTGATCCTGCTCTGCACGGCCGGGATACTGGGAAGGATGCGCTGGATGGCCCGGAAGGGTGAAAAAGAAGCCCTCAAAGAGAGAATAGAGGGTCTTGAGAGAAGACTGAAATCTTCCCCCAGCCCAGAAAATTAGCCGGACTTTTCAGTCAATTGCGTCCATAGAGTATGTTAACTGAACGCAGCCTTCAATCTGAATCTAATATTAACGCAATAATTCGTGTGACATACTCTCCTGGGCGGCATCCAGGCCGCTCAGAGATTGTAACCTTATTTACTGCGTTTACATTAGATGGGCTGTGGATTTCCACCAGGATGAGTCAAAGCGGCTTGGTGGAAATCCATCTGCGGCTGTGAGTCCAAACAGGGAGGCATCATCATGAGGATAAAGGGATTCCTGGCCATTCTCCTCTTAGTCATCCTTGTTGTGTTTTTTTTGTACGTGGTGAAGGCCGGTAAACACGAGCAGCTCCCGGGGCAAATCGAAGCCTTTGATTCGATGAAGGATAAGCTGACCCGGGCCAACCTAAAGACATTGGAAAGAGTGATTATCTCCTACCTAGCCCAGGCAGGCGAGACTCCTCGAACGCTGGACGATCTCGACAAATTCCATCTGATTTCAGCGGCCAGAGTGGATGCTTGGGGAAAAGCCATCAAGTACGAGAGGCTGTCAGAGACACGATTTCGACTGGTTTCGGCTGGAAAAGACAGACTGTATGAAACGGATGACGATATTATATCGGAGTATTAATACGGACGTGATGAATGATATGATAATCTATGGTCGGTCCCAGCGCTGAATATATATTATATAACGTCCTTTAAGCGTCCGCACTAATATTAACGCAATAGTTCGTGTGATATCCCCTCTTGGGCGGCCTGGATGCCGCCCTCGAGCCCCCGTAGCGGAGGGGGGCCCCGTCGGCTTATCCGACGGGGGGAACCGACGGGACTGGTTCCCCGGGGTACGGGGGCTGAGGGTGGCTTCAGGCCGCACAGGAATGTAACCTTTTTACCGCGCCTATATTAGTTACGTAACAGGTACGAAGGATTTTACTTTTTTTTAGGAGAAAACAGCAAAAATTTGATTCTTCTCCACAGACTCTTTTTTTCATCAGCATCTTCAATTTCTAACTTTTGGGTAGATCTTCTGTACCTTGTTCGGGATTCTTTATCAGAGGATTTCAGGCTCATTTTGAGATTATAACTCTTTCTTTTTTCGGCGTCCTTTAAGTTTTGGTAAGCCTCTTCTATTTTCCTTAAAATATACCATCTTTCTCTCTCAGAGAGAAGGCTGTAGTGAGCCAATGAACCTTGCCTGTAGGTAGCCTTGCCGAGATAATAGGCTCGTTCGATATCCTGGGGCGAAGCATCTTGGCTCAGATTAAGAATCTCGTAATAGTCCATCTCTTCGATTTTTTTTATGGCCATGGCTTTCTATTGAATTCTGATCACTCCGGCTGCCTGAGGAGTTTCTTGGCTATATCTTTGAGTGAAGCTGCGGCCTTGGAATCAGCGTAGGAAGAGAGGAAAGGAGTCAGGCCTTTTAAGCTGAGAGGAACATTCTCATCATACGGAACAGCCCCTAGATATTTCACTTTCACGACTAAGTATTTTTGGATCACATCCACCATGGATTCTCCGAGCAGGTAGTCTCGGTCCTCTTTGGCTTTATTCGTAATCAGACAAGGTTTGAAATTCTCTAAAGCCTTGAACAAGATCTGAGCATATGATTTATTATAGGCTGTTATCGCCTTAAGAAATCCGTAGATGGATCGAGAATGATCCTCTGTGTCCTCAGCAATCCTTCTCACCAGATCTTGAAACCTGTGGTACTCGATATGGGATTTCAATATCCTGATGATGCACGTTCGCAAAAAGTAATAGGTGTTCTCGATCGAGGTCGGTTCCGGGTTGATGACGAGAAGACCGGGGTTGGAGAGGATGAAGAAATCAATGTCATTATAGGAGGTTCCGGTCCCGATGTCGATAATCACCCTTTTGGCATCGAAAGCTTTGACATGCCTGATGAATTTAAGCTTCTTGTAATAGTTGACATTGGCCATGAAAGGAGTCCTGTCTGTGCCTTTGATCAATCGCAGCCCGTCGAAGGGGGTAAAGACAACTGTATCCTTGAGTTTTTTGATTTTGTTCGAGAAAAAATGACCAAGATCAAGGTTGGAATGATTCATTCCCAAGAATGTGTGGAGATTCGGCCCCCCCAAGTCTGCATCGATCAAGACAACATCACTCTCGAAAGAGGACAAATAGATGGCGAGGTTGGCCGCGATAAAGCTCTTTCCGGTTCCTCCCTTCCCGCCGCCAACAGCCCAGATGGTTTTTTGGGGGCTGGGGTGGAGGCTTAAAGAGAGTGGGTTTTGATCTGAACTCATCGTCATTAAAAGATTTACACGAGATTTTATCATAATCTTCAAATCAAAAGCTATTGAATTTCAGACGCTTTTTTGATATCTTACAGAATTATTTTTGAGGACTGGCTGGAAGGAGCTTAAATTTGCAAAAAAGCTTCGGGGATTTAGACAGCAAGTTCAGGTTTGTTGTCGTTGCCTCGAAAAGAGCCAAACAACTTCTCAAGGGAGCCAAACCCAAATTAAAGAGCAAATCCAAGAGCCTCATCCGCATTGCTCAAGAGGAAGTGAAAGATGGGCTCATTTATTTTGAGGTCGTTCAAAAAAAGAAGGAAGAGGAACACAAGGCCGAGGAGGGTGACTTTATCGGGGAGGATATCATTGGAGAGGTTGAAGCCATTAAGCAGGTGATTGAGAAGAAAGTTAAAGAAGAAGAAGAAGAAGAAGAAGAAGAAGAAGAAGAAAAAGAAAAAGAAGAAAAAAAAGAAGAAAAGAAAACAGAGAAAAAGCCCGAAGAAAAAAAGAGAAAAAAGTCGCCAGCCTAGGGAACTTCTGGATTTCCGGTCTGTAGTCCTTTTCTCATCTCCTGGAAGAGCTGAACATAGTCTTTTTTAATAAATTCTTTTTTCGAATATCCAAGAGCTACGGCCATCCTGACGATTTGCTCTCTCTCGCCCTCCAATTCTAGGAAATTCCCTATAGATGTTTCATCCAGGCAAAGCTTCAGTTTTTTGTGCTTGAACACCGCCCGGTATTTCTGATAGCGGAAGGAGGGGATGAGGCCGATCGATTTCAGGATTTTTTTGAGCTGTTTCTCATTCTTGACTTCGGTTTCGTATTCATCTCTGACTTTAAATTTTCTGGATCTTTGAGGGGATCCTTTAAAAGTGAGAAAGGTTTTTCTGTCTGTCTTTCGGACTCTCAAAGCCTGTTTCCCTTGGGAAAGAGAACGGGAAGGAAAATCATAGAGTATGTTTTCCTCAAAGCGCCTCTTTTTCTCAAGATGAGCGCCTAATTTTTTGATTTTCGTGATGGTTTCTTCGATGTCTTTGATTTTTATCTTGACTTCTATTTCGACCATGGCCTCTTAAGCCAACTCATGAGCGAAAATAGTGGATGCCGATCCCATTGGGGAAGGCAGGAAGGCGCTCTTTTTTAATCTTGCTTCTCTGTATTGTCGTTTGGGCTATTTTTCTCGGGTCAGAATAAAATCAGAGAACAGAGCTAATGTCTCCCGATGGCTAGATTCGGGAAACTGACTGATGATTTCTCTAGACTTGAGGGAGAAATCTTTTGCCTTTTTGAAGGTGTAATCCAGCGCTCCGTTGGAAGTGACGATGTCGAGTATTTCATCTCGAGCTTTCTTCCTGAGGGGCTTCTCTGTCAATAATTCAGCCAGGCGCTTCCGGTTGGCATCCCCGTCGTTGTGGAGGGTGTAGATGAGAGGAAGTGTGATCCGGCCTTCGCTGATATCGGACAGAACTGGCTTTCCCAGGGTGTATTCATCTCCAGTGAAGTCGAGAAGATCATCGATGATCTGGAATGACATCCCGATGTTTGTCCCGAAGTCGCGCAAAGCGCTCTGTTCCTCTTCGATGGCTCCTCCGAGAATTCCTCCGATCTGACAGGAAGCCGAGAACAGAGAGGCGGTTTTTTTATTGATGATATCCAGATAATCATTCTCAGTGAGGTCGAGATGGCCGCTGAGGTAGTACTCGTTGAGCTCGCCCTCAATCATCCGGGCCGAGATATCAGTCAGGATTTGGATAATCTGGCGGTGCGGACTCTGAAGAGAAAGCCCGATTGATTTAATATAAAGATAATCCCCCAGGAGGACAGTGATGTTCGGACCCCATCGGGCATGGACAGATTTGCATCCGCGCCTCACTTCTGATTTATCGATGATATCATCATGGATGAGGGATGCGGTGTGGATGGCTTCGACCAAGGTGGACATAAGGATATGTTCGTTTCCCCGGTAGCCGAGTAATTTAGAACAGAGAGTGAGGAGAGCTGGCCTCATCCGTTTTCCGGGTTTCTGGAAGAGATAACTTCCAATCTCTGAGATGAGTTTGTTTGGAGATTGAGCGAAGAGACCCAGGTTATCCTCAACCTTTTCAAGATCTGCTTGAATTTCCTTGTAAAGAGATTTCAGGGAAAGATTCCTGGCGGTCTTTTTTTGAATGAATTTCCTGGCAGAACTCCTTGTCGGAAAGCCGGAAAAGCTGGACTTGTTTTTTTTCAATGCGGCACTTATCTTAACATCTCGGATTCCATATTTCAAACAAAAAGAGATTTAAAATTTTCCAAAGTCTGTCTTCCGATATCATCTAATGAGAGATGCTTAATTTCGGCTAGGATCTTGGCCACTTCTTTGACGAAAGCAGGTTCGTTCCTCTTCTTTTTTTGGCGAAAGGACTGGGGGATAAGATAGGGAGAATCCGTTTCGATCAGGATTCTCTCCAGAGGAGCCTTTTGGGCCACCTCTCTCAAGGAATAGGCATTGGGATAGGTTAGAATGCCTGAGAAAGAGAGAAAGAAATTGTGATCCATCATCTTTTTAGCTGTATCCCAATCCTCGGTGAAACAGTGGACAATACCTCCTTGGCTGAAGCGGACATCCTGAACGGCTCTTTCGAGTTCGCTGCCGGAATTTCGGCTGTGGAGGATTGCCGGAAGGTTCAGTGTTTCCGCAAGTTCGAGTTGATGGCGCAGAGCTTCATTTTGTTGGTCCGGAGGAGAAAAATTGTAATGGAAATCAAGGCCGATTTCTCCAACACCTTTAATCTTTCGGGCTTTAGCCAGTCCTTGAATCTCAAGGAGGCTGCCGGGTTCGAAGGATTGGGCATGGTGAGGGTGAACACCGGCCACAGCAATGATATTCCTGTATTTTTCTGTGAGGCTGAGGGTGATTCTGAGACTCTCCGGCTCGACCACATCTGCCGGGCACAGGATGGCCTGGATACCGACTTGGAAGGCTCTCTCGATAACCTGCTCTCGATCTTCATCGAATTGTTTCTGTCCCAAGTGGGCATGGGAATCGACCAGAGGAGCATTCATTTTTAAGGCTGGACTCCGAACTTCGGTCTTCTTATCGGCCTTGGGATTGGTTATTGTTCCAGAATGTTTTTCTTCAAGTGCCGGATCGGGAGGGCCCCATAATCGAGAAGTTTCTTCAAGAATTCTTTCCTGTTGTAGGATTCGCCTTTGAGGGCTTTGTATGCATTTTCGATATCAATGATTTCTTGCAAACCAACATAAGCATAAGCCACTTCACCGGGATTCAACAGGATTTGATTCCATTTTCTTTCCGCCTCGGCGATGGTTTGGAAACCACCTCTTGTCATGTAAGCAACGGCCTGCTCTTTGGTCATGCCTGCCTCGTGGATATTAAAATCCAGTTGGAAGTTTATCGCTGACCTCAACTTGAGCTTGAGTTGATTCAGGCGCAGCCGGAGGTCATAATTTCCGAATCCCGAAGTGGGCAGCATCTCCTCTATGAAGAATGGCCAGCCTTTGATGAGCGGCAGGTTGGGATAGAGTTTTCTCACGATCGATGGATAATTCTGAGTGTAGTAGAACGGAACAAACTGACCAGGATAGACATGACGGACTGTCCAGAAATGCAGAGAGAAGTTATTGTATTCTTCCAGGAAGGCCTTCTTCATTTCCTCATCCCAGTCATCGGGAATGGGAGTGATCTGGCATGAGTAGGTGCCCCTTGTTTCGTAAGCTCCGGGCTTTAAGGTGCGAATCCAGTTCGTTCCCTGACATTCGGGCGGCATCGCTTCGATGTTGATTGATTCCTCTGGGAGTTCGAGAAGATCGCTTTCGAGGATGAAGCTTTTTATCTCATCCGCTGATGATTTGATGTTACTGATGAATTCTTCAGGTGTGGTGTGCTCTCCCTTGATCTTATCCAGAACGTGGCTGATTGTGGTGTTGATCAACTGGTCTTCAGTCAAGTTGGCCGGAGGATTTTCCAGGTTGATTTTGGGGTTCATAATCTTATAAAAAGGGATGCAGACAAGAAACATCTCTCGGCGGATGTTCTTGTAGTCAGCTCTGGAACGGGCCACGAGCTCTTCAAGCGGAATGTTGTTCTGGAACTTGAGGCGGATATAGCGGCGGTGGGCTTGCTCTCCGAGTCTGATATTTCCTGTCGAACGAGGGAGAAGGTCATTTTGAAGAAAGCGCTGATAATCTTCCAAGGCTGGGATGACCTTGACGAGGTTTTCCTGAATTTTAGGTTTGGCTGCTTCGGGGATATTCTCCATCAGCTGGGGGAATTCAACCTTGTAAAAATTGATGATGGCCGGAAGTTGTTTAAGGGCTGTCTCGGTGAAGAGCTGGGGAGGGGTTTTTAGGTTTTCTTTGGCTTGTTTGATGAGCTTGGGAAGTTCTTTCAGTCTTTCGGCAGCGTTCTGTGCTCTCGGCTCTGCCGGAGCAAATTCGCTGGTGAGAAGACTCCGGACGCAGTGGTTAAAAATGTGGTTGTAAAAAAGAGGATTATATTCCCAAGGAACCAAACCCTCATGATCGAGGAGTTCCAAATCCAAAGCATCAACCATCATTTCATGATCGATCTGGAGATCTGGACTCAGTTTCATTTTGTCGACTTTGGCGACGAGGTCCTGGTTGAATTTATCCAGGGCTTCCTGGCGTTTTTCGATGTTTTTATTCCCTAGATCCTCCAGCTTGTCATCGTACTTGTGATACCCGGCAAGAGTCGCTTCAGTCGGAAAGAATTTCCAAAGAGCATCAAAGTAATCATCCATCAGTTTTTGGAATTTTACATCCTCCTCATTCTGCTGAGAGATGACTAGGATGGGGATGAAAAGAATCAGGGTGAAGATGATGATTGGCGCGATAGTTTTTCTCATTGAATCCTCCTCTGTGGTGACTTCCTCAAAAACTCTGAAAAATTTTGAAGTGAAATCCTACCACAAAATGATTGTTGAAGGCAATAATCCGCTGCGAACATGACCTTCTACCATTTGATCACGGCTGACGCCCAGGTGAAGCCTGAGCCAAAAGCCGTGAAAACCACAATATCTCCCTCTTTTATTCTCCCTTCCCGAAGAGCCTCATCCAGGGCGATGGGGATGGAGGCTGCTGTCGTATTCCCGAAGCGATTGATGTTTCTGATGACTTTTTCTTCGGGAATCCGCAAATTCCGGGCCACCATCAGGCTTATCCTTTCATTGGCTTGGTGAGGGATGAGATGATCGACATCATCGATGGTCAGGTTGTTAAATTCGAGAGCGGCCCGGACGGCCTCGGGCATCTTGTCTACAGCATGTTTAAAAACGGTTCGTCCGTTCATGCGGGGGAAATATCCTTTGCCGCGCAACATATCTGAAGAAAATGTGGGGCGGTCCTTGGGACTTGGCTTTTCCATCCACAGCTCCCTGATGTATCTTCCGTCAGAGAAAAGGTGGGTGGATAGAATCCCTCGTCCATCATTGTTTTTGTTCGGTTCGAGGATAACAGCTCCACCGCCGTCACCGAAAAGAACGGCCATATCTCTTCCCTCGTCTGAATAGTCGAGGTTGGATGATTGGACTTCGGCAGCGACAAGGAGAATTTTCTTGTACGTTTGATTGCGGATGTACTGATCAGCGATCGAAAGCGCATAGATAAATCCCGAGCATTGATTCCTGATGTCAAGGGCTCCGATATCTGTCAGGCCCAGTTTTTCCTGGACGATAACACCGATTCCAGGAAAATAGTGATCAGGAGAGAGGGTGGCCGCGATGATAAAATCTATCTCTGATTTGTCGATCTTGGCAGACTCTATAGCTTTTAAAGCAGCCTCATAGGCAAGGTCCGAGCTCCCGGTTCCGGGAGTCACATGACGTCTCTCGATGATGCCAGATCTCTGGCGGATCCACTCGTCAGTGGTATCCATGAGCTTTTCGAGATCGAGATTGGAGACCACATTATCAGGGACGTAGTGGCCTATTCCGGTGATTTGGGTTTGAATATTCATCCTGGCGTTCAATCATTATAAAGAATAATCCCGGAAAAATAAAGAAGACTGATTTCAGATTTAGAGATGCGGCAGTTCTTTCCCACTTGACTCATGAAAAAAGAGTGGATAAGATGCTTGTGAATGAGGGAGAATTCGGTTTGAGAAAGTTTTTTTTCTTCTCGGCAGCAGTTCTTTGCCTCTTTTTTTCCCTTCTCGCTGAGGAGGATGATTCTCTCAAAGTGCGGGCTTCGATAGATCCTAAGAGGCTTTCGAGAGGAGAAGAGGGCAAGATCACCCTCAGGCTGAAGCTCAAAGAGGGGATGGCCATCAACCCGCAGCCCTCCTTCATCATCGAATTTGAACCATCAGAAGAGATCGTGTTCCCCAAAAATTTTTTCACCGCCTCCGACTTGCAAATATCAACTGTCGAGGAAAACGGTGAGGAATACCTGAATCTGGAGGAACCGATCGAGATTCCCTTCTCTGTCAATCTCAACGCGAAACGGGGAAATCATGTTCTCAAAGGCCAGGTGAAATATTTCGCTTGTTGCAAAGTTGAGGGATGGTGTTTGAAAAGCCGGACGTCTTTCTCCGCCTCCTTTTATACCCGAAGCAGTGTCGTCAAGAAGAAGAAATAATCCCCTTCCTCCAATCCAATGCCAGCCTTCTCGAATCTGGGATCCTTGGCCTGAGGCGGCTCAGACTCATTCAATCTGTTAGTCAAATTGATTACAACCACCTGTTCTGGATATACCAGTCGATCGTTTCTCGGACAGCCTCTTGGAGTGAAAACAAGGGAGAAAAGGACAGCATCTCTTGGGCCTTTTCGACATCAGCCACCCAGCAGCTTTCCCTCATATCCTTAACTCTATAACGGTTGAGGAGCATCGGTTTCTTGGTTAAATGGCTGACAGCAGAGCCGAGGAAACCGATAAGGGAAATCAAGGAAAAAGGGAGGCTAATTTTTTTTGGTGATATTCCCAATGCTTCTCCAGATGCCTCTCCAATTTCATCCCAGCTGTAAGGCCGGGGATCAGCGATGTTGATGATTTCTCCACTCGGAAGCTCCTTGTGGACAGCAAGATCTATGGCTCTGACCAGATCCTGGATATAACACAGGCTGAGCAGTCTTTTCCGTGAGCGGACACTGGGTAGAATTCCTCTCCTGATGAACTTAAAGTAGGGGAGGAAATCCCTGTCACGAGGACCGTATAGGGCAGTGGCTCTGAGGATGACCAGCGGAATATCATCCTTGTACTTCAAGGCTTCTTCTTCTCCTCTCAATTTGCTCTCTCCGTATGGGGTTATCGGTCGGGGAGGGGAAAGCTCCTTCACGGGTTGGCAAGCCTGGGAGGGCCCGGAGGCCGCGAGACTGCTTAAACAGAGGATTTTTTTAGGGCGGAGCTTTTGTGAAAGGAGGCTCTGAAAAAGACTTGCTGTCCCCATTTGATTTACTGTATAATAATCAGCCAAATTCGTGGCCAAAGTTAAGCCAGCTATGTGGAAAACAAGGTCTATGTCGGAAGGAAGAGACGGAATGGTGAATAGATTCCCTTCTAAAGCATTAATATCATACCCCTTGAGCCATTTCAGGTTATTCCTGTCTCTGACAAGGGCGAAGATTTCGACATCTTTTTTGGCTAGGTAATAATCAATAAGATGACTTCCGACAAATCCCGTGCTTCCGGTGATAAAGACTTTCATCTTTCAAATTTTATGAAAAACTGCCGTCCGAGGTCAAATTAAAACGGACGCAATAATTGACATGGTAAAATATATGCGGCGCTGGGGCCGCCCCCCAGCCCCCGAACCCCGGGGAACCAGTCCCGTCGGTTCCCCCCGTTGGAAAAGCCGACGGGGCCTCCCTCCGCTACAGGGGCTTGAGGGCGGCCTCAGCGCTGACTATAGATTGTCACAGCATTTATTATGTCCGTTGGAATAAAAAGCATGGAATTTGCCAATTCACAAATCGACTTAGGCTTCCCGAAAGGAGGAGACTGTGGATCTTTTTGATAAATGCTATGCCTTCACTAGGGCCGAGGAAGCCCAAGAAATGGGTATCTATCCCTATTTCACACCCATCCAGGAAGTGAAAGGAAACAGAGTCATCATCGACGGGAAAGAGATGATCATGGTTGGCTCCAACAACTATTTGGGACTGATCGACCACCCGCGGGTCAAAAAAGCGGCCGAGGAGGCTTTAGAAAGATACGGAGTGTCCACCTGTGGTTCTCGATTCTTGAACGGGACACTCGATATCCATGTGCAGCTGGAGGAGAGATTGGCCCGATTCATGAACAAAGAAGCGGCTCAAGCCTTCAGTACAGGTTTTCAGACGAACCTGGGGATCATTTCGACCATCGCCGGCAAAGGAGACGCCATCATCACCGACAGGATGGTCCATGCCAGTATCATCGATGCCTGCCGACTTTCCTTTGCCAGCATCCACAAGTACAGACACAATGATATGGATGATCTAGGGAGAATTCTCTCCTCCTTAGACAAAAACATGGGTAAATTGATCGTTATTGACGGTGTGTTCAGCATGGAAGGAGATCTGGCCTACCTGCCTGGCATCGTGGAACTCGCCAAAAAATTCGAGGCGAAGGTCTTAGTTGATGATGCCCATGGGATCGGAGTCATGGGTAAGAACGGACGCGGAACAGCTGAGCATTTTGGCGTTGAGGATGATGTGGATCTGATCATGGGCACCTTCAGCAAATCTTTTGCGTCTCTTGGCGGTTTTGTCGCCGGTGATAAGAAAGTTATTTCCTACATCAAACATTTTGCTCGCTCTTTAATTTTTAGCGCCAGCATCACACCTGCCTCGGTGGCGACTGTGCTCACCGCTCTCGATATTATCCAGAATGAGCCCGAGAGGAGAGAAAGATTGTGGGAGATTACCAATAAAATGAAATCTGGATTCCAGTCTATGGGTTACCAGACAGGGCCGACAGAAACCCCGGTCATCCCGGTGATTATCGGTCATGATGAACTGACATTCATGCTGTGGAGGTTACTCAGAGAAAACGGCATTTTTACCAATCCGGTGATTTACCCGGCTGTCCCCAAAG
>SMTZ1_10005591_pt1 | contig 21830 bp, 13 predicted proteins | sample DeeMarSWOR136_30_FD_25667 | JGI IMG/M metagenome (IMG submission 25667) | reverse complement strand
GGTGTATTTACCAAGGCCGCCATGAAGCTCTATCACTGGCCGGGGCCTTCCGTCTATCCGATCGAGGGGATATCACCACATTACTCCCTGAGCGAGATACCGCCTAACATGATGGCGCGGTATTTCAGCTTCCCATCGGTAGAGAAGATGTGGCAGGCCGAGCTCAGGATAGGTGAAAGCGAAATAGCCTACGAGCTGATGGGTTTTAATGTGTCGATGGTAGCTGCGAATATCACGACAAGTAATGAAGAAGAGGAGGAGACCTTCAACCGCATGAACAGGGAAGTGCAGGGGCCCGGCTTCTTTATAATCATAGCCGGCGACACTCCGGCAGACTTCGAATACAAGAAGCGAGTACTGGAGAAGATTGTCAGTGAAGCTGACGGGAAGTCTCTAAAAGCAGTCGAAGATCCCAGGATAGAAGGAATTCTGATGTGCCAGTGCACAAGAATCTCCGCCTCCATCAGGGAGACATTCCGTAACGGCGGAGCGTTCAATTCGATTCCTATCATGGGCCAGAGAGACCTGACCATCAAGTGGGCGATAGGAGCCGGTAAAGCGAAGGAGCCTTTGATAGAAAAAGGCCTGATAGTGGATGACGGCGGAGCCTTTTTCGGATGGGGAGTTGAACAGGGACATCTTGGTAAAACGGAGATATTCTGCAAGTTCGACCCTCTTAATCCTGAAGCCAAGGCCGCCGTGGAAGGATGGCAAAAAGAGCAAAACATAAGGGCTTTTAAGGAACGCTACTTCGCATCGACGATGGGCCCACAAGATGAAATCGGACCGGCTTTATGCAATTACCATTTATGGTGGAGGAAATTTAAGGAAGCAATTGATCCGAATGGCGTAACACCGGAGGGAGGTATGCTTGTCTAGCCCCTGCTAACGGGGGATGAGTAGTCTTTTCGTTAAAGCGTAACTAGGAGCGACCTGCCCAGTAAAATATGCCAATTTGATATCTACTAGGGGAACTGGAAGGCTGATAGTCCTGAACGGGACAACCCATATTACCCAATCGATGTCATTCTAATAATCCTGACGATGCATACTAAGTTTTACCTGATCTACTAATGTGGAGCTATTGACAAAATAGAAATCAGCAACTATATTTTATATGCCAGTATACATAATAATTTAACATAGTAATCTAAATCCTGCATGAAATGCCACATCCAGATATAGAAGCGCTAGAAAATTACCTTCATCTGATCAATCGGGATAGTAGGGGGCTAATGCTGATTTTCTAAAATAGAACCCTTGAGCTTGAATCGAGTAATAGCGCAAGTGGTCAAAATGAGGATCAGAGAAAGCAGCAGGAAGAGGTTTATCGGCATACTAGCGGTGGCGGCAGTACTTCTGTTTTCGCTCATTCCCACTCTACCGGTAAAGGGACAACCACCTGGTACGCATCTGAAAGCCCGTATATAGCGGTAACAGGGAGCGTTACAGTCCAGGGAGAGCTTATCATTGAGCCGGGAGTCGTGGTAAAGTTCGAGTCGGATTGCCGAATTCGGGTCAGCGGTTCCCTCTCTGCAGAAGGAGATTCTGAAAACCCTGTAGTCTTCACCTCATATAACGATGACGAATATGGAGGCGATACCAACGGTGATGGTCCCTCTGAAGGAAACCCAGGAGACCAGGAGACTGGGTCGCGGTGGACTTCAGTAGCGGTGGAACAGGCACGCTTCAGCATACTATAGTCCGATGGGGAGGAGCTTACTCAGGCTATAGTTATCGCGCTAATGTGATTGCGAAAAATCCGACTACATCAGTTACTCTCCAGGACTGCGTGGTCGAGGGAAGTTCTCACGATGGCATCTGCTTTTACGATAGGGCCCCTGCCGAAATTATTGGGACTATCGCTCAGGATAATGGCGGTAATGGAATATCCTTGCGCTCTTCACAGGGACAGACTATTACGGGCACTATCGCCCAGTGCACCATCCAGAATAACGGCTACGATGGAATCTATGCACAGCACGCCTCCATCGACTTACAGAGCGACAACATCAGCGGCAACAGGTTCCCCATCAGCATAGGCGGCGAAGTTACGCTGTCGCATGACGGCGATAACACTATCTCGGGGAACACATTTGACAGGGCGATAGGCATAGCTCAGGGAATTACCGGGAGAGATAACTCGATATCCGGGACCTTGCTTGCAGCAGATGCCCTTCCGCAACCCATCCGCTCGTATCTCTTCATGGCCTACACTACTGTTGCCAGCGGTACGGAGCTCGTACCTCAGCCAGGGGCAGTGTTGAAGTTTGCGGAAGGGTGCCAACTGAGAGTGGCAGGTACTATGACAGCTCCGGGAACCGCTGATGACCCGATAGTTTTCACATCATACAGGGATGATGAGTATGGAGGTGATACTAACGATGATGGTCCTTCCGAAGGTGCACCAGGAGACTGGATCACACTGATTTTTAGTGACGGTGGAGTCGGGACACTCCAGCATGCTATCGTTCGATGGGGAGGAGCTTACACAGGCTACGACTATCGGGCCAATGTGATTGCAGCACACACAGCTACATCGGTTACACTACAGGACTGTGTAGTCGAGGGAAGTTCCCAAGATGGTATCTGCATTTACGCTAGGGCTTCTGCTGAAATAAGGGGAACTATCACCCAGAATAATGGTGGTAATGGAATATCAATCCGCTCATCTATTGGGACTACTAGTATTGCAACTATCGCCCAGTGTACCATCCTGAACAACGGCTATGATGGAGTCTATGCCCAGCACGCCTCCATCGACCTACAGGGCGACAATATCACCGGCAACAGGTTCCCCATCAGCGTAGGCGGTGAGGTGAACTTTTCACACGATGGTAATAACAGCATCTCGGAGAACACGTATGACAGGGCTATAGGTATAGCCTATGGCATACAGAATCGAAGCTTTTGGATGGCTGGGACCTTGCTTGGGGCAGATTCCCTACCTCAACCTATTCGCTCATATCTCTTCATGGTTTCCCCCAGTGTTCTCTCTGACAGGGAGCTTGTGCCCCAGCCAGGGGCAATATTGAAGTTTGCGCAAGGGTGTCAACTAAGAGTTGCGGGCACCTTAACAGCCATTGGAACTGTTGATGACCCGATAGTGTTCACCTCATATAGGGATGACGAATATGGAGGCGATACCAACGCTGATGGCTACTCGGAGGGCGTGCCGGGCGACTGGGATAGGCTGGAGATGGGTGATGGTATGGGAGTAGTTTGTCAGCTTGAACATATGTTGATCCGCTTTGGGGGATCCGGTAACTACGGAAGCTTCCGGACATACTACCATTCCACTCTCCCTGACGAAACACTCACCTCGATAGCTGACTCAAGGGTAGAGCAGAGCTCCTCTGCCGGGATTAACTCAAACAATAGCCTTTTGAGTCTTGGGAGTGTTGAGGTGGTCGGATGTGAAGGCGATGCTGTAGAGGTATTGAACCACAGCCAGGTCACCCTGGAAGATTGCTCTCTACTTGATAATTCGGAAAGTGGTGTCTATATTAATGACTCGGAGATTACGCTTAATGGTAATACAATTTCGGGAAACGCCTATCCTCTTAGTGTAGGGTCTGAGGTTGTCCTCCATCAAAATGGAAGTAATACCATTATAGGAAATACATTCAACCGTGCGGTCGAACTTCGAGGGAATTACATGCGTGGGACGTATTACGGTCCTGACAACCTACCTCAACCTCTTGATACATACGTATTGAAGGATGAGTGGAGTACTATCCAGACACCTAGTGGTAATAGTCTAAACATAGAGCCTGGTGCCATAGTAAAATTTAAGCAAGGAAACGCAGGCTTGGTGGTTTATGGCTCGATTATGGTCGTTGGGACTGCAGATAAGCCGATAGTCTTCACCTCGTACAAGGATGATGAATATGGCGGTGATACTAATGGTGATGGCTACTCTACCGGAGAGCCAAGCGACTGGAACGGAATAAATATAATCAGCGATATTCCAGCGGTCCTGGATAATGTCAAGATCCGATATGGATGGTATGGAATACATGCATCCGGCTCACACCCGAGGGTTATAAATTCAACAATCCAGTTCAGCCAGAGGGAAGGGCTGTACTGCGAATCAGGAACTGAGTTAATCGTTATGAATTCTAATATTATGGATAACGGTCGAAGTGGAATTTACGTCGAGCAGAGCTCTGCCAATATTACCCAATCCTCGCTCAGCAATAATACTAACGCAGGTATCCATGCTAAAGACTCCCGGTTTCACATCGCCCGCTGTACCATCTTCGGAAATGATTACCCCATCTGGCTTCAGGGAAGTATGGAGTTCTCCCATGAGTTCAATATTATCCTTCACAATACCTACAACCGGGCAATCCTGGTGACAGCGGGTACTATCAATGGAACACTCTATAGTACCCAGCACCTGCCACCTCCGATTACTTCTTATACTATGGACATCTGGCCTGGAGTGACAGTATCAGCCGGTGAGGTGCTTGAGATAGAGCCGGGAGCTATCTTGAAGTTCGACGCCGGATATTTACAGGTCTATGGAACCTTACATGCAGAAGCAAGCCAGGGGAACGAGATTATCTTCACGTCTTACAGGGATGATGAATACGGAGGTGATACGAACGCTGATGGTCTTTCTTCAGGTGAGCTGGGAGATTGGGGAGGGATTATCTGGTTTGCTAGTTCAACCGATTCTGTTCTGCGTCATGCCGTAGTACGCTATGGCGGATTGGATGGGAGTCTCCATTTCAGCGGGGCAAACCCTCTTGTTGAAAACTGTATGATAAGCCAGAGTAACCGTGGCGTCTACTGCAGAGACGCAGCAACTCCGCTTCTCTATGGCAACCTTATCACCGAAAACGGAGTGGGAATTTACTGCCGGGATGGGGCATCCCCGATTATCGGGGGTGCAGCCGAGTTCCAGAACGACATCTTTGGAAACACGGAATACGCCGTTCAGAACTTGGATTCAAGTGTAACCGTAGATGCCCGTTTCAACTACTGGGGAGACCCGACCGGTCCCTATGACCCATCTGAGGGCCCACCGCTGAACAACCCGGACGGGCTGGGTGACATGGTGACCGACTACGTAGATTACGGCTCGTGGACATCTGCTCCTTCGGAGACGGGAAGACCTCAAAGAGGCCCGGACGTTTGGGTTGAATTGATTGGTGACCTGATAGTCCCACCGGAGCCTACCGCCTATCAGGTCTGGTACGGCAATGACGGTGATATCTCAGCAGGAAATGCTACTCTACAGCTTAATCTACCTGAAGGGCTCACCTATAATACGGATTCGAGCGGGCTTACGGCAAATGTCTCTGTCGATTTACGCACGATTACCTGGCAATTGGGAAGTTTGGCTCCCTGGGAGAATAACTCCTTCTATATATCGGCTAATACTACAGAAGGAGTCGCCGGGGAACTGACCACTCAGGTGCAGATTTCGACCCTTGCAGAGGACCAGAACCTCACCAACAACACGTCATCCTTGGAAAGCAGTGTCGAGGAACCAGAACCAAGAATAGATTTGTACATCTATAGTGAGCGTTTGAGGCCCGGATTTACATCTGAATGCACTGTGTTCTACGTTAACACAGGTACAAGTCCTGCCTATGATGCGAGAGCAGTAGTTCAGCTTGATACCTCAACCTTTGAGGACGGTACAAGGAGAATGCACTTTGTCGATGCGGATGCTTCCGACCCTGAAGTAACTTATGAATATGACGCCGAGACGCATACTGTTACGTTCTATCTGGGAGATGTCTATCCAACCTATAGTTATCGCCCCTTTGGTCTGATTCCGCGTACATACCGTTTCTGGCGAAACGTGGATAGGCTGAACACTCCCTGCACACCAATGGGCTGTGTCATCAGTGTTTACCAAAGAAGTGAAGGCGCTGAGGCGGCGCTGTCGATGTCCGGCGTCCCCTGGGATGTGCCCGGGCACGTGGTGGGATCGGCTGACCCCAATGATAAGCAGGTTTCACCCGGCGGATACGACTGGAGTGCGGGATATGTCAGGGGAGATAAGCCCTTCACCTACACGGTACGGTTCGAAAATAAGCCTGAGGCGACGGCTGAGGCAACTTACATTACCATCGAGGACTATTTCGATGTCAACCTTGACTGGTCAACGCTTGAAGTAACCGGCATCAAGGTCGGCGACACACTCTACTCACCTCTATCCTACGACCGTGGAACACTCGAAATTTCTTTTGACCCGACCGCAGGCTTCCTGCAATTCTTCTTCGATGGGATAGACCTCTATCCCAACGTGAACCCTCCCGAGGGAGAAGGGATGGTCGCATTTACCATAGCTCCAAAGCTGGACCTTCCGGATGGAACCCAGATACGTAATGAAGCGTCTATAGTCTTTGATTACAACGCACCGATAATAACACCGGAGACCGTAAACACCATAGACAAGACACCGCCACAATCTCATGTGCTACCGCTTCCAGAGACTTCAGATAACACGACCTTCGAGGTGAGATGGGAGGGGACTGATGCAATTTCAGGTGTCCGACATTATACCATCTTCGTCTCCGTAGGTGGAGGTGATTTTACGCCATGGACAACTAATACTACGGATACGTCGGCTAACTTCACCGGTGAAATAGGATATACCTATGCCTTTTACAGCACAGCCTTTGATAACGCGTGGAATTTAGAGAGCCCCCCCACCATGCCCGATACCCAGGTCTCAATCTCTGTTCAACCCGGAGATGCCAATGGCGACAATATCACTAATATATTCGACATGACCAAAGTGGCCAGGATAATTCTCGAACTGGACAACCCCACTCCCGGAGCTGATGCTAATCAGGATGGCAGTATTAATGTCTTCGACATGACTAAAATAGCCAGGATAATTCTCGAGCTGGACTAACCGGATTGAACATTTGCCGGTCCTGTCACCTCAGACATGATATGTAGCGACTCGTAACAAATCTCAAAAGGTTTCCTCAACGGCGGATGAATCCATCAGTTTTCGGAGGATTTTACCCGCTTTTTGGAGGGTTAATTTAGCCTCAGCTTGAGCCTGAGATGGCGTCCCTGGATGGATTCGAACCCACGACCCGCTGCTTAGAAGTTATGAGTTCAAATTTCAGGGATTTTTAATAATTTTGAGGTTAACTTAACCCGGAGATTTGGGCACAATCTGTCGAAGCAGCTGGTCTTTTTTTTCCGGGTCATCACCTCCTTTTTTAACATAATTTTCAACATTCTCATCTAATTTAGTGATAAAGTCAAGAATTATTCAAATATAGCGATAAATAGGGCATATGGTTGACATAAATTTAAGTCATGTGTTCATCCCGATATTAGTGCAGTGGTAGTTGACTAACTGAGTTATCAAGTTATAGGGGAGCATCAATGCTCCCCTATATAAGTGGTCGTTACAAGGACAGGTCGTTTATCGTTAAGAGGAGGAAGTGGTAAAGTTCCAGGTCTCCTTATTTGCGATCCCATCATAGCTGTTGCCGTCATCATCGGTAAAGGCGGTAGCATCGATAAGAACATAATAGCCAGTGCCATTTACAAAATCAGAAGACGGATTGATGGTTACTATTTCTCCTTCTCCCGAGATGGTGACATTAACCGAAGCCACATCGATTTGTTCGATGGTTGAATTATCCGAGTACTTCTTGATGGTGATGTTGCCGGTTCCTTTGACCATGGCATCATCAAAGGTGAGCACTAGATTATCACTTACGGCAACATCGGTAGCATTATCAAATGGGCTATAGTCCAGCACCGTAGGTGCCAGCTGGTCATTTAATGTCTTGGTGCCGGTAGTCTCGGTGATGGCGGCGGCATTGCCGGCAATGTTGTAGATTGATGAATCGTGAGGTCTGATCTCAATAGTCTCCACACCACTCGGTGTACCGGTAATGCTGATATTAACCCTGATTGTACTCTCACCACCCGTCAAGGCTCCTCCTGAGGTATTGTTAACACTTGAGATTGTGGCGTCGGTGGCACTACCTCCATTCTGGTTGAAGATGAGATTGAAGTTAGAAGATTCTACCGGAGTGGTACCGCCAGAATCGCCGTAGGCTCCCTCACTGAATGCTATGTCTATATATGAATTGTCCGAGGCTAAGGTTCCACTATTAATCGTGAAAGGGGTAATAACGGCTGTGGTGAAGTTCCAGATATCCTTATTGGATATTCCGGCGTAGCTGTTGCCGACGTTATCGGTAAAGGCAGTCGCATCGATAAGAACATAGTAGCCAGTGTCAGTGGCGAAATCAATGGACGGGTTAATGATTACCTGTGCTTCCGAGATGGTGACATTTTCTGAATTTACATCGATTTGTTCGAAGAGAAAGTCGTCATCCCTCATGATGGTGATGTTGCCGGTTCCCTTGACCATGTCCTCATCGAAAGTGAGTGTCAGGTTATCACTTACGACAACACCGGTAGCATTATCAGGTGGGCTATAGTCCAGCACCGTAGGTGCCTGTGTATCCGCTTCTTCTTCTGATTCTACCGGTTCTGATATTACCTGAAGCTTGACTACCGGCTTAAAAAGAACTTTGTCCTCTTCTTGTTTTTTGCCTCCAGTTATAATGACTGACTTGGCAGCGTCAATGTCGACAATAAGTGTAATGCTACCTCCAGCTTCCAATGTAAAGGGGTGGACAAACTTCAGCTCACCACTGGGGACTTCAGCTTCCTGAACAACATCATCATAATCGACAATAACCTCAAATATGGTCATACGCAGTTGAGTGTATTTACCGGCTTTTACCTCCCCATCAGCAAGAAGCATGGTTAGCCCGTTCTGAAGGTCGAGAAGATTAAAGGGCTTCTCATGGGTGACATTTAAAGACGTCCATTTACCTGATGTTCCATCACCTCCCGCTTTATGAACCTCTACCTTGGATACAGTAATATTAACACTGTGTACATCATGTTTGGGCGCATCGGTAACAAGCACCTGGATAATGCCTGTTGATGGTTCGGTGACTGACTCTTGTGTTGGGGGAGCAGGTATTATAGTGGTGTTCCCATTAATTTGCTCTTGTGACGAAGGAACAGGTATTGTAGTTGAGCTACCATTAGTTTGCTCTGGTGGCGGAACAGAACCAGGAGTTGTTTGACCTCTCTCTGTACTAGGCGCTTCAGCAGGAATGGATGTCGCCGGGCTAGTCGGACTGGATACTGGTTTAGGCACGGAGACATTGCTATGGCCATTACCATAATAAACATAAAAGCTCTTTTCATTTTCATTTCCTCCTCATAATTGAATTTGTCGTCTATTATATAGAACGAATAATACGCAGACTTGTCAGGGAACGATTAGTGATACTTTAGTACCAGGATCAGAATGCAGGAAGGCGAATAAATTTATTAATCGTCTTTGATACCCAGTTTTTTATTATTGGACTTCTCTTTGTTCGCCTTCTCTTTGGACTTAATAGGCCTATGATCGGCACCACTCTGGTCTACCTGAGGCTTGAGGATATACTTTATACCACTCTGGGGGCTACCGGCTGCAACTACCGTAAGATCGTAAGTAAACGTGGTTAATTCTTGAGCACTAACTTGAAAACGCTTTGAAATATGCAATTTTTGACTGGGTAGCTTGATCTCTACTTCCTCGCCTGTTTCCTTTAGGAAACCGCGAACATCCGATACCTCGATCGATACAGAGGCATATTCTCCCTCCGGTATATCACCTCTCCAAATTTCCTGAGTCTTTTCTCCCTGCACGAGAGTCAAATCAACCTCTCCTATCTCTGGCTCAAACTCAATCAACTGATCTGAGTCACCACTTCTAAGTAAATTAATTTTTAAAATAGATACATTAACACTCTCAAAGTCGTTGATTGCATTGACATCATCGCTTATTAGAAAAGCAAAGTTGCCCTCGGCGCTGGGTCGTGCAACGATCATCGCCGGATATGGTTCTGGCTGAGGGCCAGGTACTACCTGAGGTGGTTCGGGCTGAGGGCCAGCCTGAGAGGGTTCGGGCTGGGGTCCAGGTACTACCGGAAGTGATCCAGGCTCGGGGCTGGGTACCACGGTGCTTGGTCCGGGATAAGGAACAGTTTCTTCAGGAAGCAAAGCCGGTATTGCTCCAAAATAACCTATTAACGCTATTATTAGAACCACAGCTGCTGTAGCCCAGACTCTTGACCAGCCTTGAAGCCAACCAAACAGTGGCTGTCTTTCCTCGCGTCTCCTTACCAAGTCTTCAAGAGCCGTGTTGAAACGCTCCTTAGCTGCCCTTTTGACGCTGGGGGAAGGTACAAATGAATACGTGTCTCTAGCCTTAAAAATAATCTGAAGCAATGGTCTGAGTCGCTCGGCTAAATCCGGATAATTAGCAAGACAGGAGTCGACGCTCTCACCCCGGTTTATACTATCGATACACTTATCTAGTATTTTGTCAAAGTCATTTATCATATTATTCGGTCTTCCCTAAAATCAATCATCTGCAGATAGCAGATTGCGTAACCTCTCTATAGCCGCCCGTTGCATCTCACGAACGGCTCCATCGCTCTTGTTTAAAACTTGGCCTGCCTCTCTGGAAGATAACCCGCTAAAGAAACGTAACCCCAATACTTCTCTCTGTTCCTGTGTAAGTTGTTCCATAGCTTTTGTCACCCGTTCGAGATCAATAATCCTCTCCGCTACATCTGCTGGATTTATTCCGCCTTCTATTTCCACTTTATCTATTGGAACCGTCTTGCGCTTTTGCATTTTTCTAAAGTAGTCTATTACCAGATTGTGAGCAATCTTGAAAAGCCATGCCTGCATCGGGACTCCGCGTTCTCTATATGACTTCAAGGAGTCAAGTGCTCTCAGGAATACATCTCCGGCAATATCCTCGGCCTCGCTCCGATCTCCTATACGTAAATAAGCATACCGCGCAATCTTATCGAAATATTCTTCGTAAAGGCTAGAGAGAGCAGATTCATTATAATCTTTATCATCAGCTTTTCTCTTGATAAGATTATCATCCATATCGTACTACCTATCACATGTATACACCTCCAAAATTATACAACAATGCTATTAGAATATTGATATGCCAGTATAGTACTTATTTACCTCTATTATTTGTAACGTAAATATGAGGATTTTGTCAGCAATCGATGTCTGAACCTATTTCGTAAGCTGCTGATAGGAACACTGAATGTGAAAATGCGAAATAAGCAGAGACAAACTTCAGAAAAGAAATAAAGACGCGCTTATGAGCAGATGATATAGATATATCTTGTGGGTGGTAAATATGATAATATAAAGGGCCGCCCGGTCTTTAGAAGGTATGAGTTCAAATTTCAGAGATTTTCAACAATTTTGAGGCTAGCTTAACCCCGAGAATTAAGCAAAATCCGCCGAAGCAGCGGGTCTTTTTGTCGTTTTCGGAGGATTTTGCCCACTTTTTGGAGGGTTAATTTAGCCTCAGCCTGAGCCTGAAATGGCGTCCCTGGAGGGATTCGAACCCACGACCCGCTGCTTAGAAGGCAGCCGCTCTATCCAACTGAGCTACAGGGACGGGCATATTCACCTAAAATGTAGCATGAATACAGAGTTGAGGTCAATACGGTCGTACGTTAATGTCAATCGTGAATACTAAATGTATGGAATGTATTCCGGTATTAATCAACCGGCTTGATCAGTATATCAGCAACTGCCCATCCTAATACGGTAGCACAGGTAACAATCACTCCGGCAATCAATACCCCAATGGAAATAGACAGTATGGCGTGCCTGAATTTCAGTCCAAGGAGGACGGCGGCAATAGAGCCCGTCCAAGCGCCGGTTATCGGGAAAGGGATAGCGACGAACAGTGCCAGGCCAATGCGTTCATACCGCTCAATGATTTTACCTCTTTTTCTGGTTCGTTCAAAAAACCATTTCAGAATCCTGTCAAAGAAGTATACCTTGCTCAGCAATTGTACAATAGTATCAAGGAACAATAGAATAAAGGGAACCGGCAAGAGATTGCCAACAATACCAAACACGAAGGCGTAATACCAGGGGAAATCATATATGCTTACAGCAATCGGTATGGCACCCCGCAGCTCCGATATGGGTGAAGCGGCAATAGCAATCACTTTCAGGATATCGGAAATGTCCATGTTCGCAAATTTCTCATAGGGCGCTTTTTCGCGTTATAGCTGCATAAATGCCTGCGATGAGAAATCATCCTTTACTAGAATTTCACTCTGGTGAGTGTAACAAATAGACACTAACAGCGTCAAGCTGATTGCCCGGAACATACATCAATGTAATATCAGCTTGACAATTATTCGTTTTCATTGATAGTATTGAAATTGGTTGTCCTGATTGATAAGTAAGAAGACTATGCCGAGATTGCTGGATAAAATCGATAGTCCCGCTGATTTGAAAGGATTATCGTTAGCGGCACTGGAGCAATTAGCCGCTGAAATCAGGCATGAAATTATAACCACGGTGACCAATACCGGTGGGCATTTAGCTTCCAATCTTGGTGTCGTTGAACTCACCATAGCTCTACATCGAGTCTTTAACAGCCCCAGAGACAAAATTATCTGGGATGTAGGACACCAGAGCTATGTTCATAAATTACTTACCGGTCGTAGAAAACATTTCGACTCTCTGCGTCAATACAAAGGATTATCAGGTTTTACCAGTCGTGACGAGAGCCAGCACGACCCCTTCGGTGCAGGTCATGCCAGTACCTCGGTCTCGGCTGCCCTCGGCATGGTCATCGCTCGCGACCTCGCCGGCGATGATTACCAGGTAATTCCCGTTATCGGCGATGGTGCCATAACTGCTGGGATGGCTTTTGAGGCACTTAATCAGGCGGGCCACCTCGGTTCCAAACTCATTGTGGTGCTCAATGACAACGGTATGTCAATTTCTCCTACGGTCGGTGCCCTGGCCAAGCTCCTCAGTAAAGTCCGGTTTAACCAGCGTATAGGCGAAGCCAAGAAAAAAGGCCGGAAAATAATGACTTCGCTTCCTATGGGCAGCAAATTGTGGGGTCTAGGCCAGGAGCTCGAGAGCAGGGTCAAGGGGTTTTTTACGCCGGCACCGATATGGGAGGAACTCGGCTTTACATATATCGGGCCTATTGACGGGCACAATATTCATGACCTTGAATCGGTTCTCGCTCAGGCAAGAGACCGTGCCAACCGGCCGACTCTGGTTCATGTTATCACTACCAAGGGCAAGGGCTACAGTCCTGCCGAGAGTAATGCTGTTTATTTCCACGGTGTGCCAGCCAAAGGAGGCGACAACGGCGAGGTATTGACCTACAGCGAGGTATTTGCCCAGACGGTGCTCAGGCTGGCCCGCCAGGAACCCAGACTGGTAGTGATTACACCGGCCATGCCCGAAGGGAACTGCCTGAGCATTGTTGAAGCTGAGTTCCCGGAACGTGTCTTTGACGTCGGCATCTGTGAGCAGCACGCTGTTACCTTTGCCGCAGGACTGGCCACGCAGGGTTATATACCGGTCGTGGCGATATATTCAACATTCCTGCAACGTGCCTTTGACCAGATTATTCATGACGTCTGCCTTCAGAAGCTCCCCGTGGTCTTCGCCATTGACCGTGGCGGGATTGTCGGCGATGATGGCAAGACACATCAGGGCACATTTGACATTTCTTATCTCACGTTAATACCCGACTTGATTGTAGCAGCGCCGAAGGACGAAAATGAGCTTCAACACCTGTTGTATACGGCAATAAAGGCGGGAAGCCCCATGGCTGTACGCTATCCTCGCAGTGCTGGCCTGGGGGTGGCATTGGACGCTGTACTTCATGAAATCCCCATAGGCGAGGGTGAGATAATAAGACAAGGAGAAGACGCCGTCATCCTGGCTCTGGGCGCCTCGGTGGTTACTTCTCTGGAGGCGGCTGATGGACTGGCCGCAAAAGGAATTGATGCTGCCGTAGTTAATGCGCGTTTTGCCAAGCCTCTGGACATGCCGCTGATAACTGACCTGACCAGTCGAATTAAACGCATGGTTACGGTTGAGGAAAACGTACTGAGTGGCGGATTTGGCAGCAGTGTTTTAAAAATGCTTCGGGAATCTGGTCACAGCGATATGCAGGTGGCGAACATTGGTATCCCGGACGAGTTTGTAGAGCATGGGACTCAGGCTGTTCTGCGGGCTAAATACGGACTGGATTCAGAAGGTATTCAGCGGCAGGTTTTAAAACTGTTCCCTGAAAACATGGTTGATCTGTCGCTAAAGGTCAGGGATGAGGCGGAGACCGCCTGATTATCGAACATCATTATGCTGTATAGTCGGGTAGGGCAGGGGGTTGAATTTGATGCGTAAGTTCATAGTCGGTCAACTAATCGGGGTTGGTTACTTTGTATTTATCCGGAAGGTGGATTGAGAATCAGGCGGACAGGATTACGCCTGATTCTCTTTTTGATGATCATCGATAACCAGGAGTAATACATGAACAAGATGACCGTCAGAGACATAGAGGTTACCGATAAAAGGGTTCTGGTTCGGGTTGATTTCAATGTCCCTGTGGACCCTGGTACCGGGGTTATAACTGATGATAGCCGCATACGGGCCGCTTTACCTACTATTCAATATCTTATTGAACGTAATGCCAGGGTTATTCTGATTTCTCACCTGGGTAGACCCAGGGGAAAGGTTGTTGATGAATTGCGGTTGACCCCTATTGCCCAGCGTCTCTCTCAAATCCTGGGTCAGCAGGTGGGCGTTGCCGTCGACTGTATTGGCCCCGAAGTAGAGAGGTCGGTGGAAACCCTGCGCGATGGTGATGTTTTACTCCTAGAGAATCTCCGTTTTCATTCCGATGAGGAAACGGGTAGTGCCGATTTTGCCAAGGCTTTAGCCCGGCTGGGTGATATTTTCGTTAATGACGCTTTTGGTACTTCTCATCGCGCTCATGCCTCGATAGCCGGCATCGCTCAATACCTGCCGGCTGTAGCCGGGCTACTGCTGGAAAAAGAGATTAATACTCTGGGTGGACTTTTAGAAAATCCGGTACACCCCTTTGTGGCTATATTCGGCGGGGCTAAAGTCAGCGACAAGGTCAGTATGCTGAAAAATATCATGGGCAAGGTGGACTGCCTGTTAATCGGTGGTGGTATGGCGGCTACGTTCCTGAAAGCCAAGTCCTGCGAGGTAGGCCAGTCGATGGTTGAGGAAGATAGCCTGGGCACAGCGGCCGGGCTGATTGATGAGGCAGAGAGGAGTGGTGCGCGGCTCCTGCTGCCGGTTGATGTCATCGTAGCTGAACGAATTGATTTAGGAGCCCGGGGAGAGGAGATTTCTGTAGACAGCATTCCACCTGATAAAAGGATTGCCGATATCGGTCCGCAGACCATAGAGAACTTCAGCCGGGAGTTACGAAGCAGTAAAACGGTATTCTGGAACGGCCCCGTTGGCGTGGAAGAGATAGCACAGTTTGCCGGGGGAACGAAAAAGCTGGCCAGACTGCTGGCCGGACTGGAAGCAACCACCATAATTGGTGGCGGCTCGACGGCTGAGGTAATGAATGCCATGGGACTGGCCGATAAGGTTACTTTCGTCTCCACTGGTGGTGGCGCTTCGCTGAAGTTCCTGGGTGGTGAAGAACTACCGGGTGTGGTAGCACTGCGTGACAGAGAGTCGTGATATGGATAATCTGGAGTTGATAAAGGAAATCTCCAGGTCTTCGCCAACGAAGATTATTCTGCTGGTGATTGACGGTCTGGGTGGACTGCCGAATCCGGAAACCGGCAGGACGGAACTGGAGGCTGCCAAAACGCCTAACCTGGACGAGTTGGCTGTCCTCGGAATATGTGGTATGGCTGACCCCATAGCGCCCGGGATAACGCCCGGCAGCGGTCCGGGCCATCTGGCTCTGTTCGGTTATGATCCCATAAGCTGCCTTATTGGCCGCGGCGTTCTGGAAGCCATTGGTATTGATGTCGAGCTTCAACCGGGGGACGTGGCAGCCCGCGGTAATTTCTGCACCATCGACAAAAAAGGCTTGATTACCGACCGCCGGGCGGGGCGTATCCCGGACAAGAAATGCGCTGAGCTGTGTAAATTGCTCGATGGTATATCCATTAACAGCGTCAAGATTCTGGTCTATCCGGTGAGAGAACACCGTTTTGTAGCTGTGTTCCGCGGCGAGAATCTTACACCCGATGTCACCGAGTCCGACCCCTCGCAGGTAGGAGTTACGGCTTTAGCCATTAAGGCCCTGAATTCTGAAGCCAGTAAGATGGCTGATATTGCTAACCAGTTTATAGCTCAGGCGGGAACTCGGCTGGCCGAGCATCATCCTGCCAATATGGTGCTGCTTCGGGGCTTCTCTAGGCAGCCCAACCTTCCTACCATGAGTGAAATATACAAGCTGAAGCCGCTGGCTATTGCTGTTTATCCTATGTACCGGGGACTAGCCAGACTAGTCGGTATGGATGTCGCCAGCACAGGGACAACACTTGAAGATGAGTTCAAAACGTTAAAGCAGAACTATGCTAATTATGATTTCTTCTTCCTGCATGTAAAGTGGACCGACAGCGCCGGTGAGGATGGCGATTTTGGCCGCAAGGTGCAGATTCTGGAACAAATTGATAAGACCCTGCCCGCCGTGGTCAATCTGGAACCCGACGTGCTGGTTGTCACCGGCGACCACTCCACGCCATCGGTCCTAAAGGGCCACAGCTGGCATACGGTGCCTGTCCTCTTGCATTCTAAGTACTGCCGTCCTGACGCCGTTGAGAAGTTCTCCGAGACGGCTTTTCTATCCGGCGGACTGGGCAGGCTCCAGCTAACACAGGTCATGCCCCTGGCTATGGCAAATGCCCTGAAACTGACGAAATTCGGTGCTTAGGAGGCCATCATGCGCATGCCGATGATTGCCGGAAACTGGAAAATGAACACGACCGTGGATGAAGCTGTCCAGCTTGTTAAATCAATGCTGTCCGGACTCGATAAAACAGGCGGTGTTGAAAAGATGGTCTGTCCTCCCTTTGTTTCCCTGGCGGTGGTCAGGGACCTGCTTAAAGGAAGCTCCGTCAAACTGGGAGCCCAGAATGTCTTCTATGAAACAAAGGGGGCTTATACTGGCGAGGTTTCACCGTTGATGCTCGCTGGACTGTGTGACTATGTCATCATCGGGCACTCCGAGCGCCGGCAGTATTTCGGCGAGACCGGTGAGTTTATCGATAAGAAAGTGAAGGCGGTAATTGAGATTGATTTAAAGCCCATTCTCTGTATCGGCGAAAGACTGGAGGAGAATGAGGCGGGTAAGACGGAAGAGGTCCTGACCCGTCAGCTTATGGCCTCCTGTGAACGTCTGTATTTTCTCGGCGGAATGGTCATCGCCTACGAACCGGTGTGGGCTATCGGCACCGGCCGGTCAGCCACGGGTGAACAGGCGAATATGACCATCGGTTTTATCCGGCAGCTGGTTTCCCATCAGCACGGTAGCGACATTGCTGATAATGTGCGTATTCTCTACGGCGGCAGCGTTACCGCCGACAACATCGTTGAAATCATGGGGCAGAGTGAGATTGACGGGGCTCTGGTCGGCGGGGCCAGTCTGAAAGCCGACGATTTTTTAAGTATAGTTAAACAGACCGCGGATATTCGGGGTCTTACCTGATGGCATGAAGCCTCTGGTTGCTATAGTTGGTCCCACCGGGGTCGGCAAGAGCCGGCTGGCTCTACATCTGGCCGGTCTTTTTCATGGAGAGATTGTCAGTGCCGACAGCCGGCAGGTCTACCGGTATATGGATATCGGTACGGCCAAACCGAGTCCACAGCAATTATCTCAGATCCCTCACCATTTAATCGATATCATTAATCCCGACGATGATTTCAGTCTGGCTCAGTATCAGGAACTTGCCTATCAGGCCATTAGTGACATTCAACGACGCGACCGGCTTCCGTTCCTGGTGGGGGGCAGCGGTCTGTACGTAAGGGCGGTACTGGAGGGCTGGCAGATACCTGGAGTGTCGCCTGACCTTGAATTCAGGTATAATATTGAGAAAAGGGTGGATGAAAGCGGTATTGACGGGCTTTATGAGGAGCTTGTCAGCGTCGATCCCGAGGCGGCCAGCAAGATAGACCGCCGCAACGTGCGCCGTGTGATAAGAGCCCTGGAAGTCTATGCAAAAACGAAAAAGCCGTTTTCTAATCTCGGGCAAAAGAAAGCGCCTGATTTTAATCCCATTATCATCGGTCTGACCGCCGATAGGGCTGAGCTATACCTCATAGTTGACCGGCGGGTCGACGAAATGATGGAGCGGGGATTCGTGAAAGAGGTGGAAAATTTACTGAAAATGGGGTATCATGTAAATTTACCGGCCATGTCTGGCATTGGTTACAGGCATATAGGGGAGTTCCTGAAAGGTACAATATCACTGGAAGATGCCAGGCAGAGTATCAAGACGGAGACGCACCGGTTTATCCGTCACCAGTATGCATGGTTCAGACTGAATGACAAGAAGATACACTGGTTTGATATTACACACCAGGCTTATTCGGAAATAGAAAAGGTGACTGCTGAATTCGTAAAGAGCGAATATTAGAGACTGGGAAGCGAGACAGCCAATGGATTTTACCAAAATGCAGGGAGCGGCCAACGACTTCGTACTGTTGGAGGCTAATGATAAGCGGCGTGACTGGACGAAGCTGGCTATAGCCATGTGTGACCGTCACCTTGGCATCGGCGCCGACAGCCTGTTGCTGCTGATGCCTTCGGACAGGGCGGATTTCCGTATGCGTACCTTTGATGCCGATGGGTCGGAGGCTGAAACATGCGGCAATGGTATCAGGTGTCTGGCCAGATACGTCATGGAAAAGGGGCTTATCAGGTCGGGAGTTGGCGATATAACTGTGGAGACCTTAGCCGGTATCAGCCGGGTGAGATTCGAGAAAAAGGCTGGTAAGGTCGTTAAATACTGGGCCAATATGGGCAGGCCTGAATTCAACGCTGGCAAGATACCCGTAGACCTGAAACTGGGGAAGGGGGAGGCAGTTGACATAAAATCTATGCTGAGCTATAAAACCACCGTAGATAGCATGGACCTTGTGCTCAACCTGGTTTCCATGGGGAACCCGCATGCCGTTCATTTCTGCCAGGAGCCGGTGGTTGATTTCCCGTTATCCGATATCGGTCCACTGGTCGAAAACCTGCCAGTATTTCCCAATCGCGTTAACTTTGAGGTAGCCCGGGTACTGGGTAAGAACCACCTGGAAGCCCGTGTCTGGGAGAGGGGAATAGGGGAGACGCTGGCCTGCGGCAGCGGTGCCTGTGCCATAGCTGTTACCTCAACATTGCTCGGTTATACCGGACGCATTGTTGACATTAAGCTCCCCGGCGGTACACTGGACACCGAATGGAACGGGGAAGGAGAGGTAATACTCGGTGGGCCGGCGGAAACAGTGTTCGAGGGAAAATGGCCGGATTGAGGTGTGCAATATGAAGATATCAGGACGAATTGAGAAGTTAAAGCCATACTTGTTTGTCGAAATTAATAAGAAAATAGCCGAGAAGAAGGCCAAGGGTGAGGAGGTAATCAGCTTTGCCATCGGTGACCCCGATATACCGACGCCGCCACATATTATCGACCGTCTGTGCCGTGAGGCTCAGGACCCGGCCAATCACCGATATCCGGAGTCGGCGGGATTGCCCGAACTGTGGCAGGCTATCGCTAGGTGGTACCAGAAGCGTTTTAACGTCTCCCTCGACCCCGAAACAGAGGTATTACCTCTTATCGGCGCCAAAGAGGGTATTGGTCATATCGCCTTTTGTTTTATCGATTCGGGGGATATAGCGTTGGTGCCAGACCCGGCTTACCCGGTCTACTCGATTGGCACTCAACTGGCCGGTGGCCGACCTTACTACATGTCTCTCAAGGAGAGCAACGGATTTCTACCTGACCTGAGTGGCATTCGCGATTATATTCTGCAGAAGACCAAGCTATTGTGGATTAATTACCCGAACACTCCTACTGGCGCCGTCGCTGAGCTTGATTTTTTCAATCGGGTGGTAGAATTCGCCAAGAAGCATGATATCCTCGTCTGCCACGACGGGCCATACTCTGAGGTAGCCTTCGAAGGGTATCAGCCGGTCAGCTTCATGCAGGCGGACGGAGCCAGGGATATCGGCGTGGAATTTCACTCGCTGTCGAAGACCTATAATATGACCGGCTGGCGTATAGGGATGGTGGTCGGCAATGCTAAGGCGGTCGATGCCCTGAGAACACTGAAGTCAAATCTGGACTCGGGGATTCCGCAGGCTATCCAGTATATGGCTATTGAGGCATTGACCGGCCCTCAGGAATGTATTTCCGAGCATAACGCCGTTTACGAGAGGCGCCGCGACCTTATCGTTGAGGTATTGACCAGTATTGGCCTTCAGGTCAGCGTACCCAAGGCAAGCCTGTATATATGGGCCAGGGTCCCCGAGGGTTATACCTCAGTGGACTTTACCGCTGACCTGCTGGACCAGGTGGGGGTAGCGGTTACTCCCGGAGTGGGTTACGGTCGGAACGGTGAAGGTTATATACGACTGTCCCTGACCATCCCGGATGCAGCGCTGGTGAAAGGCCTGTCGCGGCTTTCGGGGTGGCGTAACACCCGGCGCCTGACACTCAAAAAGTAATTGAACAGAATTCTTTATCTGAGGAGACAATTATCGCTAGAAACACGATTCTCACCAGGAATGAACCGGAACGAGCTCTTTTACTAGCCGTAACAGCTAAGGGACACAGAGAGAAAAGGCCAGTCAGGAACTCTATAGAAGAACTGGCACAACTGGCCGGAGCCGCCGGGGCCAACGTCGTCGGGAAGATTGTCCAGCAGCTTCCTGCACCATCAAGTGCATATTATGTAGGCAGGGGCAAGCTGCAGGAGCTCATTGCCCTGAAGGACAGCGCTAATTACAGCGTCCTTATTCTTGACGACGAGCTTTCGCCGAATCAGCAGCGGAATCTTGAAGAAGCTCTTCAGGTCAAGGTAATCGACCGCGCGGCGCTGATTCTGGACATCTTCGCTAGGCGTGCCCGGACACATGAAGGCCGTTTGCAGGTAGAACTGGCCCAGTACCAGTATCTCCTGCCCCGGCTCGCCGGGCAGTGGAGCCACCTGGAGCGGCTCGGTGGCGGCATTGGTACCCGGGGCCCCGGTGAAGCACAGATTGAGACCGACCGCCGCCTTATCCGCAGGAAAATACAGCGTCTTAAAATGCAGACGGAAGAGATAAGAAAACACCGTAACCTGTACCGCCAGAAGCGACGAAAGAGCGGCCTGCCGGTCATTGCGCTGGTCGGCTATACCAGTGCCGGTAAAAGTACCTTGATAAACACCCTCTGCGAGGCCGACGTTCTTACCAAGGACAGGCTCTTTGCCACGCTTGACCCGACGACACGCCGGCTGGTTCTTCCTGATAGAACGGCGGTGCTTGTTACCGATACCGTCGGCTTCATTCGGAAGCTACCGCCGACAATTATCGATGCCTTCAGGGCAACCCTCGAAGAGCTGGCCGAGGCAAGCATATTGCTTCACGTAGTTGACCTGGCTTCCCAGGATGCACCGGAGCAGTGCCAGGTGGTCGAGGGCATTCTTCGTGACCTTGAGCTTGCGGATAAGCCGCGAATTACAGCGCTGAACAAGATAGACCTGCTGCTCGATAATAACCAGACCTGGGATGAGGCAGCAGCGTTAGATTACTTATCCAAGCGTGTTGAGGCTCCGGATAACAACACGGTGCTTATCTCAGCTACCAGAAAGTGGGGACTGACCGGACTGCTGGACCTGATTGGTGAGCATATAACCGATAGACAGACAGCTAATTTTACATAATATCATGGAAATACAATTAGGTCCGGTCTTTGCCATACTCA
>SMTZ1_10001759_pt1 | contig 21830 bp, 17 predicted proteins | sample DeeMarSWOR136_30_FD_25667 | JGI IMG/M metagenome (IMG submission 25667) | reverse complement strand
TTTGCTCTGTTTGAGCTGTTTAAGCTCGTCTTTTGAAATATTGCTGATCTTGCCCGTGGTTTTAAAATGGATTTTTGCCACATTCAATAACGCTTTGTGGCCAAATTTATCTACAAAACTTTCAGCCGTTGCAATCACATCTGTTGCGCCACGGGGAAATTCAAATCCATAACTGTTCGACATTTCATTCATGCGATTGACAGATTCACTTCTGGCTAAAATCGAAGCAGCAGCAACGGTCATCTCCCGTTCAGCCTTTGGCGTTTGAACAAGCTGAATTTTCTTGCCAAGTTTCATCAACGCATTTTCAATAAAACTCTGATCCCCAAATTGATCGGATATAGCCGTTTGACATTTATGATGATGAATTAAAATATTCTCAATCGCCCGGGCATGTCCCCAACCAAGCAGCCGATTCAAATTTTTCATCTTTGCAATCAGCAGATTATATTTGATCGATGTGATGACAACAATACTGAATTGCTTTTGTCCCACAATCCTTTTTATCTGCCCCGCAAAGTTCTGGACCGTCGTATCACTTAAGCTTTTTGAATCTTTGATTCCCAGGTTTTCCATCTTCAAAATTTGAGATTCATCAGCCAGAACCCCAGCGATAACCAATGGACCAAAATAATCACCCTTGCCTACTTCATCAGTTCCGATTCGGATTCCGGCAACATCTATGGGTGTATACTCTTTACTATTTTTTTTATGCTGTTCCGCTTGAATTGTATCTAAAAAAGCAATCACACTCGCTCGTTCTTTATCATCATTGCCTGCAATCACAATTTTACCATTGTCATACAGATTGACCACCAGCCCTTTTTTTCTGGCTAAAAAATACTGGTGAGGTCTTTCTTCAAATGAGAAAGCATTTTTTGCCAGGAAGTCGTTGAATTGTTCAAATTTTTCTGGTAGAATAATGAGTGTCATGATTTGTACTTTTTTTTTATTTTTTAACTAACCAGGACTGTAGGACAAATTGCCAATTTGTCCTACAATTCTTACGTTCATTAGAAGAAACCTAGTTTGTTTCTAAGGTTTCAATAGATTTTCTTTTTTAAATTTACTTTCAATAGTGTTAAAATCTTCATTCAAACATTGCTCTAACAAATTCGCTGCTTTGCTGAGATAAGTCGGCAGGACAATTTTTTCATCATCTGAAAAATTGCTCAACACATAAGCTTCAACTTTCCCATGTAGGGGACGGGAAATCCCCAGCCTCATTCTTTTAAAATCTCTCGTTCCAAGTAAATTCGCCACGGAACGAAGTCCATTATGCCCTGCCAGACCACCGCCGGACTTAAATCCAATTACTCCAAAATCCAATTCAATATCATCGTGAATAAGCAGGATTTCATCAAACCTGATTTTAAAAAAATGGGCAAGCGGCTGCACACTCTCACCGCTATTATTCATATAAGTTTGCGGTTTCAAAAACAAGATTTCTTCTCCCCCAATAGCATGAGTCGAATATTCCCCTTTGAATTTGGTCTGCCAGGAAAGGCTATTGCAAAAAGAAAGATGTTCCAGCAATTGCCAGGCGATACTATGTCGAGTGAAAGCATATTTTTGCCCAGGATTTCCCAGGGCGACGACCAATTTTATCATGTCTCAAACTATTTTATTTTCAAGATATTTAGGTTTACCAAATTATCCAGTTACTAAATTACCCAGTTACCTAATACCAAATTACTATTCACCACAAATAATCCCCCTTCACATGGCTCAATGATTTAAAAATATTTTCCCTGATACCTTTATAGTCCTTTTCCATATCGTGTAAAAGTTTTTTAATATAAATCCTTTTCGATGTTTTAGCTGAAGGACAGGGATTTTCAAACGTCGGGAAATCATTTTTCTGAGCATATTGTTTGATCTTATTTTCCCATATATAAACCAGCGGACGGATGATATGAAATTTGCCTTTAAAAAGTTCCTGGTTAGGCATCATGGTACTAATCTGCCTGCCAAACAAAATATTGATCATCAGTGTTTCAATGACATCATCCTTATGATGACCCAATGCAATTTTCTGGCAATTGAATTTATCTGCCAGTTCAATCATCCGTTGCCGTCGAAAACAAGAACATAAAAAGCATGGCTTTTTTCTATTTTTATCACTGTGAGCATAGGTTCCAATTTTGGTTTTTTCGATATGATATTCATATCCGTTTGCTTCAAAATAGTTCCTCAATTTGTCGTAATAGATAGGATTATCACCATAAAAACCCAAATCAATATGAACCGCAATAATTGATATATCCTGCGGAATGAAAATCTTCCTGCCAGATAGCATTTCCAATAAAACAAACGAATCAGCTCCGCCCGAAATTCCAACCATGATTCGATCTCCAGGCTGGATCATTTTAAAGTCATTGGCTGCCAGTTCCATGTTTTTACGGATGAATTCGTGTATATTTTTTTTCATTTCTTTTTTTTTAATCAGTAGTCGGTGGTCAGTTGTTAGTCATATTTAGTGTCTGAACGGAAACACCTGTTTTTGTCATTTCGACCGAAGGGAGAAATCTGGTTAATCCATTAATTTGTCAGGATATACAGATTCCTTCCCGCAGGGGGGGCTTCACTCCGTTCACCATTACAAATTTTACTAGTTTTCGTTGCAACACTATTTATTAAATGAACAGCGTACAAAGAACAATGGACAACGAACAATCGACTAAAGCTGAGAGCTTTAATTATTCTTCAATACACCTTCTAATTGTTTCAGAAAATCCTTTTCTCCGCTAAGATTATTGAAACCATATTTTTCATCAACTGAAACAGCTCGTTTAAGCAATTCATATCCGGCAGTATAATCATTCTGCTTCAATTGAATCAATCCCATGTTATACAAAATAAGCGAAAGCGTTTCGAAATTTTCTAATTGTTCATAAATATCTGCTGCTTGTTTATAGTAATCATAAGCTGTAATTAGATCATCCTGGTTATTGTAAATATCACCCAGGCGATCATAAATCTTCGCCACGTCCGGTTTAGAGTCGTTATCATTCGCCAATTGAAGCGCTTTTTCATAAAGACTAATTGCCTGTTCAAGGTTTTTCTGCCCCTGGTGGAAAGAAGCCTGGTGAACGAGGGTTCTAATCAGCCCGTGCCAGTCATCCAATAATTCAAACGTATCATAACCTTTTTGATAATAGACTAGCGCACTATCCAAAACTTGTGACTTCTGAAACACCTGCGCCAGCCGATCGTACGTTTCTGCCAAACGGGGTTCATTATGAAGTCTTGTATTTATAATTAAATCCTGCCGATAATAATCTTCCGCCTTCTCAAAATCATTCATTTCTTGATAAACATCGCCTAAATGAAAATAGATCGTTGCCATCCCTGCCTCATCATTCATCGCTTCTCTGATTTCAAACGCTTTATTGTAATATGAAATTGCCTTGCTGCGCTGCATAATCAATTGATATATTGTAGCCAGGTTTTCATAGGTTGTCGCTAAACTTAAAGAATCACCTGATTGTTCCATAAAATCAACGCCAGATTGAAATATTTCTAATGCCTTTTTCCATCTGCCACTGAGTAGATAGATATTTCCCAGGTTGTTCGAGGCGCGCACAAATCCATCTGTCAATGAATTCGATTTTAAATCATTATAGGCTTTGGAATAATAAACCGTAGCGCTATCGATTATCCCCAACAACTGGTAGGTGACTCCCAGGTTATTATTTATACAACATGAGTCCCTTAAAGATTCCGTAGTTGAAAGAGATTTGCTCAAATAAAATAAGCAACTATCCCAATCCGCACGTGCTGACGCCAAATCATGTTTATAGCTGAGCCCGCGATGGAAATAACTTTCTGCCAGGTAAAAATTATGTGCCAGTGAACTGAATTTTTTCAGTTGTTGGATCGCCTCAGTATACTGTTTATTCTGAATTGAAAAATACGCAGATACAAAATTAGTTGCCGGGTTTAAATTATTGATGGTTACAGGATGTAAATAAAATTGCTTTAACAGACAAGTTTTACCATATAGTGTGTTACTCTTTTCAAATTGTTGATGAGTTGTTTCTGAACCTGCTATGACCGCCACCGATGGATAATAGACCACATTCTGCTCCTCATTATAATCAATTTTACCTGAGACGACCAGATACGCGTCAATAAGTTGAAACGATCTTGTATTAGTACTATCCGCTCTACTAAGCATATACTTTGAGAGATGCGATGAATCATGATTCATAACTTCACACTGAATATTGGAAAACTGGGGAGATTGAAAAATTGATACTAACGTGTCTATCAAAGCCTGGCGATAATTAATCAAAATTGAATCCGTTCCAGAAATTTCTATCAATGTTATTATAACTCGAAGGTCTTTTACTGATTTTTCTCCAGGTTGAAAATAGGTAACTAACTTTTGGACGACTCGATCCAGATTATGGTAATAATTATCCAGCTTGAACTCAAATTCACTGATTTCAGTAGGAGTGATCTCGCTCGTTTTCAATGCCTTGATGATGACAGTTTGAACACTATCTTTCATTAACGATTCACATAAAATTAAGCCATGAAATTCATCCTGCTGGAGAGACGCCCAAAAAACTGAATCGATAGCAAATGGCTCAATAGAAATTGATATATTGGTATCCATAAGCACAATATTAAAGCTCGAATAACGATCCAAAGTCTGAATTAATTGTGCTGATAATGAATCCAGATTATTCAGGTTTGATGTTGTTAGAACCAGCCCGATTTTTACTTTTTCCGGAGTATGATTTGGTTTCGAAAAAAGAATTTGAGAATTTAACAAAAGAATGTTTAAAAGCAATAACAAACATTTTGATAGATAGCTCATAGATGCCGCCCTATTATGAAGAGAATTGTCTGATTTACAAAATAATTACCTGGAAATTATGATAATTATGTCAAAAAGTCAAGTCAAAATTTATTCGTTCAGTAATCTTAATATTTAGTTTTGATTGTCTTATAGAAAGAAAATTTCTGATGACTGGCAAAATTAGAGAGGATACCCGAATTTCAAAATTCATAATTCAAAATTCGATATTCATCATTCAGCTCATTTTTAGTCTTCGCAGCGCTCATCTCTCTGTATTGGATGGTGACAACTTCCCGCAGAATTCATATTTCACTTGAACGAATGCCTGCGGGAAGCAATCTATGGAGGGAGGTCTCAAATTGCCTTTGAGGAGCTTGATTTCTTTTTATCAATGATAATCTGGCGAAGCTTTTTATCTTTGTCCATTTCAAGATCCTTCAAATAGATATCAATAGATTTTTCAGGTGTTAATCTGTATTTCAATTCTTTTATTTTTCTGCTCGGAGAAATAAAGAAATTGTGGTAGCTATCTCGCTTTTCCAGTGTTACTTCAATTGTTTGCTTTCGATTTTGTCGGATGATTTCAATTTTAATTTGATCATCTTCTTCCAATTCAGAAATAATATCCTGAACATCCTGCGGATCGGATATGGATTCGCCATCAATATTGGTAATCACATCGCCAGATTTTAAGCCGCTATCCTCAGCAGGGCTGTCATCTTCCACTTCTAAAACAAGAGCCCCTTCATCCTTCTTGACACCAAAATATAAAGCTAAATCTTCATTCAGTTCATGGAGTTGGACACCCAAATAAGCGCCTCCCCCATACCATTTTAGTACATTAGGACCAACAGAAAAGGAATAACCTTTGCCGGATTTCAATCTACCAATTTCTACTGTAATTGTTTTTTCTTTACCATCTCGAATAACAACAACTTTAGCCTTTTCACCCGGCTGAATTTTACGAATTATTCGAGTGAGTGTGCTGGGACGACGGATCTTAATATCGTTCACCTTCTGAATCACATCCTCCTCCATCAGACCATATTCATCTGCCGGACTGTCTTCTTCGATGCTGGTGATAACAACACCAAAATCGGCTTTTAATTCTTTTTTAAGATGACGGTCTAACTCCTGAATCGAAACGCCTAAATAACCCTTTTTCGATGAAGTCTTTTCTGCGGAGAATAGCGCATTTTGATCACCAACAATTACCAACGTGAATAGGAAAATTAAGACGGTGCTCATAATTAACATATTTCTTTTCATATTACTAATCCTCCAATATTATTATTAGATTAATTTTTTTTCACCAATTAAATTTGTCGTTAACTAAATTTTAAGACTGAATTGAATTGAAAAAAGTTTTAACATAAATATTGTTTTAAATATTTCTCTCTTTTTCTGGTTATTTTTTTCTTGAATATACTGTTCATAAAATTTATCAAAATCATCTTTCGGCTGAGATGAAGCCGCGATGAAAATCGGTTCTTCTCCTTTTCTCGGTTCTCCCCCTGCCTTATGATTTCTCAATTTTTTCTTCATCATTATTTTTAAGCTCAGCGATACAATCATGGACAGCCTGATAAGCCAATGCTTTAATTATAAATACTTCCCCGTTTTGGTTCTCATCCATTAAAGTATCTTGCAGACTAAGTTGTTGCTCAGGATCGACGTGAGTTGTTTTTTGTTCTAGAGAAAGAAATTTGATCTTCTTTTGATGTCGTAAAAGATCGATACAATAGTTTCGAGCAATTCAGAAAATCCAGGTACTGAATGAAGCTTTGTTCGGATTGAAGCGATGCGCTTTTTCAATTACTCTTATGAAAACATCATGCACTAAATCCTCGGGATTTTGGGCATGCATGATATTTTGGTAGAACATGAACAGTTTCTTCGCATATCTTCGATACAACTCATCGATAGCAAATGATAATAATATAATATTTTTTTATAAATATGCAAACGATAACAGAAATATATGATGAAAATTACAGGTGTGGAATATCATTTTAATCTCATATTCATGATCATATAAAAATATCTATTATGAAAATGAGACGATTTATTTCAAAACACACGAACGACTGTTTTAGGAAAACCTCACCACTACATTTGAGTTGAAGGAGCGATGGGGGGATCATTAAGTTCTACCCTCCAGGGATCTCATTACTTCTATAATTTTAATAAATTAATTTCGTAAAGAAATAAAAAATACTTGACAAAGTAGATTTATTTTGTTATATTTTATCAATTAATTTTGAAAAAATTCCGGTGTAGCTCAACTGGCAGAGCGGGTGGCTGTTAACCACTAGGTTGTAGGTTCGAGTCCTACCACCGGAGCTAGCAAAATTAAATAAAAGGTCTGATAAGCAGGGTTCCTCCGAAATCTGCATTGCCAGAATTGCAGTGGGAAAGAAAGGAACCCTTTTTTATTGAAATCGTTTCATTATGGGGATGAGAAAACATAAATTGCTATTTTTAGAATATTTTTTTGAACGGTTGTTAGTAAGATAAGAATATAACAAAAACTTAGAATAACTGATTCGGTTATGAGAATGTGCTTAAAATCACGATAAAATATTTCTTTTTTATTAATTTTCTTCTGCAATGAAAATTAAAAACTTTCAGTAAAATCATTTAATTAAACCACCTTTAATTAAAAAATAATCCAATAATTAAATTTTTGAGGAGGCGATTGATATGAAATTTAGATACAATTTGATTATTTTCATTATCACTATTCCATTAATTTTTGCTAATGTGAATAGCCAGGTATTGGAAACTAACAGCTTACCAACCCAAAGAGATTACGAGCCAGTTGAACTGAAATTTAATCCAGCAAATTTCGATTCCATTTACCTGAGCGGTGTCCCAACCAGCCAGTTATTTTTATATGCCTATGATGATGGTCTGGATTGGCGCCCGATTCCTTTTCAAATCGATGAAAAGGATCCATTTAAACCTTCTAACAATGCGATTGACACCACTGATGTTTTAATCTTTTTAACAAAGGATTTGGGAGATAAAGTTGATGAAAAAACCTGGATTGGTAATCCCGAATCTCAATCGAATCAACGTTACGAAATCGAAATCGTTGATCTCAGGGATCGTTCCAAAAAGGGATGGGGTTACCTCTTTATATCACCGACTTTAACGGAGCAAGATAAAAGCCCTGGCTATCTTTCAATCGATACTGATAATGATATTATTACCAGCGAATTTTATCAGTTAAATTATGGCGGGAAATGGTATCCTGAAAATATTTTAGTCACAACTGAAGGAAAGGGAAATAACCAGGATTTTTATGATCGGACCAAAGTTCGGTTCATTATGCTGCTCGCTGGCGGAAACTGGACTGAGTTGACCGAAGACGAGCTAATAATAGAGGCTGACTCAACGATTCAATATACTCCAAATCCAATCGTCCGTTTAAAGCGGAAAATACCGCTCGAAGTTTATTTCTTTGGGCAACCATCAGGAAGAAAAGTCAAGTTTTCAATGACCTATTATCCCTATTCTACGGTGTTTTCTGGTGATATCAGTCTGGAAGATTTTATGGGGCTTGCCAGGGTAAAATATGTCCGGATGTCCTATGATTTAAATTCCAGCGCCATGAACATGAAGTTCTTTAGTGGCGATAGTAATGGCATAAAAAACCAAAATATTCTCATTGATGGCAGCGGTGCTCTGGATAATGCAGATACCAGTATGGCAAAAAATAAGAAAAACTGGACCATGGTTTCCGGAACACCAGGAACGATGCTGACAATCAACAATGTGAGTTACAAAAGCAATCCTCCAGTAGTTCCACCAGAGCCACACGCTCAATATCTATATTATTGGGACGATAAATCCGGATCAGTGCTGGATGGTTCTGAATATCCTTCCGGGTTTGGTTTAAACTTAGATACCGGAGATAGTTCATCTTATGGCGATCATGGTATGTTCTTTGAGAGTTATGCACTGACTGATTCACTCCATTACATCAGCACTACATACTTACTGGGAAAAGATCAAACCGGGGAAACCGCACAAAACATGTTTGAGAATTTTAATGCCCCGATGCTTAGATATATTCGTGAGCAAAAATATTCAACCGGTGTTAATTTGGTAGATTATAACCGATTACCCACTAAATATCGATTAAGACCCAATTTCCCGAACCCGTTCAATCCGACAACAAATATCACGTTTGACTTGCCACAAGATGACAATGTTAATCTTAAAATATATGATATACAGGGTAGACATATCATAACTTTAGTTAATAAAAAACTGAATGCTGGCGTACATAATTTTACCTGGGATGGGCGTGATAAAAATGGTCAATTGATCAGTTCAGGAATTTATATCTGCACGATAAAGACTGATTTATTCAATGCATCTCAAAAAATGATATTTGTAAAATAGTATCATAAATCTCCCGAAGGTCTGCCATTAGCAGATCAATCAAATAAGTTGATCTGCCAGTGGCAGATTGGAAACCTTCGGTAGGTTTTTATTATATCGGAAATTGATATTGAATCTTTTTAATTTGATAGTAAATATGGGGTTAATTATATATGAGCATTCGATACTGGTTACTTATCATCTTGATTATAATAGTTGCTGGCATAATTACCTGCAACATGGACTCGGGTCTGGAACCCGGTCCCTGGATCGAAGGAGAAATCATCATCGATTCAATCAATCGGGTGGAAGAAGGAAGAACAGGCGATATGGTAGTTGTAGTTGCGCCGGATTTTCCACCCAAAAAGTGGACCGACATTATTAAAACTCCACCGATTCATTTTGATAGGAACGTGATGAAGGATACGGCTGAATTCAAAGTACCACTCAACTACGGCACTTATGATGTAGTTGCCGTGCTCTGGAAACCTAAAGGTGAAGAATGGTCGTTTGAAACAATTTCTAACATCCTGGGCGTGTACACGGCGCCAAATATATTTAAACCAAAACCAGTAACCATTACTAAGGAAGATGAGTTCGTGGGTGGTTTAAAAATCTATGCTGATTTCGGTTTTGTTCGTTATGGTTCGTTTATCAAAGGAAAAATTACTTATGTTGGTGAATTCAATCCTGACACTGACATGATGGTATTAGCTTCTTTTCCGATGAAGCCTGAAACCGTTATTGATTACCTCTTTGCTTTGGGATGGGACCTGACTTTACCTGTTTTCGAATCCGCCTACAATCCTTATGAATTTACTCTAAGCGTGGCACCCGGGTTTCATAAATATATTGCTGTATTTTGGAAGGGGAAAAAAGGAAGTCCTTACGACTTCAAAAAGTTAGCCGACTTGATGTTTCCTGACGACCTGCCCCAAATTGGTCCATTTGTCCCTGAAGGTAAACAATTAGCTTTAGGCGATACGCTTACATCGTTTGTCGACGGTCAGGGGAATGCTTTGAAGGTTGAATTGGTTGCTGATTTTAGCAAAACATATCCATAATAAATAAGTCCCCAGCGGATGACAAAACTTCAATGGATATGTTGTTTTTTATCATTTAAATCCGTTGTTTTCTCTAAATTTTTATCTTTAAGGACTGTGAATTAAGTAAATTACCCTTTTGGTCTAATAAGCAAAGTTGATTATATTTGAGTTAAGAAGTATGAAATGGGACAGTTATTTAATTCACGTCCCTAAATTTCAATCGGAAATGAATACAAGATACTGGAACACAAAATCATGAAAAAATTGTTGCTTGCGATTGTCCTATCGCTTTTAATCTTCAACCATTCGTTCTCACAGGGCATTTTCTCCATAATAACTGGAAAAGTTATCGATAAAGAGACCAAAGCGCCATTGGTTGGGGTGAATGTCCAGATCGTTGGTACCTATTTAGGTGGAACAACTGGAATTGATGGAACTTTCGTACTCAAAAAAATCCCGTTGAAACAGTGTAATATCCGATTTTCAATGATCGGTTATAAAACGGAGCAGGCGACCGATATCGTACTTGAACTCGGTAGCACCATTGAGATTCCAATCGTGGAAATGGAGACGACCGTTATCGGTATGAATCCCATCGTCGTAACAGCCAGTAAGCAACAGCAGGATCTGACAGTTATTCCTCACAGCGTCTCTGTGGTACCAAAAGTAGAATTAATCGACAGGACACCTTTGCGCATCGACAATGCCCTTGAAAGCGTACCAGGAGTTCATTTTATCGAAAATCACATTAACATTCGTGGTTCTTCTGGCTATACGCGAGGTATTGGTTCACGGGTGCTGCTGGTCGTCGACGGCGTTCCCATGATGAATAGTGATAATAATGAAATCAACTGGAACATTCTGCCGGTTATGGATGTCGAGCAAATTGAAGTGATTAAAGGCTCTGGTTCGGCTCTTTATGGTTCGAACGCATTAGGCGGCGTTGTAAATATTATAACCAAATTACCAACCGAACTGGGTAGATTGAAAATCCGAACCGTAAGTGGATTTTATACAGATCCACCTTATCCAGAGTGGAAATGGACCGATCGGACACTAAATTATTCTCGAAATGATATTAGCTACAGCAAAAGCTTTGGAAATTTAGGAATGAATATCGCAGTTGGATATCATAGATCCACCGGGTATCGGACCGATGGTGATTTTTATCGATTGAATACCAGTGCTAAACTGCTATACAATTTCCCGGATGCCTCAAAACTGACGTTTTATGGCGGCTATAGCTACGAGAATCGAAGCGAATTTATTGAATGGCAGGATCAACACAATCCACTGTTATCCTCTCCCTTCTACAGCGGAGCAAAAGCTCGATTGAATTTTTACGATACTTATCTATTATACCAGAAACAACTGGGCGCAAGGCTCGGATTTAAAGCTCGTGTGTCCTATCTCAGTTCATTAATGGGAGATCAATATAATCGTACCAATGACTATTTTCCCGCTGAAGGAATTGGAGCAGAAGTAAAAATGGACTGGCTACCACTTAGAGCTCACAGTTTGACATTCGGTGCAGAGTATAAAGTTGATGGCGGGCATACGAAATTTATCGGTGACCATACAGGTTACTCTTTTTCCCCCTTTATTCAAGATCAATGGCAATTATCCAAGAAAATGACACTAACTCTTGGATTACGCTATGATGATTATCGAGTTATAAATCTTGATGTTTCTAAAAATTATGCCAATATAAATAACTTTATTGAGGACATCATTAGACCTTTATTGGAGGATTCAGAGTATCATGAAAATTATCTCAATCCGAAATTAGGTGTCAATTATACTCCCTTTGCCGGAACCATTGTTCGATTTTCTGGTGGCAGCGGTTTTCGAGCCGCTTCAATTACCGAACGGTATATCAATTTTAAATATAAACTATTTACCGCCGTGCCCAATGAAAATCTGAAAGCTGAGACAGTTTGGTCATTTGATTTTGGGCTTCATCAGGAAATTACCAATAATTGGTGGATTGATGCTGCTGTATTTCATAACGATTATTACAACTACATCGAACCGGTTGAAGAAATTTTAGATGATTTCAGTTTGCAGGTTCAATTCCAGAATGTCGTGAGGGCGAGAATAAGAGGAATTGAATTTGCAACCAAGGGGCATTGGTTTAACAATCACTTAGGATTGCAGGCAAATTTTACCTATATGGATGCCAAAGACTTGAATACCGATGCATCCTTATCTTATCGACCTGAAATTTTAGCGTTCATCACACCTTCCATCAAATTTGATCCATTTGAATTTCAAGCCGAGTATCGCTATGCCAGTAAAATAGACACTGTTATGTTGTATCATTATGATAAGCGTGTCTCCCAGAAGGTTTGGGTAATTAGAACCTATCTCAGGTTGAAGCCCTTTACCGCTATTTTGGCTATTAATAACGCTTTTAATTATGCTTATGTACAATTAGAAAGGAATATGCGCGAGATAAGAAATGTATCATTGACTTTCATGTATGAGTTGTAAAATAATTATAGCAGTAAATTGATAAGATTATAACTGCCAGAATAGCCCCAGAGACACCGTAATGTCATCGAACCCGTTTTTTACCGCGTAATCCTGTTGCCAATAACCATATTTATTTTCGTATTCAACCTGCCCGGCTTCAATCTGTTGGCTCACAATATCACGAGTTAATTTCATCATACTCCAGCCAATTTTGGAGAATTCCAGTGTAGCACCGACTTTTGATCCAATGTTGATATCAAAACCCAGTACAAAAAATTGAGCGCCGCCAGATAAATTGATCTGAGGATTGACATAATTTTCTTTGCGGTTCTGTCTATTCATGTTTGATTCGAGTTCCTCAGCAGCTCCTTCTGCCTTATAATTGTAAGCATAATAACCGAAGCCTATGCCAAAATGTACAAATATATTTGCTCGTGGATCAATAGGAGTTTGGCATAATAAAGCAACTTCGGCAGGAAAGCCTGTTACAGTAAATTTTGATTCATTCTTAAAAATAACATCCATCTCATGCATTTGGCTGAAATCAATTTCATGGTGACTTTTCTGTTGAGAAAATCCATAGCCAGAAGAAAATCGAATTGCCAGTTTCGGTGTAAAATAATAACTAAAATTTGCTCTAAAATTTATAGGGATCAAATTGTCAGATGTTGTTAATATTTGTTGCTGGAAATTTGTTAGATTTATAGTTACATTTTGGAAGAAGCCGGTACCTATATTTAATCCAAAGGTCTTTTTGGATAGTTCGATTTTTGGTTCTGATTCTTCCTGGCTCCAGGTATTTGAATTTATTAAAAGAAATGCCAGAATTAATATAATTATTGAGTACTTTGTCATAATCCCTCCAAAGCAGTATTCAATTTGGATCGAAAATTGATATTTTTTTCTCCCACAGAAATGAACATCTCACTGAAATTTTTTTGCTTATTAATCGTATCTCTGGGGCGCTAATGCTGTGAGTGAAATTTTATTTCAGAGAAGAAAAAATAAGAATTAAAATTTAAAAAACAAGGTTGTTTTTATGAAAATTTTAAGGAATGCGAAGAATATCCAAAATTATGATTTAGGATAAACATCAAAACCCATAATTTAAAAATGCTTATCCATTGAACAAACTTTTTTCATTCCATAATCTTGCATCAAAATAAATGATGTACAATCAGTAAAACTAAAATCATGGTCTTTATATTTCTTCATCAACTTCCATGCTTCACGATCGATTTCTATTGTAACACGTAAAATATTGCAAATTTCTTCATTCCAAAGTGTATCAATAAACAAACTAAATTTCTCGAATGGTACCCCTCGAAATCTGAAAAGCGTGATCAATTCATCAACAATGTAATTGGATGTAACAAATTGTTCATTTTGATTTTTCAGAATATTCACAACCTTGTTATGCTCAGCGTCTTTTTTATCGACAAAAGCATAAAAGGCACCAGTATCAAGAAAGAAATATTTATTTACCATAGATGATTCTATCCACGTTTGTAGAAGTGTCTGTGAAGTTAGATTCGATTATCCCTTGAAATTGGAAAAATCTTCTCTTTTGTTCTTTTATCTCCTTTGAATTATTACGATTCTTTGCATAGACAAAGACTTCAACTTCCTGGTTATTAAATTTTTCCAATCCCTTAAAAGAAATAGAACCATCTTTTATCGTGGTGATGGCTTGCAAGGCTTCCATAAACTTCCTCATTATAAATTTTAAAAATAATGTTACTTAATATTTCATTTATTTAAAAAGAAAATAGCTTTCCTTAATCTTAAAAAAATTTTAAGTAATAGTCAAGCAAAATTTTAATATTTTTTGGCAGTTCCATTGTTGTGAACCAATTTTTCAGGATAAAAAAAGCGAGGCACAATCACCTCGCTATTCGTTTTTCACCATATAGAAGCAGAATCCAATCTATTTCTTCTCATCATCAACCACTTCATAATCTGCTTCTTCGACTTCTTTCTCATCCTTTGTTTCAGTTTCAGCTCCTGGCGGAGGTCCCTGTTGTGGACCTGCGCCACCAGCAGCTTGTTGCTGCTGGTAGAGTGTCGCCGAAACTTCGTTCCAGATCTGGTTTAGAGCATCCAGGCTGGATTTGATTTCGTCCACATTATCTGTTTTCAGTGCTTCCCGAACTCTTCCGACAGCAGCTTCGAGTTTACCTTTTGAGGTGCTATCAATCTTATCACCTAATTCCTTGATGTTCTTTTCAGTTTGATAGGCGACCTGGTCTGCCTGATTCTTTATATCAGCCAATTCCCGTTTCTTTTTATCTTCTGATGCATGAGACTTAGCATCATTAACCATCTTTTCAATTTCTTCTTTTGATAAACCAGTAGATGCTTCGATTCTTATTGATTGTTCCCGGGCAGTTGCTTTATCTTTAGCAGCAACATTTAATATACCATTAGCATCAATATCGAAAGTTACTTCAATCTGAGGCATCCCTCTCGGTGCGGGTGGAATACCATCAAGATGGAAACGACCTAAGGTTCTATTGCCAATGGCCATTTCTCGTTCACCCTGAAGAATATGGATTTCTACTGACGGCTGATTATCCGAAGCGGTTGAGAAAATTTCGGATTTGCGAGTCGGAATGGTAGTATTTTTTTCAATCAGTTTGGTGAAAACACCACCCAGTGTCTCAATACCTAATGATAATGGAGTTACATCAAGTAACAGTACATCGGATACATCTCCAGCAAGCACGCCACCCTGAATAGCAGCACCCACTGCTACAACTTCATCAGGATTTACACCTTTATGCGGCTCTTTTCCAAACAAATCTTTTACTATTTGTTGTACTTTAGGCATTCGAGTCGAACCACCGACCAGAACAATTTCGTCAATATTATTTGCTGCTATGGCAGCGTCTCTCAAAGCAGTTTCACAAGGTCCTACAACTCTCTGAAAAAGATCATCACATAACTGTTCAAATTTAGCTCGTGTCAGCGTCATATTCAGATGTTTTGGACCAGCATTTGTAGCTGTTATAAAAGGTAAATTGATATCTGTCTGGATTACTGTTGATAATTCACACTTTGCCTTTTCTGCTCCTTCTTTCAATCTTTGTAAAGCCATCGCATCTTTTGACAGATCAACACCCTCCTGTTTTAGGAATTCATCAACCATCCAATCGATTATTCTTTGATCGAAGTCATCACCGCCAAGATGAGTATCGCCATTGGTCGATTTAACTTCGAAGACACCATCACCAATTTCTAATATCGAGATATCGAAAGTACCACCACCCAAGTCAAACACTGCAATTTTTTCATCTTTCTTCTTATCCAAACCATAGGCAAGAGAAGCTGCAGTAGGCTCATTAATAATCCTCCGAACATTCAACCCAGCAATTTCACCAGCTTCTTTGGTCGCTTGACGCTGACTATCATTAAAGTAAGCAGGAACTGTAATTACTGCTTCGGTGACTTTCTGCCCGAGGTGATCCTCTGCTGTCTGTTTCATTTTTTGCAGCACCATTGCTGAAATTTCCTGTGGAGAATATTCCTTGTCACCGGCTTTCACCCGAGCTACATCACTCTTTCCTCGAATAACTTCATAAGGTACTTCTTCGATCTCATGTTCTACTTCATTATATCGTCTACCCATAAATCTCTTAATCGAATAAACTGTATTTTTCGGATTAGTGACAGCCTGTCGTTTCGCAATCTGTCCCACCAATCGTTCTCCATCTTTGGTAAACGCAATGACAGAAGGCGTCGTTCGCCCTCCTTCAGAGTTTTGAATTACGACTGGCTCACCACCCTCCATCACGGCAACACATGAATTTGTGGTTCCTAAATCAATTCCAATTATCTTACCCATGAAAAACCTCCTATTGGATTAAATATATGAAAAAATTCTTGATTACTCTGCAAGTTTTTAGTGAGCAGTTTCTTAAGGGGATTGGATTAAATAACCTGAACATTTTAATATTAGCCACATTTAGAAATAATGGCTTATGAAGTTAAGATGAGAAATTCATATTATCCCACCCCCTAAGGCTTTTTTCTACCCTTTTTGCAAAATCCATGCCAACTCAAACATAAAAAAGGCAAACTTATAATCTCATAATATTTAACAAGTTACAAGTTTGCCAGAAAATCACTGTAATTTGTTCCAGAACAAAATATAATTATTCTGCCTTTTTGACAGCCTTTTGTGTCATTGTTTTTGACATGGATTTATTTACTGACTTTGAAGAAGCTTTGTCCGTGCTGCTCTTGGATATTGAACCTTCTTCTTTTTGCATATCTTTCCTATAACTTTCGCTGCGATAGTCTGTTATATAAAATCCATTACCTTTAAATAGAAATCCATTACCTGCTCCAATTAATCGTCGTACATGTCCCCGGCACTTCGGACATTTTGTCAACGGATCAGCCGTAATAGACTGAAATTCCTCAAAATTATATCCACAATCATCGCAAACATAATCATAAGTTGGCATTGCTACACTCCTTTTTTGTTAAAGTTTTATTTAGGGATACGAATCGTAACATAATAAGTATTAACACCATCACGTAGCCGTTTCTTCAGTCGCAATAAAACAACATCTCCTGGACTCACTTTATCCATAATTCTTTCGTATTCTCGAACATTGTTAACCCGTTTTCTATTAATAGATGTAATTAAATCACCTTCTCTAATCCCTTTGCGCCAGGCAGAGCTACCCTGCTTGACATTAACGACCAGTACACCATCTTCATCTTCAAAACCATAACGACGGGCTCGATCGGTAGTTAAATTAGCAACTTTAATTCCCATCTTTTCAGTTTCTTTTTCACTTATTTGCTGAGGAGGGCGATCATCAGGTCTTTCAGTTAATTTAATTGTAATATTGCGAATTTCTCCATTGCGAAAAACTTTTAATTTAACTTTATCTCCCGGATCATGTTCAGCGACTCGCAATCTAAAATCGGTATCGTCGATTACTTTTCGTCCATCCATTTCTAAAACCACGTCCTGCTCTTCCAAACCAGCTCTATCAGCAGGGGTATCTTTTTCTACACTCGCAATGAGGGCACCTTCCGAATCATGTAAACCAAGGGCTTGTGCCATTTCTTCGTCTATTCGTTGAGGAACAACACCTAAATAACCCCTGACAACATAGCCTTTATCCATCAACATGTCCATAACTCGTTTCGCCATATTTATGGGGATCGCAAAACCAATTCCATTAAAACCACCAGACCGGGACACAATTGCTGTATTAACTCCAATGATTTCCCCTCTCATGTTAACCAGCGCGCCGCCGCTATTGCCAGGATTAATCGCGGCAGTAGTTTGGATAAAATCTTCATAAGCGGATAGACCAATATTAGATCTACCTTTAGCGCTAATGATGCCTTCAGTTACAGTTAATTGTAATTGCTGACTAAATGGATTCCCAATTGCCATGACTATCTGTCCGACCCGTATCTTATCAGAATCTCCCATTTTCGCGTAAGGTAAATTTTCACCCTCTATTTTTACAACAGCCACGTCCGTCTTTTCATCCCTGCCGATGAGTTTGGCGTCATACTCTTTTTTATCCATTGTGATGACTCTAATCTCATCAGCTTCCTGGACTACATGATTATTAGTAAGAATATACCCATCTCGACTAACAACCACACCAGAACCCAGACCTTCCTGTCTAAATTCTCGTTCACGATCTTCATCTTGATTTCTACGCCGATCGCGATAACCAAAGAAATCAAAGAAATCTTCCCAGGGATTAGAATATCTGTAACGGTAAATCTTGGCACTGGTAATAGTAACAACCCAGGGCTTTACCTCTTCAGCCACATTAATATAAGCCTTTTCAAGCTGTAACAAATCATCTATGCCGGTGTCTTCACTCTCAGTAACTATCGGTGTTTTATTAGAATGATCCTCTGTTTCGTTGTTAGTACTGATCAATTTTTCCACAGGCTTGTCATTTGAGGCGAAACCTTTGAAAATTAAATCAAAGTTTGCCGATATGATTAGACCTGCTATTATTCCCAAAAAAACTGCCATTACCAGTAGTAAGGCATTTCGTTTCGATATTGCCATTTTTAACTCCTCCTAATTAAGGTCTCAATTAATAATCTTGTAAGTCAGATCCATCTATTTTATTATATTTAAAATTTACTTATAACTTATTTTAACGCTTAAAATGAAATTTAGTTGCCAACCTGGTTGTATCTCCCGTTATTTTCGAATTCCTCAATTATTTTGTTTTCCTCATCGCTCAAGTTTGATCGCCTGACGACGTTAATCGTTACATACTGGTTACCAGTTCCTTGTTTGGATTTAACTCCGAATCCGTTCAGTCGAAAAGTTTTTCCGTCCGTCGTCCCTGGCGGGATCTTCATTTCGATTTTATTATTATAGACTGTTTTAACTCTGATTTTGGTGCCTTTAATTGCTTTTATAATATCTAATGGTACTTCACAGTAAATATCATTTCCTTTTCGTTTAAAGAAACGATGGTAAGCGACACGGACAGTTACTATAATATCACCTTTTGGACCTCCTTTTATCCCCGAAGCTCCCTGTCCCTTCAATCGAAGCCTGGTACCATCGGAAATACCCTGAGGAATTGATATTGCAAGTTTTTTTTTGCTCTTGACTTCTCCTGTACCCTGGCAGACCGGGCAAGCTTTTTCGATAATAGCTCCCCTTCCATAACAGCGTGGACAGGTTCGATTGACAGCAAAAAAGCCCTGAGCGATAGAAATAGTGCCTCTGCCGTGGCAATCAGGACAGGTGCTTGTTTTAGTTCCTCGTTCAGCGCCAGTTCCGTTACAATTACTACAGGTCTCCTCCAGGTTTACATAAATTTCTTGTTTCCCTCCTTTTATAGATAAATCAAAGGGGATAGTGATTTCTGAATAAAGAGTATCTCCCTTTTGACTTGTTCCGGTTTTTTCTCGCCTGGCGCGATCGCCAAAATCAAAGAATTCGCCGAAAATATCACCCAAGCCGCCGAGACCAAAAAGGTCTTCCATTGAGAAACCGCCTGTTCTACGCTGCCGGGACGATCCCGGACGTGAGAATTGTCCGAAATCAAAACCGCCAAAATCAAAACCACCGCTTGTCCTACCACCAAAAGCTCCGAATCTCCTCATCTGGTCATATTTTTTCCGCTTCTCAGGATCGCGGAGGACAGTATAGGCTTCTGAAATTTCTTTAAACTTAGCTTCAGCATTTTTATCACCTTTGTTGGCATCCGGATGATATTTTTTAGCAAGATCCCGATAAACTCGCTTAATTTCATCAGCCGAAGCACTCTCTTTTATGCCTAATATTTTGTAGTAATCTTGTTTGGGCATATTTAACTCTCATTAACTTTGTCAATTTTCAAAACCTTAACCTGTGCCGGTCGTAATAACCTTTCATTAAACAAATAACCCTTTCGCCATTCTTCTGCAACGATATCATCCTCACCATCGTCGATAGTTTCTATTAAAACAGCCTCATGGAACCTTGGATCGAACTTTCGTCCCACCGCTTCAACTGGCTTTAAACCCTGTACTTCCAGCACACCCAGCAATTTTTGATAAATGAGTCTAATGCCCGTTAAAAATTCATTATCTTCATCATTCGTATGATTTAACATGTGTTCAAAATCATCAATTACAGGTAACAAAGAACTGGCTAATTCACTCTTGAAAAAATCTGAAAATTCCAGCCGTTCCTTTTCAATGCGTTTTTTATAATTAACGAATTCGGCTTGCAGCCTCTGGAGTTGCTCAAGATACTTGTTATCATCAGAACATTCTTGTTCTTTGTCTTCAGACATCTTCATATTATTCAGTTGTTCCGAATTCTTTTGGTCTGAAGTTTTATTTTGTTCTACCTTCTTTTCATCCTCATCCGAAATTTCTATTTCATAACTCTTATTTTCGTTCATCTCATTTTGCATGCGATAATCCCAATTAAATCCATGTTTAATCTTCTTAATAAATTATTTCAAATTATATTATTGATTAACCTGTTAATTTCCTACCCTTGAGAAGGCTCTAATTTAAACAAATGTCAATATGTTATTATTATTAAAAGCTGTATTCAATATATTGTATCACCCTGAACCTTCGCAAGGATAAATTGCATTAAATCAACAGAATCATTAATTAACTTCAATTTTTATTCCTTTAGCTTGCGACTCTTCCTTTTTCGGTAATGTAATTTGAAGGATTCCGCTTTCATATTTCGCTGTTACTTTATCTCTATTAGTTTCTCCCGGAATGATTACTGACCGTTTAAAAGGTCCATAACAACATTCAGATCGCAAATGGTTTTTCTCATCACGAAAAGGTTTTTTTTCACCGCTGAGAGTTAAACTATTTTCCTGAATATTTATTTTGATGTCTTCCTTTTTCATTCCAGGAAGTTCAGCGGCAATAATATAAGCTTCACCTGTTTCAACCATATCGATTGCAGGTCGCCAAAAGTCACCTTCCCAGACGGCGTCGTTTCCAAAGAAACCATCAACAAAACGATTAAATTCTCTTCTTAAATTTCTTAAATCACGCCGCGGATTGAATACCCCTTTGTACATAGTTAATCTCCCTATTTTTTAAACATTCATCTCCAATTCAGATTAGTTTTTGAATTAATTGTACAAACATTGTGCCAGGTTAATAATCATTGTTAGTCTTTTATTTTTCAAGGAGATAAACTAATAAGGAATATTATGATATAAAAAAACGAGCCGTGCCAATTTGACAGACATTATTGCAGATTTAAAATAAAGTTACAGGTTACTCACTTCGATGAAAATATGGAAGATATTTTCAGCTCGTTTCATTTTGAAAATATAGACCTTACCCTTTTCCAGCTCTGAAATCACACTTTCAAAACCATAAACTGAAGTAATTATTCTATCATTAATTTCCAGAATAATATCATTGATTTGAACACCGGCATCAAACGCGGGACTGAATTGCTCAACACCGATAACCAGCACTCCTTCTCCCATCTTTAAATCAAAGTCCTCAGCTACGTGCCGGGTGATACTTTCGACTTCCAAACCCAGGTTTTGAAATTTTCTTTCACTGTTTTTTCTAAGTATCCTGAACTTCGTACCACTTCTTTCACCCAAAACAACAGGAATCTT
>SMTZ1_10005196_pt1 | contig 21833 bp, 16 predicted proteins | sample DeeMarSWOR136_30_FD_25667 | JGI IMG/M metagenome (IMG submission 25667) | reverse complement strand
TTATTGATTTCTTCTCGATACTTCTTTAATTTTTTTATATATTTCTCCTTTCCATTCATTAAAATAATTCTATAAATTAATTAAAAATCTAAAAGGTATATAAATAAAATTTTTGTTAAGTAAAAAAGTTACTAAATTTAGAATCTAAATTCTACTATTTTAAAAAAGAAAAAGTTGCATTATACTTTTATTGATTCATTGAGATTTTAATTAAAACGAGAAATCATTCTTGTATTAATTTACAGGCATTTATAATTTCTGTCCAAATAGCTTCAATACTTTTTGGCTTTAAAATTGATGACATTTTTCTAATTCCTTCAATAATTTCCTTTTCTCTTTGCGGTTGATCTATGCCTAATTCTAATATTCTTTTAATCTCTCCTACTTTTATAACGAGATTACCCCTAGCATTTAAAAGTTTTATTGATTTCTTCTCGATACTTCTTTAATTTTTTTATATATTTCTCCTTTCCATTCATTAAAATAATTCTATAAATTAATTAAAAATCTAAAATAAAATCATAAAAATTGTTGCAGATTTAATTCCAAAGCGGCAACAGGAAATTCTAATTTGAAATTTGATAATACTTTAGGGTGCATCTCACCCATTTCACCAATTTTAGTTTTATTCATATAAACACTTCCATATCTTCCAGTAATATAACTTGGATGAATTTCAGCCTTGATCTCATAATTATTTGAATATCCACATGAAATCATAATGAAATCTAATAGTGATCGGATTTCAGTGAAATCAGCATTTTCATGGTATGAGACTGCTGAAAGATGAATATCTCGTTTTACATATGTTTCCTCATTAGGATCTAATAAAAGTATATCACCTACTTCAAAAATTCTTATAGGTTTTTCTTCAGAGACGTTAAATGATAATGTATCCATCAATTTTGGTAAAATCGTAGTTCTTGTAGTATCATATTCCTTGGAGACAGGATTAGCAATCTTTACAATATTCTCAACATTATTTTCTTGGCTCATATAATTAAATTGCTTCTCAGTGCTAGTTAGAATAAAATTTACCACTTCTAAATAACCTGCTCCAATCATTACTTTTCTTAATTTATTTGAAAATTCTTGAATAGGATGATAGGCTCCAATTCCTCCTTCTTGTATAGTTAATGGTAAATTGATATATCCATAACCAATTGCACATTCTTCAGTAAAATCTACAGGATGCATTATATCTCCTCTGTATGCTGGAACTCCTATTTTTAAATAATTCTTTTTTTTAGAGTTCTCTGCTTTCATTCTAACTTTTTCAAAACATTTTATCATCTCTGAAATTGACAAATTTAGTCCAATTACACTATTAATATAATTTGTACTGATTTCCCAATTATTAGCGTCTAAATTCGGAGTTATTATTACTTTCTCTCCTTGATAATTAACATTAACACTTTCAATTTTTGCTCCCATATCTGCTAATGTTGTAGATAAAATGTTTAGAGCTAAATTGACAGCTTTAAAATCCGTCCCTGTCAAATCTAAAAATAAATTTTTAGTATCATCAGTAACAGTTGTGATTACACCGTTAATTATTGGTGGAAATGATAGTACTTCATTATTTTTATCAAAAATAATTGGATATACCTCTTTTCCTTCCAAAATATGAGCATACTGAATACCTTTATCGTGTAATAATAAAATCTCTTCTAAATTCATCGGGTAACCATCACCGTGTAGTGGGATAAAACTAATAGAATCTGGTTTTACCGCAGTATATCGATATGGAGGAACTATTTTATCTAAATCATGCACTCCAATAGCAACTTTCTTTCTATCTCTACCTACTGCCCAATGTAAGTGTTCTTGTATATTCATTAAAGTTGCTACTTCATCTTCATCTAAATCAATATCTCGAATAATTCCACAGACAATATAAGGTCGAACTTTATTTACTTCAGGTTCAACATTTAAGGTAATTTTTCCAGGGATAATATCGAATGATGGAAGTCCAAGTTCTAATTCGTAATAACCTTTAAGTGCCCTAGCGATTCCTTCAGGGCTGGAAAAATCTGGTCTATTAGGATTATATTCTACTTTAATTTTTTGTTGTTCTTCATCAATATCTTCTAAATCTAAACTAATCCATTGAAGATCATATTCTAATTCTTTTATATCTAATTTTTTCCCTACTAATCTTTCTAATCTTTCTAATTTGAGTTCAATTGTAGGCATTACTCTAACCTCACTTGAGATATGATTGATATCTCAACCACTTTATTGGATTAATATAAAAATCTCGTATATCTTCTCGGCCATAATAAGGCATTGCAATTCTTTCAAGCCCCTGGCCCCATGCTAAAACTCGAGTTGGTTCTTTTATTCCCCAAGGATAAGTAACTTCTGGTCTAAATATCCCTGAACCTCCCATCTCTAACCATTCACCCAATTTATCGTAATAAACTGAGACTTCCATACTAGGCTCAGTATATGGAAAGAATCCCGGCCTGGTAACAATTTTTGTGAAACCCATTTTTCTGTAGAATTCTGATAATAATCCGATTAGATCACATAAAGTAACATTATCATCAATTACAATACCCTCTATTTGAGTAAATTCTGCTAAATGAGATTTATCAACTTTTTCATTTCGAAATACCCTGTCAACACAAAATACTTTTACTGGTACTTTTTCATTGTCTATATAAAATTGAGCCAATCTACGCATGGTTGTAGCAGTAGTATGAGTTCTTAATACAGTTTTTTTTGCAGTATTAATATCCCATTTATATCCCCAGCCTATAGATCCTGAATCTCCTCCATTTTCATGTGTTTTTTTAACAGCTTCAACCCTGTCCTTTTCTGGTAATTTTGCAGTTTTTGGATTATCTAAGTAAAATGTGTCTTGCATTTCTCGAGCAGGATGGTCTTGAGGTTGAAATAGAGCATCGAAATTATAGAATGCACTTTCAATAATAGGACCCCTAATCTCAGTAAATCCCATTGAGAGAAATATTTCTCTTATTTCGTTAATTAGATTAATTAAAGGATGAATCTTTCCTGCTTTCAATAATGGACCTGGTTTTGTGACATCAAAAGGTTTTAATTCATAACTTTTCCACGATCCTGAACTTAACATTTCTGAAGTAAGTTTACTTACTTGAGATAATTCCTTAATTTGAGAAACTGGGATTTTTTTTCCTTTTTCAGTTAAAAATAACCTTCTCTGGGTTCTATGGGTTTTTTTAATGAGTTTCCTTTTATTCAAGGTATCTACATGGCTTAATTCATCTTTTGATAAAGAATTATAATCGAGTACGGGGCTACTTATAAATGTCTTTAAAAAGTTCTCTAATTTTGTCTCAGGAAATTCCTTAGCAATTATAAATATTTTATTTTCCTCAGTAGCTTTACTTTGTGCTACCCATCGGTTTTTTTTTAGATTTGAAATACCAACATAAAAAATATTTTTATCTAATTTTGAATTTTTAAAAAATTCATCTATACTTATTTCTTTAATATCATTTTTTAAAATAAATTCAATCAATTGACGTTCAGGTAGACCTTTATGAAGATATTCTAATCCTTCTTCATTTAATGAAATTTGATAGATTTCTTCTTCTTTAAATCCAGCTAACTCATAATCTATTAAATCGTTAATTGCTGACATAAGCACTATATAATCAATCTTTAGCTCCTTTGCTAATTCTGTTGCTAATACATCAGCACTTTTTACTTTTAATACTTTTAAAATATCTTTAACTTGACTCCTTAATTTGATTGGCATAAAATCTAGCGAACCATTTTACTTTTTTCGTTATATTTTTAAAAATCTCAAATATATTTAAATATTTCGTGGAATTAGTTATTTTAATTTACCCTATCTTGAATTAGAGCAGAATTTTAATAATTATTTTAATTGATTATTAAAAATTTAAGCCTATATCTTTCCGTAGCCAAGAGAATATTCTCAGTAGTAAATATTTATTCCCTTGGCAGAATAAATGATTTAAAGAAAAAGGAAGCTTGAACTATAACATAACTTTCTTTAAGAATTACATTTGGAATTATCATATTTTTTTCCATAAATTCTCAAGCTTTTATATAACTATAGATAAGTATATAATTTCACGTTAAAAAATTTTACTACTTAAGTTTTTGTCTTATTGAAGTTGAGCTGATTTTTTGTTTATTTTTATCTGTGATCATCGGAATTACAATTAAAACTAATGGGTTTAACCCTTTGATTATTCTATTTTCATTTAATTTTAAAGCATTTTCATAAGTCTCTTGACTTACAACTAATCCCTCATATTCAGGATCTTGAGCATATTTATCCATATCTTCCCAATTTTTTATTTCCACAATATTTATACGATTTAAATTAGTGAAAGAAGATATAAATCTTTTTAAATTCTCTACTCTTGTGGAGAAATCTTCTAATTTTGATGAAAATTGTTTATTTTTTAATAATTCTTGGGAAGTTATACCAATTTCAACTTGTTCTGAGATGGATAAAGCTAGTTTTAATAAATATTTATGACCTTCATGTAGATGATCAAAAGTTCCCCCTAAACCAACTTTTTTTAGAATCTGGAAAGCACCTTAAATATTGAGAAAGTTATTTTATTTAAAAACTTTTAAACCTTAGGTTTTGATTCTTTATCCTTATTTGATTCTGTCGGTCGTTTTAATCTTACAGAATAAATCTGTTTAACCTCCATCAAATCATTACATTTTTCACATTTATCTTTTTTCTTAAAAACAAAATCTCCCTTCTCATAATTTCGAACTTTAGTAAGATTACATAAATTACAGATTAAAATAGTTAATGTTTGTCTAATTGGTTCTGGTGGACTTTTTTGCATTTGAATTAGTGTAGCCCCAAAACAAATTAACATAAATCCTATTGACCATCTCGATATTTGATCTAACCCAAGATCAATATATATGAATAATGCTCCTAATATAATTAAGAAAATAAGTAGTATATTTTTTAAAACACTCTTAAATGTAATTCCTTTCTTTAATATCTCTTCATCGTCTTCTTCTTCGATCATAAAAATAATGCAATCTCTTGTTATCTATTCAATATAATAGAAAAGAATAAATAAATTTTGTTATTATAAAAACATAAGAGATTAAATACTCAAAAAATCGATAAATTTCAGAAGAAAAATGTACAATATTTATCAATTTGGTCAAACACAGACTGATCCAATCTCACTTATTATAAGTTTGTTATGGTTCGTGCTTATCTTTATTTCGATATTTTATGGTCAAAAAATACAGGGATGGAAAGCATCAAAAGAAATACAAGTAGGTTTGGAAAAGTTAAAGAAATGGAATGATGAATGCAAAGAAATATTAATGTCAAATTTTAAAGAATTCGCTGATAAAAAGAAAACTTCAAAAGATTTAATGCTTCAACTAGAAGATTTTATAACATTTATAACAATTGCTCCTGTTTCTTTAGATCCTTATGGTATTATTCCAAAATTCGATCATGTTGTAGATGTAAGAGATTTTCGATTCAAAGAAGAAGTTGAATTATTAGCGCCTAATGCGAATAAAGTTCAACGGGCTAATTTAGAAAACTTATTAGAGGCAACAATGGCTATAGATTTTATATATAGATTAATTAGGCATTATTTGATATTGGGAAAGAAATCTAAATCAATGATCTTGCTTTTACAAATATCTATGCAACTTGGTTTAATACTTAGTATGGCTAAAGCATACTATTATGCTGCTAAGGCTTTTTCAGAAGGAAGTCCAATTGGAGATGGTCTTGGTCCCTTAGTAACTGCTACTCTTATTAGAGATATATCTGATGGAGATATTGAAGCTAATGAGGCTATACAAGATACAATTGTACAAAAAACTACATTTGAAGAGCGTACTGTTTTTATTGTGCGAGCTAAAGGTCCAGGTGGGACCGTAGGAAAACCTGGAAAATTAATTAAGAAATTGATTGAAGAACATGGAGATTCTATCTCAAGAATAATAATGATTGATGCGGGATTAAAGCTTACAGGTGATAAAACTGGTTCTATAGCTGTTGGTGTAGGAGCAGCTATTGGAGGTATCGGAATAGAAAAGTATTATATTGAAGAATCTTCTACAGGGAAATCAATCCCAATTGATGCACTTATTTGTAAACAATCACTAGAAGACGCTATAACAACAATGAAAAGACCAATAACCCAAAGTGTTCCAAAATTAGTAGAAAAAATAAAGACGGCAATTCGGAAGAGAACTGAAAAAGGTTCAACTGTAATTGTTGCTGGTATTGGAAATACTATCGGAATTGGCGTTTAAACTTTTTTTATTTTTACTTTTTATAGTTCTTTATATCGGAACTTAATACTTTATTTCTATTTTGAAATCTAATTCCTTAAGTCTTAAAATTTAATGAATTTATTTTTCAATAAAAATAGTAATTATTTTATAATTGAAGAAATAAAATTAATTAATTGCTAAATTATTATTTCTAAAAAAGAGAAAAAAAAAGAGAGGTGTAAGTAAAATTTACGGTTATATGGGAAAAATATTAAGAGTTGATTTGACAAATGGCAAGATTAATGAAGAATTTCCTGATGAAGAAACATTGAAACTTTATTTAGGAGGTGCTGGATTAGCTACAAAAATCTTATTAGAAGAAGTACCCAAAGGAATTGATCCTTTAGGACCTGAGAATAAATTGATTTTTATGACGGGACCTTTAACAGGGACTCCTTCTCCTAGTACTGGAAGATATTGTGTTGTAGCAAAATCTCCACTTACTGGTATCTGGGGTGAGGCAAATTCCGCTGGTTTTTGGGGTCGAGATCTTAAGAGATCAGGCTTTGATGGTATAATCTTCGAAGGTATCTCCCCAAAACCCGTATACCTTGTTACTGAAGATGGGAAAGCGGAGCTAAGAGATGCTTCACATCTTTGGGGTAAAAATACTTCAGAAACAACTAGGATAATTAAAGAAGAATTAGGAGAAAAGTTTAATGTAGCTTGTATAGGTATTGGTGGTGAGAATTTAGTCAAATATGCTGCTGTTATGAATGATTGTGACAAACCTAATTATGGGAGAGCCGCAGGAAGATGTGGAATGGGAACTGTAATGGGTTCTAAGAAAGTAAAAGCTATAGCATCCAAAGGTAGTGCTAAAATTGAGGTAGCAAATCCAGAGGAGTATAAAGCAGAAGCTAAGCAGAGATATGATTGGGTTAATCAAAGTTTACTAAAAATGACTCTTGAAGTGTTTGGAACAGCCACTATGGTTGATTTAGTAGGCGTTAAGGGTGGATTACCCACAAGAAACTTCCAGACTGGAGTTTTTCCAAATATGGATGCAATAAATGGAACAGCAATAAATGAAAAAATGCTTATAGGTCGTAAACCTTGTTTCGCATGTCCAATAGCTTGTGGACGTCTTGTAGAAATCAAAGAGGGGAAATATAAGAGTTCGGGGGAAGGTCCTGAATATGAAACAATTGGAGCTCTAGGAACGATGTGTGGTGTTGACAATTTAGAAGCTATAACTATGGCACATTTTCTTTGTAATGAATACGGTCTTGACGTAATTTCAGCGGGAGGATCAATAGCTTTTGTTATGGAATGTTATGAGAAGGGAATCTTAACTAAAGAAGATACAGATGGCTTAGAGTTTAATTTTGGTAATGCTGATCTAATAGTAGATCTTATCCCTAAGATTAGTAAAAGAGAAGGTATAGGAGATTTAATCGCTGAAGGAACAAGATATATGGCGAATAAGTTAGGAAAGAATTCTATTAAGTTTTCAATGCAAGTTAAAGGTTTGGAACTTCCAGCATATGATAGTAGAGCTGCTAAGATTACCGGATTAGCTTATGCTACTGCTAATCGAGGAGGCTGTCATATTACAGGATTTATAGAAGGACCGGCATTTTTATCAATGCCATTTATGATCTTAGAGAATGCTGATGTAGGTGATATTCTTAATGAAAATCCAACAGATACAAAAGTTGTTAAAGAGTTTGAAGATGCCTTTGGCGTATTCGATTCTATTGGGGGCTGCAAATTTATGGGAATGGTTTTATCTTCAGAGGATTGGGCATCTTTGATTGAAAAACTTTTAGGTTATAAATTTACAGTGAAAGATTTTGCCAAAACAGGTGAGAGATTATATAATATTGCCAGAGTTTATAGTGTAAGAGAAGGTTTAACTAGAGCTGATGATACACTTCCAGCAAGATTTTTGGAGGAACCAATGCCTGAAGGTCCAGCAAAAGGACAAACAGTGAATTTAGATCCACTTTTGGATGCATATTATGAGTATCGTGGGTGGGATAAGGAAACTGGAAAGCCAACAAAAGAAAAGCTCAAAGAATTGGATTTAGAATGGACAATTAATGAAATTTACTGAGTAATAATATTCCAATATTGTTTAAAAGGGGGCGAAAAAATCATGACTGAAGAGAAAAAATTAACTTATGCTGATAAACCTTGGAAAAAGAGTTATAAGCTTGGACCTTTCAAACTTGCAGAAACTATGGCACCTTTTCCTGAAATATCAGTTTATAAATTTCTTGAGGATTCAGCAACTAACTTTCCTGAAAGTAAAGCAATTACTTTTATGGATGAAGTTATGACATATGAGGAATTAAAATTAAAGGTGGATAAATTTGCTACAGCACTGTCAGATTTAGGAATAAAAAAAGGTGATACAGTTGCAACAATTCTTCCAAATTGTCCACAATTTATTATTAGTGATTTTGCAATTTTACGAATTGGTGCAATTCATGTTCCTCTTAGTATATTACATAAAGCTCCAGATTTATTATATGAATTGGGTGAATCTAAAGCTGAAACTGTTATATGCTCATATAGACGTCTTGAACGAGTGAATGAAATAAAAGATAAAATATATGTCAAAAATATGATTTATACCCGAGTACCTATTTTTCCAGATTATTCATTACCAGAAATAGGTGAAATATATGGAGCAATACAATTTGAGGATTTAATAAATAACTTTGAACCAAATCCTCCTGAAGTTGAGTTAAATCCCAAGAAGGATCTTGCAGAATTACCTTTCACTGGAGGTACTACAGGTGTTCCAAAAGGTACTATGTTAACTCATTATAATGTTACCACAACTACTATTCAAACATTTCAGTGGTATATAAAACCATTAGAAGTAGGAATAAAAGGAAAAGCTTCTTTAGTAATATGTGTTCCAGTATTCCATCAATATGGTCATATGATGGCGTTCGCTGCTGTTTATATGGCATTGAATATATTTTTAGTTGATCCAAGGGATATTAATAGAATTTTAGAGATAATAAGAAAAAATCGTCCCTTTATGGTATGTGCAGTTCCTACTCATTACATGATTTTTACTGAGAGAGATATACCAAAGATGCCAATTTTTTATTATTCTGCCGCAGCAGCACTTCCTCCTGAAATTGCTGAAAAATTCGAAAAAAAGTCAGGCGTACCGTTAGGAGAGGGTTATGGAATGACAGAATCAGCAGTAACTCATTTAAACCTTTCGGGGCTTTCAAAAGTAACAGGATTTATGGCAGAAGTCAAAAGAAGTGTCGGAGTACCCGTTCCTGACACCGATGTTAAAATTGTCGATCCAGAAACAGGTGAAGAGGTTCCATTTGGACAATCTGGAGAAATACTAGTGCGAGGCCCTCAACTTATGATAGGATATTGGCCAACTCCAGGTAAAGGAATTTCTGAAGATGGGTGGATTGCTACAGGTGATATTGCTAAAATGGATGAAGATGGATATTTCTATATTGTTGATCGAATTAAAGATATGATAAATGTCTCTGGAATGAAAGTTTACTCAAGAGTATTTGAAGATCTGTTATATGAACATCCTGCTGTTAATGAGGCAGCTATTATAGGAATTCCCGATCCAGAACGTCCTGGAAGCGAAAGAGTAAAAGCATTTATACAATTAAATCCTGGATATGCAGGTAAAATTAAAAGTGAAGAGATAATCGAATTTTGTAGAGAGAAATTTCCACCGTATGCAGTACCGAAATCTATTGAGTTTAGAAAAACCCTACCACTAACATTAGCTATGAAAATCTTTAAGAGGAAACTCAGAGATGAAGAGATAGCAAAGATGAAGGAGAGAGGTGAAATTGAGTAACTTAAATCTTCGTATTACAAACTGAAATATTATTTTTTACTATTTCTTTAAATCTTCTGATTAAAAAATAGATTACCTATAAAAATCAACCTAAATTAAAAATATATAAAAAATGGAAATTGTTTAAAAAAATTTTAGAGGGAAAAATATGAAATTTGGTTCTCCAGAATGGGCTACAGCTTTTTGTAAGGCTGTAAATGAAAATCAAAATTATAGAGATGCAGCTGGACCAGAAGGTTTCCCACCTGATGGTTGGGAAGGTGATTTTCTTTTTATCGTAGAGCCTTCTGGTAATTTGGATCATGAACTTAGAATGTTTGTTGGGCTTTATCATGGTGAATGCACTGGTGCTAGAACATTAGAACCAGGGGAAGAAGTAGAACCTGAATATATTTATTCAGGTCCATATGATGCATGGGTTCAAGTATTAAAGAAAGAATTAGATCCAATCCGAGGTTTACTTGCTGGAAAGTTTAAATTAAAAGGTGATATGGCTAAAATTCTAAGAGCTACAAGAGCCGCACAAGAATTAGTTGTGTCTACTACAATGATAGATACAGAATTTTATTAATCTGAAGAAAATTTATTTATTTTTTTTTCTTTTTTATTTTATCTTAAATAGATCCTACAAATAAGATGAATACTCTTAGCAAAAACTTATATGAACTTACTACTAAACAAGTCTATTTTTTTGACCTTGATGGGACTATATACTTAGAAAATATTTTGTTTGATGGTGTGACAGATTTAATTGAATTACTAAGAAACAAAGGAAAATACTTCTTTTTCATTTCAAACAATTCAAGTATTTCAACAAAAGATTACCTTGAAAAATTAAATAATTTTAATCTTAACATAACTCATGATAATATTATCTTATCACAACATCCTACAATAGAATACCTAAAAAAAAAAAATTATAAGCGGATTTTCTTAATGGGAACAGAATCTTTGAGGGAAGAATTTATTCAAAAGGGTTTTAAACTAACTGAAGAGGATCCGGAAATTGTCGTATTAGCTTTTGATAAAGACTTAACATATGAAAGATTAGTCAAAGCAACTAAATTACTTCTAATAAACAATTTTCCCTACATTGCTACTCATCTTGATAATAGATGCCCTACTGAAAATGGATATATTCCTGATGCAGGAAGTATTGCGGCTCTTTTATATAAAACTACTGAAAGATTTCCTTTAGTATTTGGTAAACCAAATAAAGAAATGCTCCTTTTCAAGTTGGAAAAATTAGATGTCCCAACGAAAGATGCTGTAGTGTTTGGAGATAGATTATATACTGACATTAAAATGGGTATTAAAGCTGGAATATCGACCTGTTGCGTATTATCGGGTGAAACTACGCTTGAAATGATAAGAGATAGCAAATATAAACCGGATTTTATAGTTAAAGGAATTTGGAAACTTTTAGAAGAATTTAAAAAAAATTAAGAATATTATAATATTTTGAATTTAGACTTTTCGATAGATTTTTTTCATTTCTAAAACTTCTTTAATAAGAGTTATGTGTAAATATTAACATAAAATATAAAAATTAAGAGAATTGTCTTTAAATTAAATAGACTTGATGATAACAGATCTAATGGTATTGAAAAATGACTACTACTGAAAATAAGAAATTCATCTATGATTTTTCTGAAGGGAATAAGAATTTAAAGAATCTACTTGGTGGAAAAGGAGCTAACCTTGCTGAAATGACTAATTTAGGTCTTAACATACCTCCAGGATTTACTATTACAACTGAAACATGCTTACGTTATTTTATTAAACCTAAGGATGTCATGGAAGAAATAAAACCAAAGGTAAATGAGCATTTGAAATTTCTTGAAGAAAAGACGGGAAAGAAATTTGGTGATATTAAAAATCCTCTTCTGGTAAGCGTACGCTCTGGAGCTCCACAAAGTATGCCTGGTATGATGGATACAGTTCTTAACTTAGGTTTAAATGACCAGAGTGTCCTAGGTTTAGCTGAACAAACTGAAAATCCCCGATTTGCTTATGATAGTTATAGACGATTTATACAGATGTATGGAGATGTTGTGATGGATATTGATGATGAAAAGTTTGAAAGAATCTTAACAAAATATAAGCGAGATATCGGTAGAAATGCTCAAGATACAGATTTAGGTGTAAAAGATTTACAAAAAGTAATTACTGACTATAAAGCTTTATATGAAAAAGAAATTGGTTCTCCTTTCCCTCAAGATCCTTATGAACAACTATATTTTGCTATTGAAGCTGTGTTTAAGTCTTGGAATAATAGAAGGGCTATTACATATAGAAGGATTAATAATATTCCAGATTATGGGACTGCTGTAAATATACAAACCATGGTATTCGGAAATAAAGGACAAAATTCAGCAACAGGAGTAGCATTTACAAGAGATCCATCTACTGGAGAGAATAGTAAATTTGGTGAGTACCTAATAAATGCACAAGGAGAAGATGTAGTTGCGGGAATTAGAACTCCCAAAAAATTAGAGACAATGAGCGAAGAATTTCCAAAGATTTATTCAGAATTAATTGAAACTATGGATAAGCTAGAAAAGCATTATAGAGATATGCAAGATATAGAATTTACTATAGAGGATGGAAAATTAAATATTTTACAAACTAGAAATGGGAAAAGAACTCCTTCAGCAGCAGTAAAAATTGCAGTTGACATGGTTAAAGAAGGTTTGTTAAGTAAAGAAGAAGCGATAATGAGCATTGATTCAAAAAAAGTATCTAAGTTATTATTCAAAAGTATAGATGAAAATTCAATTATACATGTTTTAGCTCATGGAATAAATGCATCTCCGGGAGCTGTGTCAGGAATAGCTATTTTTGATTCTGATAGAGCCGAACAATTAGCAAATCAAGAACAAAAAGAAATTATACTTGTGCGCCCCCAAACTAAACCAGAGGATGTACATGGTCTTTATGCCTCAAGTGGAGTATTAACTCAATTTGGCGGAAAGACTTCGCATGCTGCAGTAGTCGCTAGAGGAATGGGTAAACCTGCTGTCGTAGGCGCTCAAGATGTTGAAATTGATGAAGAAAATGCGGAATTTAGAGTTTCAGATATGGTGATAAAAGAAGGTGATTGGATTACAATTGATGGTACCACAGGACGCATTATTGAAGGTAGAGTTCCATTAATTGAACCCGAAATAAAGGGTGAGTTCTTAGAGTTATTAGAAATGGCAGATGAATTAAGAAGATTAGGAGTGAGAGCAAATGCAGATACACCGATAGATGCTCGAAAAGCTTTAGAGTTTGGTGCAGAAGGTATTGGTCTTTGTCGCACAGAACATATGTTTATGGCTCAAGACCGGCTCCCTGTTGTCCAAAGAATGATTATGCAAAAAGGAGATTTCTATGAGATATTTAAAATTATGGAAGGAAAACCAGTAACTATTAGACTCTTAGATCCACCATTACATGAATTCCTCCCTGAATTATCAATAGTTCAATTAGAAAGTCAAGAACTTAAAATGACTAATGCACTTTCAAGGTCCTTACTTGATATCAGCCCATTAGATGATGAAATTAAGAAAAAGAACAAAGTTATTAGCCTAATAAGGTCTCTCTCTGAGGAAAATCCCATGATGGGTTTAAGAGGATGTAGATTAGGCATTGTTTGGCCCGAAATTAATGAAATGCAAGTAAAAGCAATTTTTCAGGCAGCCTGTGAATTAAAAAAGGAAGGAGTTGAAGTGAAACCTGAAGTTATGATCCCTTTAGTAGGAATTCTTTCTGAATTGCAATATGTAAAAGCTCAATTGATGCAAGTAGCTTTAGAAACAATTAATGATTACGGGGTAGATTTAAGCTACAAATTTGGTACAATGATTGAAATTCCGCGAGCTGCTTTAACAGCTAATGAGATTGCTATTGAAGCAGAGTTTTTTTCTTTTGGTACAAATGACTTAACACAGATGACATACGGATTTTCGAGAGATGATGCTGAAGGTAAATTTCTACCAATCTATTTAAACAAGGAAATTTTAGAAAATAATCCATTTGAAATTCTTGATCAAGATGGTGTAGGAAAATTAATGAAAATGGCAATCAAGCTTGGCAAAAAGACTAGGCCAGATTTAAAAACGGGAATTTGTGGTGAGCATGGAGGAGAACCAAGCTCAATAAAATTTGCACATAAAATAGGATTAGATTACGTATCCTGTTCTCCATTTAGAATTCCAGTGGCAAGAATTGCTTCAGCTCAAGCTGCTATAGAAAAAAGGAAGAAGTAAGTGATACATTTTCCCTCAAATGATATTTAGTTTCTTATCTATTTTTATTTCACATCTTACAATAATATAATAAATTAATGAATTTCTCAAATCCATAAAGGTTATATCAACTCAATTATTTACTAATTTATAAAATAATTAGTGAAAGATGATATGACTTTAACTCTAGATGAAAAAGTTGCTTTATTAAGCGAGGTTGGAGAGGAAATTATTACTTTAGATGAATTAAGAGAAATGATCAAATGGAAAACAGAGAATAATAAGGAAATATATGCTTATGACGGTTTTGAGCCTTCTGGAAATATACATATTGCTCAAGGCCTTTTAAGAGCCATAAATGTAAATAAAATAACAAGAGCTGGAATTCGATTTAAATTTCTCGTAGCAGATTGGCATGCTGCTGCGAACAAAAAGTTTGGTGGAAATTTAAATATAATTAAAAAAGTTGGAGACTTCTTCATAGAGTTATGGAAAGTATGTGGTATGGATTTAAGTAAAGTAGAGTTTATCTATGCCTCTGATATTGTAAAAAACTCTGATTACTGGGAATTAGTATTAAAAATTGGTATTGAAACAACTTTAAAAAGAGTTAAGAGATGTACCCAAATTATGGGAAGGAGTGAATCAGATAAGCTTTATGCTTCTCAAATATTATATCCCTTAATGCAAGCAGCGGATATTTTTTACCTTCCTGCTGATGTATGCCAACTAGGGATGGATCAAAGAAAAGTAAATATGTTAGCAAGAGAAATTGCTAAAAAATTAAATAAACCAAAACCAGTTGCTATTCATCATCATATGTTGATGGGTTTAAAAACACCTGTTTCAGATTCAATTGGTGTTGATAGAACTGTAGAAATTAAGATGTCAAAATCAGATCCAGATTCATCAATATTTATGTTAGATTCTCCTCAAGAAGTAAAAAGAAAAATAAATAAGGCTTATTGTCCTCCGCAAGAAATTCTTGAAAATCCTGTTTTAGAATATTGTAAATTTATAATTTTTGAACTTATTGATAAATTTAGAGTAGAACGTCCTGTAAAATATGGTGGAAATGTAGAATATAATAGTTATAAAGATCTAGAACAAGACTATAAAGAAGGTAAATTAAATCCACCAGATTTAAAATTGGCTGTTATAAGATATCTTAATCAACTTCTAACTCCAGTGCGAGAACATTTTGAAAAAGACGAAAACGCAAGGGAATTATATAAATTTGTCCAAAGGGAGTATAAAAAATATAAAACATAAAAAGAAGGATTCAATCTAAATTTTAATTTGAAATAATCTAGAATACTGTATTAAATTGACGCATAACAACATTATTGATGTTTTTCTAAACCCAAAATCAGTAGCAGTAATAGGAGCTTCACGAAATCCTATGAAAGGTGGGCAAAGAATTGTAGATAATCTAGTTTCAAATAATTTCAAAGGCAAAATTTATCCCATAAACCCTAACTCTGAAGGAGATTTATTCGGTTTAGAATTCAATAGATCAGTTTTGGAAATAGAGGATGATGTGGATCTTGCGATATTTTATGTTCCGAATAGAAAAATTCCAAGCATTTTAGAAGAATGTGTTCAAAAAGGGATTAAAGGAGCAATAATTGAAGCTTCTGGATTTGAAGAAGTGGGTGAAAAGGGACTTCAATTGCGAGATCAGATTATACAAATTACAGATAATTTTTCAAAAATTCGGATTGTTGGACCAAATTGTATGGGACTTACTCGTATTGATGCAGATAGCGATAAAGGAGATGAAAAAGGGGGATTTTTCACAAGTTTTGCTGTTTTTTATCAGTATAAAAGAGGAAATGTTGCAATAATTAGTCAATCAGGTATGTTGAATGGTGGATATTTGATGTATAACTTGGAAAAATACCCTGAATTAGGTCTCAGATATTCATGTTCAATTGGAAACAAAATGGATTTAAGTGAAATTGAGTTTTTAGAATACTTTATAGAAGATAATACGGTTAATGTAATTGCTATATATCTGGAATCTTTCAAAGATCCACGAAAATTTATTGAATTATGTAAGAAAGTAAGAAGTATGCCAGACAAAACAATTATTCTTGTAAAAGGAGGTTTAACTACTCAAGGTCAAAAGGCTTCCTTAAGTCATACAGGTGCACTTGCTGAGAATTCACAATTAATTAAAGCTATAATAAAGCAATCTGGAGTGATTCAAGCAAGAAGCTTTTATGAATTATTTCAATTTGCTCGAACTTTTTCAATGATCTATAAGAATAATATAACTCTACCTAAACAAGGAAATGTATCCTTAGTGGCAGGTTCGGGTGGTGCAGGTACTATTTCTGCTGATCTTACTATTGAATATGGACTAAAGTTTCCTATTTTAGGAGAAAAAACATATAATGCACTTATTAATATATTTCCAGAATGGATGCCTCCAAATCGATTTGCTCTTGTAGATATCTGGCCAGCAATGGAAAAAGCGATGATGAATAAAACGAATCCTGAAATAATTATGAATGAGGTATATAAGCTTTTATTAGGCGAAGAAAAAGTTGAAGGTATTCTTTCTATGATGTTCTGTTCCAGCCGTTTTAGAAGTGTTAATAACTATCAAGCTGTCATTGAAAATTTTAATCATACTTCAAAACCTATTTTCTTTTGGTTAATTGGCGAAGTTAAAGAAATTAATCGAGTTTCAAGATTATTAAGCGATAATAATATACCAACATTCCCTAGTTTAGAAGATATGATTAAAAACTTTTGGATTTTAGTTCAAGAGTCAAAAAGTAAAATATATTAAATAAATCTACTTAAAAATGGTACATATATTATGTATTGGAGATTCTCACATACCCAGACGGGCTAGAGATATCCCTAATCAAATCTATAATAAATTAGAGGAATTAACCAATAGAACTTTATTTGATTATACCTTATTTACGGGGGATATAATCAAATCTCCAGAATTAATAGAGTTTTTGAACTCAAAAACATCTAAAAATTTCTTTTTAGTAATGGGAAATATGGATTACTATTATGGTAATCCAGATGTTCCTATTTATCAAGAATTAGAAATACTTTGTGTTAACGAAGATATATTGAGAATTGGACTAACTCATGGAGCACAAATTAAACCAAGAGGAGACCATATGCAATTAGAAAATCTTGCTATTGAAAGAAACTATAAGTTATTGGTATCTGGTCATACACATAAAGAAGAAATATTTTTGACAAGAAACGGAATATTATTAGTAAATCCTGGAAGTGTCACAGGAGCTTGGTCGTTTGTGGCAAGTGGTAATCCCTCTTTTATTGAATTAGACATCGATGCAAATAATAATATTATTAATGCAAACTTATTCCAATTAAATAAAAACTTAAATGAAGTTAATGAATTTAAATCAAAATTTATTTTAAAACGAAATAGAATTCAAAGTATTGAATAGCTTGAATTTATCAATCTAATACAAGAATTTTTGGAAGTCTCATAAGAATTCCAATATTTCTTTTCCCATTTGACCCTCCAGAAAATCTTAATTTTTTAAGCCCAAATCTATTCTTTTTAAAAAGCATATTTAGGAGTGAATTCTCTCCATTCGCAAAAAATAATAAATCCTCGGGAGCTGCCATAACTTCTAAATCAAATTCTTCTAACCTATCTTTTTCTAAAACAAAAATTCCATCTTCTGCTTTTAGATTCAACCAAAAATAATAGTCATCATCAGTTTGTAAGCCTAAATTGATTTTTGCTTTAAAATTATTTAATAATTTTTCATTCTTGGGATTTTTTCGTTTATCTTCTATTATACCTTTTATCGTTTGTTGAAAGGTAATAAATAGATTTTCTTTTTCAGACTCTTCCATTTTCTCTTTCCTAATTTCCAAGTAAAATATTTAGAATTAAAATATTTTAATATTAAAAATTAACATTAAATTTGAGTTTAATTAATTTATTAAATATAGTAAAATCATAATTATTATTAACAAATAAAGAAATTATTGAAAAATCAAAATCCAAAATAAAATAAAATAGTGAAACTCATAAATGTGGCACTTTTATAGTCCAAATATAATATATGGAGAAGATTCATTAGGATTTCTTGAAAAAATAATAGGAGATAAATGTTTCATAGTCACTGATAAAGTTATTAAAGATTTAGGTTTAATAAAGATTCTAACAGACACACTTGATAAATTTGGAAAACAATACGAAATATTTACAGAAGTTATACCAGATCCTCATGAAGAAGATGTAATGAAAGGAAAAGAACAATGTAATCAATATAACCCTAATTTAATTATCGCTTTGGGAGGAGGCTCGGTTATAGATACAGCTAAAGCAATATGGGCAATGTATGAATATCCTGATTATACGCTTGATAATCTGGATCCATTAAACGACCAATTATATGATTTTGCAAATAAAGCAAAATTTATCGCAATTCCAACAACTTCCGGTACTGGATCAGAGGTTACATGGGCAATTGTTATATCAAGGCTCCAACAAGGCATATGGAGAAAATCTTCGAATACACATATTTCATTAATTCCTACTTACGCTATAGTTGATCCTGTTTTTACTATGGGAATGCCTCCAGAATTGACAAAATTAACTGCTTTTGATGCTTTGTCACATTCTGTAGAGGCATATATCTCTATGTGGAGAAATGAATTTTCTAATGCACTTGGGTTAAAAGCAATTGAATTAATATTTAAATACTTACCAATTGCTTATAAGGATGGATCTAATAAGGAAGCACGGGATTATCTGCATCAAGCAGCAACAATGGCAGGATTGTCTTTTGGAAATTCACAAGCTCATTTAGCTCATGCGATGGGGCATAGTTGGGCCGGAATTTTTCATACTACACACGGACAAGCAGTAGGTCTCTTTCTAAGATACATTACACAATTTTGTTTAAATACTCCGGGAAAAACTAATGAATCCATTATCATGTATTCTGAACTAGCAAAAAAATTAGGATGGGCAAATTGGAATGATGATGATAAGAAAGCTGCTTTTATTGTTGTTGATAAATTAAAAGAACTTCAAAAAGAAGTAGAATTCATTCATAAGCTAAAAGACTTAGGAATTAAAAAAGAGGATTTTGAAAGCAATTTGGATAAATTAATTGGCTTATGTTTTCAAGATCCAAGCAGTGTTATGGCTCCTCGTATTCCTAATAAGGAAGAATTTAAAAAAATTTATACCTACGCCTTTGAAGGGAAAGATATTGATTTCTAAATCTTTATTGTTTTTCCTTAATTTATTTTATTTCTTTAATAGATAATATATAAACATAAATATTAGGGTATGATATTATCTTTTTAAATCATTCTTAATAATATTTCAACTAATAACTTAACATATTTGTTCTTTAAAATGACAATTTCAGAAAAGGAACAAGAAGTAATAAAGTCTTTAGAAGTTGAGATTGGAGAATCAATTCCAGAAGTCTCAGAGATGGAACGTTATAGATTTGGATATTATATACATGATAATCATATTACCAGTATAAATCTCTTTTCTTGTGGCCTATCAACCATTCCAAAAATAATTAAATCATTTCAATCACTTAAAGAACTTTATTTAAGAGGCAATAGTATAGAAATAATTCCTGAAGAGTTGTGTTCTCTTCCTATTATCGAAAGGCTAGATTTAAGTGAAAATAGATTAGTTGGATTACCCAATTTGATTAGTTCTTTATCAACACTTAAAGAATTACATTTAGAGTCAAATAATTTATCAAATTTGCCTAAGTCTATAGGAGATCTGATTTCTCTGGAACTTCTAGATTTGAGTGAAAATAAAATTGTTAATCTTCCTTCTTCTTTAGGGGCTCTACAAAATTTAAAGACTTTAGATTTGAGTGGAAATGAGATAGAAGAATTACCCAGTTCAATTGGCTCTCTCTCTGCATTAGAAGTATTATATCTGGGAAATAATAAACTGAAAACATTACCTGTGTCTATTGGATCTTTGAAATCACTTAAACGATTGAATTTAAGAAGTAATTACTTAAAAAAGCTCCCAGATTCAATAGGATCTCTTGCATCTCTATCGTCATTATTTTTAAGAGGGAATAATATTGAAGAATTACCAAGTTCTATAGGAGAATTAAATGAATTGATATATTTAGGTTTAACATCTAATAGAATTAAAATATTGCCTGAAACAATTGGTAAGCTTATTGCTTTAGAAAATCTAAGTCTTACATCGAATAACTTAAAACAACTTCCTCATTCGATTGGAGGTCTTAAATCATTACTAAGATTTGAGTTATCCAATAATCTCTTGAACAAACTTCCAGAATCTATAGGAGATTTATCCTCGTTAAAAAGATTGGGTCTAGATCGTAATAACCTAACAGAAATTCCAGAATCTATTGGCAATCTTAAATCACTTGAATCATTAAAGTTGGATATTAATAAATTGCAATCTTTACCTTTATCAATCGGAAAACTCAAATTATTAAAAGAATTAAATGTTTATGACAATAATTTGGTAAATCTTCCTGAAACACTTGGAGAATTAAAATCTTTAGAAATATTTGATTTGAGTAAAAATAAACTAAAATCAATACCAAACTCAATAGGCTCACTTGATTCACTTTTAGAATTAGATATATCTACAAATAAATTAACAGATCTTCCTCCATCTATCGGAGCTCTTCCTAAATTAAAAACTCTTATTTTAGGATTTAATAGATTAGAATCTATTCCAAAATCAATTGGCTTTTTAACGACTTTGGAAGTTCTCGATATTGGTAAAAATAACCTGAAATCTGTTCCGGAAACTATAGGAGCTCTAACTTCTCTAAAACATTTATATCTTTATTATAATGAATTAAACTCAATTCCAGAGAGTATTGGATCCTTACAATCTCTAAAATATTTATATCTGGGTAATAATAAGTTATCTTCGCTTCCAGAGTCTATAGGAAGACTGAAAATGTTAAAGTATTTATTCTTAAGAACTAATTATTTAGCTGAATTACCTGAATCAATAGAATCATTACCATCTCTTAAATACTTGAACATTGAAAAAAATAACCTTAAAGGTTATTTAGATTTCTTACATAAATTAGAACTTAAAGGGATTAAAATTTTCAAATAATATATATATAATAATCTGTACTTCTCTTTTTTTAATTGAATTTATCTCAATTTAGATTATATCATATGAAAAGATCCTCTCAATATTTTATATTTAGTTTAATTACACAAAAAAGATATAATTTAAATATTAAATGGCGTTAAAAGAAAATATGGATTATGCCAAAGCTATGACATTGAAATTACCTGAAGAACTTCCAAAATATCCTAAATTTATCGAGGGGATAAGAAGAGCACCATCAAGAGGTTTCAATCTTAATCCCTATCAAACGAAAATTGCTCTAAAAAATGCCTTGCGGTATATTCCTCCGAAATTACATCAAACCTTAGCTTCAGAATTTATGGAAGAGTTAGTTTCAAGAGGAAGAATTTATGGT
>SMTZ1_10001758_pt1 | contig 21833 bp, 19 predicted proteins | sample DeeMarSWOR136_30_FD_25667 | JGI IMG/M metagenome (IMG submission 25667) | reverse complement strand
GTAACATACATTATAAAGAAATAAAAACTAATTCTTTATTAAAAAAAATAACAAAAAAAGACAAGCTTTTTAATGGAAACTACACAGTTGATCCATATCAAAACTGTGAATTTGGTTGTTTATATTGTGACTCTTCAATAGATAAAACAATTTATGTCAAAATAAATGCTGATAAGATAATTAAAAAAGAACTGGAAAAAATAACAAAAGCAGTTGTAATTCTTGGATCTGTTAATGATCCATATCAAAATGCTGAAAAAAATTTTAAAATTACTAGAAATCTATTGAATATAATAAAACAAAAAAATTTTTCATGTCATATTTTAACAAAGTCAGATTTAGTTCTTAGAGATATTGATATTTTATCTGAAATTAATAGATGTTTTGTTACAATTAGTATTATTTCGTTAAATAGTGATATTTCAAAAATTTTTGAAAAAAATGTAATTTCAACTAAAAATAGATTTCAAACTATAAAAAAGCTTTCAGATAAAGGTATTAAAACTGGATTAGCAATAATGCCTATTCTTCCTTTTTTAGTAGAAGATGAATTTGAAAATATTATAAAGACTGCAAAAAAATACAAAGCACAGTATATTATACATAAATCGCTTGAACTAAAAGGCGATCAAAAAAACATATTTTTTGATACAATTAAAAACTATAGAACTGAATTAGTTGACAGATATGAAAATTTGCTCAAAGATAATTATTTGCCTGATGAAAAATACATAACAAAAATAAATAAAAAGCTAAGTAAATTGTGTCAAATTTATAATCTAAAACATATACACAATTAATAAATAAATAAAAATTATAATAAATTTGTAATAACATGAACAATGAGTTTAGGAAAATTTTAGAAAAACAACATTATGGCATAGTTGGTAATCATTCAGCTGTCAAAGTGTGTCATTGGATGAGGCAGAGTTTACTATTTAATAGAGAATGTTATAAACAAACTTTTTATGGAATAAAATCCCATCGTTGTTTACAAATGACACCATCTGTTAATAAATGTAATCATATGTGTCTTTTTTGCTGGAGGCATCAAGGTTTTACTGAAAAAGATTTTAAAATAATTGATGATCCAGCGTTTATACTAGATAAATCCATTGAAATGCAAAAAAAACTTATAACTGGATTTAAGGGCGATAAACGTTGCGATCAAAAAAAATGGAAAGAGGCAAATCACCCAAATATGCTTGCGTGTTCTTTATCTGGTGAGCCTACATTGTATCCAAAACTTGGCGAATTTTTTAAAGAGTGTAAAAAAAGAAAAATTACAACTTTTCTAGTAACTAACGGAACAAATCCAAAAATTTTAGAAAAACTAGATCCTTTACCAAATCAGTTATATATCTCAGTTGTTGCACCAAATAAAGAAGTTTATAAAAAAATATGTTCCCCTTTAACTCCTGATTCTTGGGAAAAAATTATTCAAACATTAGAATTACTACCTTCACTTAACACAAGAACTGTTATTCGTCATACATTAGTTGAAGGATGGAATTTGGATGAAAAATATGTAAAACAATATTCAAAATTAGATGAAAAAGCAAATCCAATGTTTATTGAACCCAAAGGTTATGTATTTGTGGGTTATTCAAGAAAAAGGATGAATCTTTCAAATATGCCTTCTCATAAAAATATTCATGATTTTGGTATTAATCTAGCAAATTGTTTAGGTTATAATCTTGCTATGGAAAAACCAGACTCTAGGGTTGTTTTACTATCAAGAGAAGAAAAAATGGCAAGATTTGATAAATAAGTTTAATATATATTAATATAACAAAATATTATTAATGAAGATTAATCGATATTTACTTACGATATTTATTACTTTTTTATTTATATCAGCAATATTTAATAATATCTCTAATGGGCAATTGATTCAAATTTATAATATTGATAAATCTACAAATTATAACGGATATATAATTCAATTTAAGCAAGGCTCGGTTATTGAATATAAACACCAATTAAAAATTAGATTAAAAAACGTTTTTTTAAACTTAACAGAAAAAATAATGAGCATGTTTTTAACTCAAAATATTAAGAATTATAAAAATTATCTTTTATCAATTCATAGAATTGCAAAAAAAGACATATCAAAAATTTTAGAAAAAGATAACTTATCAAATGAAATAATAATTACTGAGTTTATTAATGTATTTAATGGTATTTCTATAAAAAATATGTCAGATGAATTTATTCAAAGTATCAAAGATTTATCATATGTTAAAAATGTTATACCTAATTACTTAATATCAGTAACTTTAGATGACTCTGTACCTTTGATTAATGCAGATGAAGTATGGAAAATAAAAGATTCATTTAATAGAAATATCACTGGTAAAGGTGTAACAATTGCTATTCTAGATACAGGTATTGATTACACACATGCTGATTTAAAAGATAATTATATCCAAGAAGGAAGTTACGATTTTATTAATAATGACTCTGATCCAATGGATGATTATGGACATGGCACTCATTGTGCCGGTATAATATGTGGAAAAGGAAATTCCTCAAATTTTCAATATATTGGTGTAGCTCCAGATGCAAAATTTTATGCAATTAAAATATTAAATGAAAAAGGTGAAGGAAACTTTGAAACATATCTAGCAGGGATGGAAAAAGCTATTGATCCAAATGGTGATGGTGACACATCAGATCATGCTAATATTATTTCTCTAAGTTTTGGTACAAATGAACCCGGTCGACCTAATGATCAGTTTTGTGAGGTTGTTGATAATTTGGTTAAAGCAGGTGTAGTTGTTGTAGTTGCTGCTGGAAATCGTGGACCTGGACTTAATACTATCACATCTCCAGGTTGTGCTATACAGTCTATCTGTGTAGGATCAATTGATAAACAAGGAGTTATTGCTACTTCAAGTTCACGTGGGCCTGTTGAATGGGATGGAAACTACATGATTAAACCAGATCTTATTGCACCTGGTGTTGGTATAACTAGCGCTAAAAACGGTGGTGGTTATATTGTTAAAAGTGGAACATCTATGGCAGCCCCGCATGTTGCTGGTGCAGTAGCATTAATATTACAAGAAAATCCAGATTTTGATCCTGAAAAAGTAAAACAAGCTTTAAAAGAAAATGCAAAAGATTTAGGATATAAATCATATACTCAAGGAAATGGTTTAATAGATGTTTTAAATGTTTTAAAAGAAGATACACTATACATAGATTCACCTTATGAAGTTGACGAATTTAATTGGTTCCGAGTAAAAATAACAGATAAAAATGATAATCCGGTAAAAGCTCTTGTTTTAATTACATTCCCGTTTAACTTACCAAGACTTAGATATGGTAGTTCGTTAATATTTAAAGCACCAATAATTTTGTTAAATAACAAAGAAACATTAAAAGGCAAAATAAGGGTTTTTAAAATAGACAGCCGATATGAAATTATTCAAAAAGATATTTTTATTCTTAATAAATTAGAAAATTAGTCACTCATTAAATCTTCTCCACCAGTAAATTGTAATTGAATCTGAGTATATATATCATCTATTCCAAAAAAATCTTCTTTTCCAGTTGGAAAAAGCTTACTATGACTTTCAAACTCTTTTATCAAATCAATTATTTTTTCATTTATTTCTCTATAAATTGAAGGTTTTTCATTAAAGATTGCATTAGTTAATTCATCAGAATTATCAGACCAATTTACTATTTGTTTTAGTTCTTCATCTGATAACATGTCTGCTTTACTTAAAACATTTATTTGTGAAAGACCTATTCTAAAATTTGTATTTATTGATAAAAGTAGTTGTGAAGCAAAACCTGATGCAGTTTTTGTAAGGGCTGGATCTAAAATATAAGCAATAATTGATTTTTGTGGATTTAAGAATTTAATAATGTATTTACCTGCTTCTCTAAAAGCAAAAAGTTCAAGTTGACCTGGTGTATCTAAAAAAACATAATCTGTTTTAAATGATTCAATGCTTTTTTTTAAATCTGATGTGTTTAAAGCAAGCATATCTGCACAAGCTATCTGAGCACCATTTGGTCCTAAACCATAGGATTTCATAACTTCTTCAAGAGATATCCAATCTCTTATATCAACATCTGGTTCATAAGGAAGATTTTCTGCACCAGGATCTAGATTAACAGTAATTGCATCAAGTTCTCTTAAATTCATCCATTGTTGAAAATTATAAGTTAATGTGGATTTTCCAGAACCAGCAGTACCGATAAAATAAACAAATATTTCTTCTTTCATAACCTTACATTCCACGTATATAGCTCATATGTTTTATTCGTTTTTGGATAAGGCAAGAAGTACCAATATCATGACGTATAAAAATATGATCACTTTTTACAAAGGATAATCCTTTTTCACATGCTATTTCAGCATTTTCTATAGTATCAGATATACCGACAACTGCTAAAGATCTAGATGAAGTTGTTTTAACAAAATCATTTTCTTTATTAACAGCTGCATAAAATAGTTTAGAACCAGTTGATTCAATTTCTTTTTCATTAACAATAATTGTTTCCCCTACCATACTTTTTATACCATATCCCTCTGGAACAACATACTTACATACAGTAGATTTCTTTTTTAATTGCAATTTCTTAATACTAAGATTTCCTTGAAGCATTGAATTACAAATTTCTACAAAATCTGTTTCTAACAGAGGAAGTACATTCATTACTTCAGGATCACCAAAACGAGCGTTAATCTCAATAATTTTCGGTCCTTCTGCAGTTAACATAAATTGTCCATAAATTGGACCAATGTATCTACAGTCTTCTTTATTTAATGCTTCAATAATTTTTTGTAAAATAGCTGCTCCTTCCTCATAATCACTTTTTGTTAAAAAAGGTAAAAGTCCATCTGCACAAGAATATGATCCCATTCCCCCTGTATTCACACCTTTGTCATCTGGAAGAAGTCTTTTATGGTCTTGAACAGCATGAAGAGGCATAATAGTTTTTCCATCTGAAAAAGCTTGTAAAGTAACTTCTTCTCCAATTGCTTTTTCTTCAATTAATACTTTTGCTTTTCCACCAATTTTTTTTTCGATAACATCTTTTACATAGACAATTGCTTCACTTGTTCCATTAAAATGATCACCAGAAACTTTAACACCTTTCCCACCAGTTAAACCAATTGGTTTAATTGCTACTTCACCATTTAAATCATCAATAAATTTTTTTGCTTTTTTTATATCTGTAAATGTTTCACATTTAAGTTGACCCGGGATTTTATATTTTTTTAATAAATTTCTCATCCACTCCTTATCTGTTTCAATTCTTGCAGCTTCCTTTGTTGGAGAACAAACTTTTATCCCTGCTTTATTTAGTTCATTAACGATTCCAACCTCAAGAGGTGCTTCAGGTCCAATTATAGTTAAATCAATTTCTTTTTCTTTTGCATAATTAACAATTTTTTCAACATTTGTTTCTTTTTCCTGCAAAAAATCTTTTGATAATTTTTGAATACCAGGATTCAAATTACTCATAACAGAATAAAGAGTTATTCCATTCGAACGACAAACTGCATCACAAATAGCATGTTCTCTAGCACCACCGCCTACTACTAATATATTCAATTATTAAACCCCCCTCAGGAATTTTTCAAAATACAATACCAATATTTAATATAAACTATTTTTTTAAAAACTCACTAACTGATAAAAGAGGAATAAAACTTACATCAAGATCTTTCATTTTTTCTTCAGCTCCACTCTCACGATCAACAACTGTTAAAACTTCATCAACAATTCCTTCGTTATCGCGAATAACTTGTATTGTTTTAATAACAGATCCACCACTTGTAGTTACATCTTCTACTATCAACACTTTTTTTCCTTTTACATCTCCTCCTTCTATTTGCTTACCAGTACCGTGCTCTTTTTTTTCTTTTCTAACAATCACATAAGGAATATTTGTTTCTAAAGAAAGTGCTACTATTAAAGGAACTGCACCTAATTCCATACCAGCTAAAACATCATATCCTTTAGTATACTCTGCCATTGCTTGTGCAATTGTTTTTAATATCAATGGATTAGTACTTGCTTTTTTTATATCAATATAATAGTCACTGATTGCACCAGATCTTAAAACAAAATGTCCAAACTGGATTGCTCCACATTTTTCAAGAAGTTTGATAAATTCTTCTTTAATCATAAATCGAGGTAATATTAGATAATAATTTATACTTTTACTTTTTATATTTTAATAGATAAAACAAAGGAAATAAATTATATCATAAACTAGAATGATTTTCACCAATTTTTTATGAGAAAAAATCTAAAACTAGTTATTTTCCATTTTAGGTAAATATTTAATCTATAAATCTTAATGAGTATAAATCAATCTAATTCTATTATTGAAATTATGTTGATTTTTCTGAATTAATTCGGAGTTTTCCAAACGAAAACCAACATTATTTAAATGATTAATAAATAATATTTAATATAATTTATGACAAAAATCACTATTGATATGCATACATTTAAGGCTCTAGCTTCAGATACAAGACTAGATATATTAAAAGCTCTAGATGGAAAAAAATTGAGTCTCAGTGACATATGTAAAGCAACAAATCTAAATAAAGCAACGTTACATGAACATTTATCAAAACTTTATGAAGCAGGTTTAGTAAAAAAGAATGAAAGGGAAGGACATAAGTGGGTATACTATAAACTTTCTTGGAAAGGAGAAGGTTTATTACATCCAGAAAATACAAAAATTGTTGTAATGTTTTGCATCACATTTATTTCATTATTAGTCGCTGTTATGCTTCTAGTGAATTTTGCACAACCTATTGTTTTAGGGATGGCTGAAACACATGGTGATACTATGTATATATATGAAGCAGAAAATGAAGGTATTTTTTTAATTTCTAGAGATTATGATTATAAGTACCTTGGTGAGATTGATGTAAAAGAAAAAACTGTAGGAAATATAACTTCTGAATTTCAGAAAAAAGCTCAAATTCAAAATGTTGTTGGAAGTTCTTATACTAGTGATCAGATAAGATGGATCACACCTTCTAATCTAGAGGTTGAGAACGATCAATATATTTTATCAAACATCTTATGTATTTCCAATGTTTCAACAAGTGATTCAAATGATGATTTTAATAATTCACGTAATGAAACATATGATAATACAACTTACTATGAAGATAATAAAGTACTAGGAGATTCATTTGGTTTTTATCCAACAGTACCAGAAATGATTGCTATTGTTCAAGATACAACGTTACTATATTCTGCTATTTTTTGTATAATATTTTTTATAGCATCATTTACTTTTTCTTCTTGGAGACTTTGCAAAAATAAGAAACCAAAAATATAATGCATTTTAAACTAAATTTATAAATTACATTTATTTTATTTTAAATTTAGGAACATCATCTAAATCATCGTTTTCATCAAGAAAATCAAAGAGGGTTTTCTGCATCCTCATCACCATTTACCTATATGAAAAACTAAGTTAAATATTTTTTTATATAGAAAATATTTTATGTAAATTTCAACCAATTGAGATGGGTCCGCTGAGATTTGAACTCAGGTTACCAGCACCCCAAGCTGGAAGGATGGCCAAGCTACCCCACGGACCCAATTGCAGACCTGCATAAGCGTTTTTATAGAAAAACTTATTCTTGTATTTTTGGAAAGATTTAATACAATTCTTATCATAAACAGTAAATCTTATGGATACAACAACCATAGAAATCATCGGATTAATTGCAGGAGCTATTACGTCAATGGGATACTTACCACAGATTTATAGAGGATATAAAATAAAAAAACTTAATGATGTTTCATATTATATGCCTGGAATTTTAGCACTTGGTATGTCCTTGTGGCTAATTTACGGAATTTTTTTAGAAGCAATTGCTGTAATTGTTGCTAATTTTTTTGGTATTGCATGTAGTATTTTATTAATAATAATGAAAAAAAGATACTCATATTCTTGATATTATAATGTTGCATGACGACTTCTCATTATATCTTCTGTTTCCTTCTTACTATAAAGTAAATCAGCAATAACTCCATCTAATAAAATCCATACACTAGCTTCAAAAAGTGTACCAAGTGGTGCATATTTCTTTCTTTCAAATTCTATACATGAAGATGCAATAAATAGGGTAATATCAGCGAATTTAGCAATTTCTGATTTCTTTTTACCAGTTATAGAAACAACATATGCACCAATCTTATTTGCTATTTCAGCGGTCATAACAGCAGGTATTGTTTCACCAGAACCTGATACGATAATAACAAGATCGCCTTTTTTTACAGGTACTGTAATGGTTTCTCCTATAACAAAAGCTTGAAAGCCAAGATGAATTAATCTTATTGCAAATGCTTTTGCTACAAGCCCTGATCTACCCGCACCATAAACAAATATACGATTTGATTTAAAAAATAGTTTTTTAACTTTTTCAATATCATCCTGAGAAACCTTACTTAAGATTTCTTTTATCTTTTTTTGGATGTATTTTATGGACTGATTAAATACTTTTTTTTCTTTCATTTAATCTCAGAAAGATCCCTATAATCTGCTACTTCCTTACCTGTTCTTTTCATTATTGCTTTTTCAACCTGTAATCTAATATAAACTGCATCATGCTCTAAAAGAGGTGATTCAGATATAAGAGTAACATTATATTTTTTATCCAAAATTATTTCAATTAAAGGACCAAGAGGCATATCTCCCTTTTTTAATGGCACATGATAATATTCATTACCATTTTCATAAAGCACCCCGGTTACATGAATAAGATAATTTTTTAATCTCAATGGTTTAAGTTTTTTAAAAATTTCTTCAAAATCCTCCTGTTTTTTAAGTCCTCCATTAGTTCTTGCATGTATATGACCCAATCCAATTGCAGGAATAACACCTTTTACTTTTTTACAAACTTCAATAACCTCATCAAGACTTCCAAAAACCCTTTGTTTACCCATTGTTTCAATACCTAATTGGGCTTTGATTTTTTCTTTTTTAAAACTAGATTGTATTTTACTAATATTTTTAATTATTTTTTTTAATGCTTTTTTTTCAGATAAATCACCATAGTATCCAGGATGAACAACGATGGTTTTTGCACCCATTTTATCTGCTAATTTAGCTGAAAATATAACTTTATCAAAACTTAGATTTATTTCATCAGAACTTCCTGCTAGATTAATATAATAAGGAGCATGAACATGAAGTTCTATATCGTTTTCTTTTGAATATTCCTTCATAAACAGAGCTTCTTCATCTTCCATAATATATAAACCACGAACAAATTGTACCTCCATAGCATTTAAACCAAGTACTTGTTTTGTATAAACCAGGCCATCTTTATTAGTACGACCCTTACAAGATAAAGGAATACCAGCTTGACCAATTCTTATCATAAACATATATCCTCCCTTCCTAAATTTTTCTTTAATATTATACAAATTTTAATTATTTTAACATTAATTATTAAATAAAACTTTATGCTATTTCTTCTAGCCGACTCATTATATTCCAAATGAGGGTTCTTCCATGAAGTGGGATATTTGGATCATTAGCTAATTCATCTAGTTTTGATGTTGCTGAAGCAACTCTAACATCCAATGGATCAGATTCATTTAATAAAGTATTTTTCACATCTTCTGCACCTTTTCTAATGTTTCTAGGAATTGAGTTATCCTCATGAAGCATGATTAATCCTTCACAAACTTGAGCAATTTTATCAGTAGTTGCCATTTCTTTCACCACTTTTTAGTTTCAGCACTGTATATTTGATTAAAATAAAAATATTTGGGATGATTTAATTTTCTAAATAATTGGAATTTAAAAGCTTTATTATATCTGATGCTATATTCTTTCCAATTCCTCGAATCTCCTGTAATTCTTCCTCAGAGGCATTAGCAATACCTCTTACACTACCAAAATGTAAAAGAAGTCTTTTTGCAATTACTGCAGAAACATTTGGTAAACCTTCAATTATAAATTGTTGTCTTTCTTTTATAGACATCTGTGGTTTTTCTCCACGGATGACAACTGCTTTTTTTTCTTCTCTTTGTTCTCTCTTTGCTATAACGTTTAAAAGATCCGCTGTTTCAAAACCATCTTTAGTGGTGAGTATAGGAATACCATAATCAACAGTAATTGAAGCTAAACTTCCAAAAATAGCATTATGATTGATATTTCGTTTTGTTAGAAGATTTTCTCCTTCTAAAATTAGTAATGGACGTGAATATGTATCTCTAAGTTGTGTTATTTGCTTGAATAGCTTACCATCAATTAATGATTCTAAAAAATCATCAACATTCTTTCTTTCGACACCTATTCTAGAAGATAATACATAATCTCCAATATCAAGCTGTTGTGGTTCAATAAAAACTCCTTTTAAAGAAAGATTTCTAACAACATTTGAGCGATATTCTCTGTAGTCAACAATAATTTTTACTTGTTTATTATCTTTATTATAATCTCTTAATGTCATTTGATTCGAATCAGGTTTTATAACTTTATTATAGAGTGTTTCACCATCCTCAAATTTTTTACTGATTTTAGATCTTATTAACTCAAGTTCATATTTCATTTGTTTTTCTTTTCTTTTAGAAGCCCAATAATAAGCCTCGTCAGGAGTTCCTTTGGTAATTAATATTATAACTTTTCCAGTTGTTTTACGTCCAGTTCTACCTCTTCTTTGTATAGCTCGTATTTCAGATGGTATAGGTTCATAAAATACAACTAGATCTGTAGATGGTATGTCTAAACCCTCCTCTGCAACAGAAGTGGCAATAAGAACATTGTATTCATTTTTTTTAAAACTAGAAATTATTTTTGTTTGTTCTTTTTGAGTTAATCCTTTATCCCCATTTTTTCCAGACTGACCTATAAACCTAACTGGCTTGGCTTCTTTAACATTTTCTAAAATTTTTGAAATATAAGCAGATGTATCACGATAATGTGTAAAAACAATAATTTTTGAATCAGGTTTCAATTTTAACTGTTGATCAACAATATTTGCAATTTCTTGGACTTTAGGGTGCTCAACATCTAAAGATTTAATATATGCAACAGCTTCTATTATATTTTTATCTGTAATAATAGCTTTAGAAGCTTTACTTCCCCCTTTTGAAAAACTCTCGTGACCCATCCTCTGAAAATAATTTCTAAGAGCATTTACACCTTGTGTTTGTAAAAGTTCTAATGCATAATGTATCTTAATAGCTTCACTTTGAATAGAAGCTGCTTTGAATAAAATTTTTGAAGGTTTATAATTTGATCTAATTAATTCTTGAATTTTTTTTTGCGCGTTTAAAAGATGTTTACGATTAGTTGAGGAAACGGATGATGATTCAATAAGCTCTAAGTTTTTTAAAAATTTTAATCTCTCAGACAAAGCTTTTCGAAGTAAATTTAATGCATAAATAAAATCATTTGGTAGTTTAACTTCTTTCCATGTTATTTTTAAATCATAAACATAGGGTTTAACATCTGGATCATATTTTGTTCTTATTTCTATGTTATTAATATTTAGATTTTTACAAATTTCTAAAATCTTTATAACATCATTACCAGGAGAAGCAGTCATACCTAGAATTAATCTATCGTCTCTTTGTTTTTGAAACATTTCTGAAACAAAAACATAAGAATATTCTCCAACTGCATGATGACATTCATCAAAAATAATAAAAGAAACATCCTTAAGATTTAATCTTTGGGACAAAATATCATTTTCTATAACCTGAGGTGTAGAGACAATAATTCTACTTTTTGCCCATATCTCTTGCCGTTTTTCAGGAGAAGTTTCTCCAGTAAAAATTGCAATAAATTTTTCATCAATTGTAATAAATTGTTTGATAAACTGTGCATGCTGAATTACTAATGGTTTTGTTGGTGCTAAAAATAATATTTTGTTATTTCCTTTTTTTATTTTTCTAGCTAAAATAATTAATGCAATTATAGTTTTACCAAGTCCAGTTGGTAATACAACAAGTGTATTTTTTTTACAGGCTGAGTTTGCAATATTTATCTGATATTCTCTACGTTCTATAGCATCAATTTTTATATATTCCTCATTAATATACACAAAAAAGGAATATAATCAAGGCTTTTTGTATATTTTGGAGTTTATTGAAAATAATAAAAATGAGTCAAAACTGTTATATTACTGATTAATAATTATGTTAATCATGATTGGATTACTATTATTTGGAATAGAAATACCATTATGGATAATCTTTCTTATAATTATTCTAGTTGTAATTATTGCTTGGAAATTTATTAAATTTGCAATTAAAGTTTTGTTAATTTTGTTTGTTATATTTATTATTTTAGCATTTTTTGATTACTTCGGTGTATTTAATTGGATTCAAGATATATTTACAGCTTTAGTTTTTTAATTATCTCTTGTGTTAAATGATATATAGAAAATTTCTTTATCTACCAATTCTAGCTTTCCAAAATTTTTTTTATTAGGTAATATATCAATATATTCTAGCATAAGTTTGCCTCTCCCAAAAAACGACAAATAAAAAAGTATTATTTATAGTCTTTTATGCAGGTGAATAACTAATTGAATATAACTTTAAAATATAATTTTTATAAAAAAAAACAAAGATATTTTGATTACAAAAAACTTCTATCGAAAATAATTTCTGATGAAGGAATTGTAAAATAAATAGTTGTTCCAGTTCCTATACCATTACTATCTGCCCATATTTTTCCATTATGTTTTTCAACAATATTTTTACAAATTGTAAGACCAAGACCTGTTGAATCCAGCTTATGTCTAGAATCATCTGTTTTATAAAATTCATCAAAAATATGATAAGTTTGTTCTTTAGAAAGACCAATTCCTGTGTCTTTTATAGATATCTGAACAAATGGTTCGGATTTTTTTATAATATGTTTAGATCCAATTATTAAAGTTCCTCCCTTACTGATCATGCTATTAATTGCATTTGAAACAACATGATCAAAAACTTGAATTAATCTATTTTTTTCTGTTTTTACAAAAAAATTTTTATCAATATTATTTTGTACTTTTATATTACAACTTTTAAATACAACCTCATATTTTTTAAGTAATTCATTTACAAGATCAAATAAATTTTCTTTTTTTAATATTAAATTTGTTGTACTTATTTCAGCTAATTCTCTTGTATTATTAACTACTCGTCTAATGTATTCAACATTTCTAATACAAGTTTCAACTATTTCTTTGATTTTTGGATTGTTAACTTCATCATTTATTAATGGAAGAAGTGTCATTAAGGGGGTTAAAGGTGTTCCAAGGTCATGACTAAGATTATCAATAAACATTGATTTTTGTATAAGTAATTTATTTACTTCAACGGTTCTATTAATGACTTTTTGTTCAAGGTTTTTATTAAGTTCATTTAATTTTTCTTCAGCGTCTTTTAACTTATCTTCAAGTTTCTTTATTTTTTCAGTTTTTTCTTCAAGTTCTTTTTCAATTATTAAAGAATAATCTTTCATTTGTTTATCCCGATCTTACTATTCTCCCTAATCCAATTAAACACATTACAACTATTAAAACTTTTATAGATTATTTTTTAAACAAGAAGATTTTAATATATATTTTATTATATAATATTGCAAGATGAATACTCGTGAAGACTTTAAATCATATGTTCCCGCAATTAAAACTATTCCTGAACTAACTATAAAAGCAATTTTAGTAGGTATTTTACTTGCAGTAATTTTAGGTGCAGCTAATGCGTATCTTGGATTGTATGCTGGTATGACTGTTTCAGCAATTATTCCTGGAGCTGTTGTTGCATTAGCTATTTTAAAACCTTTTAAAGGCACTATTTTAGAAGTAAATCTAGCAACAATGGGCGCTTCTGCTGGTGAATGTGTTGCAGCAGGAGTAATATTTACTATCCCTGCACTTATTTTATTAGGAGTATGGAGTGAAATTCATTATCTCGAAACTACTTTAATATCATTACTAGGTGGTATACTTGGTGTACTTTGGATGGTACCTTTACGTCGTGCTCTTGTTGTTAAAACAGATCTACCTTTTCCAGAAGGGATAGCTGTTGCTGCAGTTCTTACAACAACTGTCGGTGGAGAAACTGCTGTTGAAAGAAAAAAGGATGTTGGTGTAAGTAGTATATGGCTTCTAGTTGGTGCCTTTGTTGCTGCTCTATATAAATTCGGAGAATCTGCTCTTAATATTTTTAGTGGAACTATTGAAAGTATTGGTAGTGTTGGTAAATATAATATATTTGGAAAAATAAGAGAAGGATGGTTATATGGTGGTTTAACAACATCACCAGCTTTATTAGGAGTAGGATGGATAATAGGACCTGAAATTGCTTCTTATGTTTTGGTTGGAGGTTTAATAGGTTGGGTCATTATAACTCCACTTGTGATGTTAACTAGTGGAATACCTATAGGTACTACAACCCCAATGGAAGGTTTTTTTTTCATATGGAGTGAACAAATAAGATATATTGGGGTCGGTGCAATGCTAGTTGGTGGATTATGGGCTATATGGAAAATCAGAAGTAATCTTGCTGGAAGTGTTAGAGAAGCAATTATTGGTATCAAAGGTGGTCAGATAAAAACAACAAAAAGAACAGATCAAGATTTAAGTTACAAAATAATTTTTATTCTTATTATATTTATGGTTATACCTATTTTTATTGTTTATATGTGGCTTTCAGGCATGCTAGAGTTTTCATTATTTATGGCTATTATTACAATATTATTTGCGTTTTTAGCAAGTGCTTTGGCAGGTTATTTAACAGGACTGGTTGGTTCTTCTAACTGTCCTATATCAGGTGTAACTGTGACAGTTTTATTAATAGTAAGTGTTTTAATGTTAATTTTAGGTGTAACCAGTCCAGAAGCTATGGCTATAGCAATTTTTATCTCTGCAGTAATATGTATCGGAGGTTCAATTTCTGGCGATCTTTTACAATCTATGGCTTGTGGACAGATGTTAGGTGCAACCCCAAAAAAATTACAAATCTCAATGACTTTTGGAGTAATAGCTGTGTCACTTGTTGTAGGTCCAGTAATAGGGATTTTACATCAAGCATATGTTATTGGAAGTACAAAACTTTCGGCACCACAAGCCTTTTTAATGAAGGGTATAGTAAAAGGAGTCTTAGGGGGAGAAATGCTTTGGCCATATATAATTGTTGGAATGGTACTAGCGATTGTGCTTATACTCATAAACCTACCTGTATTACCAGTTGCAATAGGAATTTACTTGCCTTTTACTTTATCAATTCCTATATTTACAGGTGGAATCATTAGACATTTAACTGATAAATTATTAAAGAAAAAATATACTTTTGAAGATGAAGAAGAAATTTCTGATTGGGAACTTGCAATAAAACAAACAGGAGTAAAACCGAAAGAAAAGGTAATTAGAACAGGTTTATTATTGACCGCAGGACTTGTTGCTGGGGAGGCTCTTATGGGTGTTTTTATAGCTCTTCTTTTTGTCACAGGTATAAATCTAACTATATTTGATACCGCACCATGGTTACCTGGTTTATTAGTATGGATATATATTGCAGTATTGTTGGCATATATTCCAATTAGAATAATAATAAATAAAAAAGCATAAAATCGATTTTTTTTTTATTTTTAAAAAAATTGTTTTAGTAGATGTATTGAAAATATTATATGTAAAATAACACAATATATTTATATGTAATAAATGATAAAATATTGTGAGGAGATATTAAAAATCTACAATATTTGATAAGGGGATATGGGAACGCTTAATTTAGAAAAAGTAAATAATTCACCTAAGAAATACTTACATAATGAAATAAATGAATTATTTGAAGAAATAAAAGAATTGGAAAAAAATTTTGAAAAATTCGATATTAATACAATTGAAGAAAATGAAGAATCTAATTTAATCGAGTTTGCAGAATTAGAGGAATTTCAAACAATTGAAGATCTAGCAGAAATAAAAAAACCTATATGCGAGACTGAAAAAGAGAAAATTGAAAAACCAATAAATCCCGTTACATTTAGATTTAGATTCAATAATGAAGGGAAATTTGAAAATATAGATATTAAAAAACCTAAATTAAATACAAAATCTAAAAAATCCTTTATTTTAAAAAGAATAAAAATTAGAAAAAAAGAAAACACTGAATCAAAAGAAACAGAAGCAAAATTAAAATTTTCTAAATTAAAAAAAGTACTATCTAAACTAAAAAGAGTTATTCAAAACAAATCAAAAGAAGTTGAAAAACCACAGCAGATAACAAAATAAAAATAATTTTTTACATAATATTTAATAAAACTTGTTTGTAAATTTTTGTTTTTAATTTTGTTAAAAATTTATTTTAATTAATGTTGAAAAAAATGTTTTTTTGATATAAATAAACTAATATTTTCCAGGTTATTAAACAACATTTAATAAAGCATTCTCTATTTCACAAAAGACAAACTATGGATACAAAAATCTATAACTACATTGATATTGAAAAAAATTGGCAAAAAAAATGGTTTGAAAACAAAATTTTCGAATCAAAAAAAGAACATAATAAAAAATTCTTTATCCATTTTGCTTACCCTGGTGTTTCTGGTTATTTACATGTAGGACATATGAGAGGATTTACTTATTGTGATATTATTTCTAGATATAAAAAAATGAGAGGATATGATGTACTTTTTCCTGCTGGTTTTCATGCATCAGGCATTCCATCAATAGGTTTTGCTAAAAAAGTTGAACGAAAAGATCCAATAACTATTAAATCACTAAAAGAAAATGGATTAACAGATAAAGATATCGAGAAACTCAAAGATCCAAATGAAGTTGTTAATTATTTCAGTAAAGTTTATGTTGAAGATTATTGGAAAAGATTTGGTTTTTTAATAGATTATTCAAGACTTATGAGTACAATAAGTAAAGGATATAATAAATTCATAGAATGGCAGTTTTATAAATTAAAGGAACAAAACTTTCTTTTACAAAAACCACATTTTGCTCCTTTTTGTCCCAATTGCGGGCCTGTTGCAGTTGATAAATCTGAAACTGACATATTAAAAGGGGGTTCTGCTGAAATTCTTGAATTTACAACTATAAAATTTAGAATGAACGATGGAACTGTATTACCTGCTGCTACTCTTAGACCTGAGACAATTTTTGGAGTAACTAACATGTGGGTTAACCCAAATGTCGAATATGAAAAAGTGAAGATAAATAATGAAATTTGGATATGTTCAAAAGAATGCATAAACAAAATTTCTTATCAAATTGATAATGTAAAATTATTAAAAGAAAAAATATCAGGAAGAAATCTTATTGGAAAAAGTTGTAAAATACCGATTGTTGAAAGAGAAATACCTATTTTATCAGGTCCTTTTGCAGATCCAAATGTAGCTTCAGGTATAGTTATGTCTGTTCCGGCTCATGCTCCATACGATTGGATAGCTCTTGTTGAGTCTGGTTCAAATATTGATCCAATAACAATAATAGATGTGGAAGGATTTGGTGCAAATCCTGCAAAAGAAGTTTGTGATGAGTTAGGAATTAAAAGTCAAAATGAAAAAGAAAAACTTGATATGGCTACTGATATTGTTTACAAAAAAGAATTTCATAAGGGTTATTTAAATGAAAAATGTGGGATTTATGCAGGTATAAAAATTTCGGATATAAAAGATGAAGTCAAAAATGAGCTTATTGATAAAAATAATGCTGTTGTAATGCGTGAATTTTCTGAAGAAGTTGTATGTAGATGCAGTGAAAAAATAGTAATAAAAAAAATACCTGATCAGTGGTTTATTAAATATAGTGATAAAAATCTTACTGAAAACTCAAAAAATCATGTTGATTTAATGAATATCTATCCTAAGGAATACAAAGAAGAAATGCCGAAAGTTCTTGATTGGTTTGATGATAGGGCATGTATAAGAAAAGGTTCCTGGTTAGGGACCGAATTTCCATTTAAAAAAGGTTGGATAATAGAGCCAATTTCTGATTCGACGTTATACCCAGCATATTATATAATATCAAAATATGTAAACGAAGAAACAATAAAACCAAATGAGATGACTGAAGAATTTTTTGATTATATATTTTTAGGATTAGGTAAACCAAAAAATAAAATTTGGATTAAAATAAAAAACGATTTTGATTATTGGTATCCAGTTGATATAAATTTAGGAGGCAAAGAACATAAAACTGTACATTTCCCGGTTTTTTTAATGAATCATATAGCGATAATGCCAAAAGAAAAACGTCCTCAGGGTATATTTGTTCATTGGTGGGTTACTCAAAAAGGTAAAGAAAAAATTAGTAAATCAAAAGGTGGGGCAGAACATATAACAGAAGCAGCAACAATATTTGGAGTGGATGCTATGCGGCTTTATTATACTCATATTGGCTCACCTTTTGTAGATATTGAGTGGGATACAGAGATTGTAACTAAATATAAAAACAGAATTGCAAATATTTGGAAACTTGTAAAGCAAATAGAAAAAATAAAAGATAAAACTGATGAAAATCTTGATAATTGGCTTAAAAGCATCTTAAATAAAACAATAAAAAAAATACTAGATGCCTTCGAAATTTATGATCTTCGTAATGTGACAAACGAAATATTTTTTGAATTCCAAAAACATTTACAATGGTACTTAAACAGAGGAGGAGCAAATAAAAAATTACTCAAAACAACTATATCTAATTGGATAAAATTGATGAGTCCAATAACACCACATTTAGCAGAAGAGCTTTGGAGTTTAAATAATGAAAAAAACTTTGTTACACTTGAAAAATATCCATTTTTTGATGAAAAAGCAATATTTGAAAAAGATGAAGTTGGTGAATACTTACTTTCTAAGATTATAGATGATGTAAATGAAATACTAAAAATCACAAAAATTTCACCTAAAAAATTATGTCTATATACATCAGTAAAATGGAAACAGCAATTAATAAAAAAAGCACTAGAGCTAGAAAAAGAAAATAAGTTAGATATGAACACCTTGATGAAAACAGCAATTTCTGATCCTGAACTAAAAAAACAAGCAAAAGATGTATCTAATTATGCAGTAAAACTTTTAGGAGAAATCAAAAAAATTAATGAAAATGATAGACAAAGATATTTGATTCAATTGGATGAAAAAACATACATAGAAAAAGCATTACCTTTTCTTGAAAAAGAGCTATCTACAAAAATAAGTGTTTATTCAGCTGATGATAAAAACATTTATGATCCAGCTAATAAAGCAAAATTTGCCACTCCACTTAGACCAGCAATATACATTGAATAAAAAAATAAAAAAGCTTTTTCTTATATATTTTACAAAAAATGTCTGATAATAAAACCAAGAACAACCAAGAAACATGGGATTGTATTGCTGAGAGTTTTGATAAAACAAGACGTAAACCATGGAAACAATGCATCGATTTTATAAAAACTTTAAAAGAAACAGATTTTGTTGTTGACATGGGCTGTGGCAATGGAAGACATCTTATACCATGTGCAGAACAATGTAAAAAAATAATAGGATTAGATTTTTCTAAAGAACTTCTTCTAATTGCTAAAAATAAATTATTAAAAAAGAAACTAATTAATGTAAATTTTTTGCATTCTGATGTTACATTGATACCAATAAAAGATGATAAGCTTGATGCTATTATCTATATAGCATCTTTACATAATATTCATGGCAGAGAAAATCGTATACAATCACTTAAAGAGTTAAAAAGAATCTTAAAAAATGATGGAAAAGCATTAATTAGTGTTTGGTCAAAATGGCAGGATAAATATAGAAAATTATTTTTTAAAAAATGGTTTATCAATAAAGATAAATCAGAGTTTGGAGACATTAATATTTACTGGAGACAAAATGGTTTAAATATACCTCGTTTCTATCATTTATATAGTAAAAGAGAGTTTGTAGAAGATTTAACAAAAGCTGGATTGAAGATAGAAAAAATTGAATCTGTTAAACTAAGTTCACAAAAATATCCTGATAATTATTTTGCAATAGTAAAAAAAGACAAATTATTATTTAAGTTATAAAAGTAATTTAGTATCAACTCAAATTTTTTTATTATATATTTTTAACATAAAAATAGAAATATTTAGAAAATAGAAATTCTTTGTTTTTTTAATTTTATTTTTAAATTAAATCGTTTAAATAACATAAACTTTAAATATAGGATTAACAATTGTTAATAATATGGGGTTTAGAGCCGAAATTTTAGAATAAATATTTTTTTGTATTCTTAATTTCCTCCCTTAAAAAACATCTAAACCCCAATTATACTTCTATTTTTCCTGAAAATACAAATATGATTTAATACCACTGGTATATATTTAGATGGAGATGTTTTAAAATGTTAAATGAATGTAACTTTAAATCAAAAATTAGACATGGGCAATCACCAGGTTGTTACTTAACACCAAACGAAATAGTCTGCTCAGGTGAAGATAATTGTATAATTTATCAAATTTATAAAAATATTAAAAATTAATAATTTTTTAAAATAATTCTTTCAATTTTAAAATATGAAAATACCTTATATAGGTAAGTTATTAATAATAGCTCTAAATTATGATGGCTGGTTGAAATTTTGTTTGTAACAGATAAGTTAATTTATTTACAATTGCAAAAAACTGGTTGTACTCATATATCGTTTTTACTCTCAAAATGTGTTGGGGGTTCACAAAAGACTAAACATCAATATTTACGTAACTATAATACGAATAAATATATCATTGGTTCTATTAGAAATCCTTGGAACTGGTATGTATCTTTATGGGCATTTGGATGTGGAGGCAAAGGTAGTTTAAAAAATAAATTAACTAAACGATATCCACTTGAAATTTTAAATGGATTCTTAATTGGTAATATTGATCATATTAAAAATGAACTTAAAAAACCAGTTAATTTGTGGAGAATGACTTATAAAAATTATAAAAATCCAGAGAATTTTAAGAAATGGTTAAAATTATTGCATGATTCCAAAAGAAAAAAAGATATAGGTGAGGGGTATCCCCAGCATTGTGTAAGTAATTTTGCAGGTATAATGACTTATAGATATTGTAGACTATATCATAGAGATTTTTATCTAAAAAAAAATAAAGTTAATATTAAGACTTATACTGATTTGAAAGAATTTGATAGGACTAATAATCTATTAGATTTTATAATTAGAAACGAGTCTCTAGAAAATGATGTTATTGATATACTAAAAAAAGCAGGATATGAATTAAACGAAGATAAAATAAAGTTTATTTACGACAACGCCAAAGTGAAGACCTTTAAATCTAAGCATTATGATATCAGTTATTACTACGATAGCGAAACTATCGATTTAGTTGCTAAAAGTGAAAAATTCATCATAGAAAAATATGGTTATAAACCACCTGTTTAAATTATAATTTAAATAAATTAATTCCTAACTACACAATTTTTTTAATCTTTTTTATTTATTGGAAAACAATAACTAACAATTATAAGTACAAAAGTAGAAATTAATAAAGCTAATATACCTGGTAAAAAACCAAAATCTGGCAATAGTTTATAATAAAATAAAACAATAGAAAATTCACCAATAATGATACTAACTATACACCCATATTTTGTAGCTTTTTTCCAATATAAAGCTGCAATAGCTGTTGGGCACAAAACAACTAAGCCCGAAAAAGTTGTTTTTACGAGAGTCCCCATGATACCTTCATTAGGATTATAACCACCTATAACAAAAAAAACAGCAAATAAAGATAATAATACAATCAAAACTTTACCATATAAAACTTCTTTTTTTCCTTTTTTTAATCCAAATAAATCATGCGAAAGCATTGTAGATAAAGAAAGAAGTTGCGAATCAGCAGTTGAAATAAAAG
>SMTZ1_10002968_pt1 | contig 21839 bp, 16 predicted proteins | sample DeeMarSWOR136_30_FD_25667 | JGI IMG/M metagenome (IMG submission 25667) | reverse complement strand
GGAAGTCAGGCAAGCTGCATCCGGAGGCGAGCGAGCATGAAAGCAAGCTTTACTGGCAGGTAAAGGAGAGCGAGCCGAGGAATAAGTGTATTTTGATTGATTTGGGCAGCAAATCAATCGGGGATTCCAATGGGGTGTGCCCCTTTGGTCGCAGGGCGAAGCCCGAGAAGGGGAGGCAGCGAGCTTTAGCGAGCGTCGGAAGGGGGAAAGCGGAGCTGTTCCCCCTCCGAGGTGACGATGGGGAAAATACATGGGCTGACAAATCAGTTTGCCTGACTGTTTCTTTGTCACGGAAATAAGGATGCCTCCCAGTAACTTCCAAAAATTGATTTCTTAATCTTTCCTATGCTATAAGCAAGGTGGACCAAAAACAGAGCTTTGGAGTCACGGATGGATAAGGAATATAGAGCCTACTATGTTTCACCGATAGGACCACTTGAAATCACGGGAACAGACAGAGGAGTAAGGTCGCTGCGCTTCGTGGAGAAAGAATTAAAATCAGATTCTTTAATCCCCGCTCCTATGAAGGACTGTCTTTTCCAGCTTGATGAATATTTCAAGGGTAAGCGCAAGACATTCAAGGTTAAGCTCCAGCTTCAAGGTACAGAATTCCAAAAGAAGGTCTGGAAGCAGTTGATGCAGATTCCATATGCAAAAACGCTCTCCTACAAAGAGGTGGCTCAAGCCATCGGAAATGAAAAAGCTGTCCGTGCTGTGGGAGGGGCAAACGGAAGAAACCATGTAGGAATCATCATCCCCTGTCACCGTGTCATCGCACATGATGGGACGTTGGGTGGATTTGGTGGAGGATTGTGGAGGAAGGAATGGCTCCTGAATCATGAAAAGAAAATTGCTAAGCCTTAGTGGAATTCTTCACTGATATATTTTGGGAGGATAACTCATGGCTGTAACGAGCTACAGGATCGATGCCTATTCTATCAAAATATTCGGGAAAGACAGTAAAGGGCGAAGAACGAGATGGGGTGATCGAATGATCCAGATGTATTCTGGAGGAAAAGTGATTGCTCAGGCTGTTTTTGCCAGACCGAAACACGATGCACCGGAACCTTATTTTTCTGAAGGGAAAATCTTTTATTTTGCAGATAGTGATCAATTTTCTGATGTGCTCCATCTCCTTCGAAACGAGAAGCCTGTATATATCGCATGGGAGCCTGTTCACGATCCAAAAGAACCGAATGACGGGGATGCTTATTTCTACACCGTTGCAGAGATCAAGTAAGGAAATTATCGATTGCGAAAAATCTATATCGGTGGTTTTTTGTATGATTTTGCCCTGGAAACATTTCTAAAAGGGATAAAGGGTAGGGTTACAGAATATCTCAGCAAGCATGATATGTTTCCTGCTTTGGATATCTGTTGCGGCACAGGAGCCCAATGCCACAGAATCGGAAAAGTAAACCGATCAATCTATGGACTTGATTGGGATTTCAAAATGGTAAAATACGCTGCTTCCAAATATCCTGGTCTTTCCTTCATGTGTGCCAACGCAGTACATATACCATTAAAAAATTCTTGCTTAAAAGGCGCCGTCATATCTTATTCTCTCCATGATAAACCTCCGAAGATCCAGACAAAAATAATGGAGGAAGTCGATAGAATATTAAGGCCTGAGGGGAAAATAGTCTTTGTTGATTTTGAAATGCCTTGGAATCGAAAATCCCGTATGGGATGGCAGTTCACCACAGGAATCGAGCGAATGGCTGGAAAAAAACATTTTGGTTATGGAAGGCAATTTTTAAGTCTAGGCGGTTTGAAAACATTCCTCAAGCAGAATGGATTGGTCGAGATTGAACGGACAGATGTAGAATTGGCTCACACTGGTATCGTTGTGGCTCAATTTTCCTAAGAAGAGCCCTTATTCAGCGACGATCAAGCACCTTCTCTTTTTTTAACGAGTCAACCTTCTCTTTTATTTCAGGTTGATCAGGATTGATTTCTAAGGATTTATTCCAGGCAAAAAGCGCCTCTTCTATTCTTCCTAATGCATGGTAACACTCCCCAAGAGAGTTCAAGAGGTTTGTGTTCGTTCCAAAATGAGAGAGGGTTTGATTATAAACTGCTATTGCTCGATCGAATTCCCTGAGGGATTGATGGGATTTGCCCAGGAGCCAATAGGAATCATAGCTCGGTTCGGGCGATTCCAGCAAGGGAAGCAAGACGGCTTTGGTTTTCTCGAAGTCTTTGAGGGTAAAATAGACTCGAGCCAAACTTAAAGAAAATTCTACAGAATTTTGTTGACTTTGGTAGGCTCTTTCCAGATAGGCTCTCGCCTGGTCGAGTTGGCCTTTATTGAAGAACTGTGTGCCCAGGATGTAGGAATAGGAAGGGTGAGACAAGGGCAGAAGCCTTTTAGAATAGGTCCAAGGACGGGGGATTTGGGATAGAGGAGTGATTTCGAAATAGCTCTTTTCGGAAAGAATGTCTCGCTCGCCGTCTCTCACAGTCACATTGATTTGGTAATAACCAGGTTGAAAGTCTTGAAGAGAGAATTCTTCGCCGAGGCTCAGCAAATTTTCATATTCTGCAGTCTTTTTTATCAATTCCAGAACCTTCTCATCTTCTTTGAAAATTTCATATTTCACTTCGACCTTCTGAAGTGAACTGGATTTCATTCCCAGGAGTTGAAAGCATACGAACATCTTATCCTGGATTCGAAAAATATTGTTAGGCTGGCATAAAATCAGCTTCTTTCCCAGTTGGAAAGGCCTAAGCGTAGTGGGATCTCTCGTCTCTACCCTGTATCCCAAGATCAATGAGCTCATTAGGGGAACAGACTCTTCCTGCGGGACGGTGATGTTCTGTTCCAGCGATGTGAATTCCTGTGAAACCTCGTTCTTGAGCAGAACGGAAATCTTGTAGTCGCCGGCTATCAAAGGAAACGTATCGTAAAGGCTGAAAGGATTATAGGTTAAATTCTTTATCTGAGTTTCATTCAATTCGAGTGGAATAGATCCTTCATATTGATAGATGGTCTTTTCTTCCAAGTCTGAAACATTTACGTTTAGTTTAAGCCTGGTGACATATTTATCCTGGAAGGATTGGATAGAAAATTTCTTGATTTCAATACTATAGTGAACAAAATAAATTCCTGACGGATCTTTCAGAACTCGGACCAGATGGTCGTTGTCTATGTAGTTCGCGCTGTACTCCACTTCCACGATATCTTTGTACAGCAAGAATTTTGCGGCATATTTATCTTCAAACTGCTTCTGGGGAAGACGACCGATATTCTGCAGCAAAATATCAGAAGACAGCGAAGGCCGGACAGAGCGGGTAGATTCTCCAGGGATGAGCGAGAGAGAAACCCGTGCGAGATTGGGATTGATCTTCCGAAGAGCTTGAAACGCCCGGAGATAATTCGTCTGATCTCCGAAAAAAGAGGTCATCAGCGCCTGGGGTCCGTCGCTGGTGGGGCTGTAAAGAACATATTCTCCGGTGCCACCTTTTTGATAGAAGGCTAAATTGAAACCAGGCGGCAGGCCATACTTTGCCAGGCCCTGATAAAACCACACTTCAGTATTGTATATCTGTGTTTCGCCGATGAATCTTTCAATGTCTGTGGGTTCACCGAGAAGAATATACATGCGTCCGCGGTCAGTCTTCCAGCCCGGCTTGGGTACTGCTCTGGCAAAGTAACGGTTCGCATATTTGATTCTGCGATAATGTTCAGTTTTGAACTCGTTTTCCGGGGTTCCGAGCGTCGGATCCCTGTGTTTCCAGAACGCCTCGATGAACAATTCTCTCTCTCTATCTGTCTCCAACTGCAAGAAGACATCTTTTTCAAGGGAAGAAATGATGTAGACCACTTCTTCTTCGAGCCATTTTTTGTATTTTGGTGGGAGATCTTCGGTCAGTATTTTTCCGACAAGGACAAAGGGGAAGAGGATAAAAATAAGTGTAATCAACAAAGATGAACACTTCTTTATCATGTTTCGTCATCCCTTTTTGCTTCTTGGACGATTTTTTTTAGCTCCTCTTTTAGGTTATCAGGCAGAGGCTCGACTTTATGCACAGCTAGTAGTTGCTCGATCTTGTCTGCAACCCTTTCAGCTAGAGTCTTCTCACCCTTTTCAAACCAGGATTGAAAATTGCCGCGTTCAAAGAGGCTTGGATACCAGCGGTCCTTATAGTGTTTAAGCGTATGATCCGTGTCTAGAAACTGACCTTTAGGTCCGATTTTTGCCATCACATCCAGAGCGAGGGTATCATCGTTGACCTCAAATTTTTTTATGAATCCCTTTATCCAGCTTACTATTTCATCGCATATGGCTAGCTGGACCAAGGAAAAAGTGAGTCCTGATTCCAGATATCCTAAGTCGTGGATGATGTTCCCGCCCGCAAGGGTCTCGACAACCAGACTCAATGCAGCCTCGGCAGCGGCTTGTTGGTCAACCACCTTGGATTCAGAGACTCCCGCAATCGAAAACATGGGGAGGCCGTAGAAATGTGATAAGGCTTGTGTGATTGTTCGCTCAGGCTCACAGTAAGATGTCACCATGGTCCTCATGTCGAAAGTCCCTCCAGCCGGCATGCCAGTCACGATAACCGGAGTTCCCTCACTCTTCAATTGTGAGAGCACCAAACCTGCGAGGACACCAGCATAATCCATGGCTACAGAACCTGCAGGAGTAACCGGGCTGGTTATGGCGGCAGTAGAAGCCGGGATGTAAAGAGCCGGAAGATTTTTCGAGGCGAGGAAAAGCAATTTTTGAAGGGCTTCCTTGTTGTGGTGGACTCCTGAGACAGCATTGATATAACAGGCAACTATGGGTTTCTTCCTCAAAGCATCACTCCCCCCCGCCACAACTTCTGCCATCTGAACGGCGTCTCGACATCCGCTCATCTCATAGGTTACGAAGATGATGGGTTTAGTCGAGAAGGTTAGCATGACCTCCATTTGATATCTGTCGGCAAGGGTTTTCTCCACATCTGCAGGAAGAACCATGGACATCACGAAATCGATATTCTCTAGAGAATCGCAGAGTCGAACTCCATCTTCCACATCCTTCAATACAGGATTGCGGCGCTCGCCGGTCCGATGGTCTATGATGTTTAAGCAGTCTGAACCAGGTCCGAAGAAACATCTGTGGCCGCTGACTGGCATAACCTGGTTGCCCTGACGGTCGTAAAGAGTCACTTGTTTGGGCGCGGTTGTAAGGGCTCTTTCTACAAGATACGAAGGAACCCGGACGACATTTCCATCGATCACGCTGGCCCCGGCCTTCTTGAGCATGTCCACGGCTTCCTTGAGATCCAGTCGCACACCCAACCTTTCAAGAATTTCCAAGCTCGCTTCATGCATCCTGCGGCATTCATCATCTGAAAGTCTGGGAAAACGAAAGTTTTCAAGATTCGCAATTTCTGAGCGTTTATTCGTCACTGAAGCTCCCCTTCGATATTTTATTTCAAATTCCCTGTGTCTTCCAGCATATTTTTTCAGGATGAGATAGGCTGAAACCAATCCAAATATACAGAAAAGTGCGATGAAGAGGAAGAAGTATCTGTATCCTAATGCTCCTGGGTAGCCATACAGGAGAATCCCTCCTGATACGATTCCCGTAAACGTACCGGTGAGCGCAAGAGGAATCCCCCCTTCTTCCAAGAGAGCGAAATAGAGCCCTGATAGTCCGGTGGCAATCATAGAGAATGTGATCAATTTTTTTGGAGATATCCGGTCTGCCAGCCAACCCCCCGGAAAATATAAGATTATGGATGTTGTTCCCAAAACACTCATCAGCACGCCTAGCTGAGTATGTGTCAAGTGCAGCGCTTGCTGAAGAGGTTTATAGTAACCCTCTCTGAGGAAGGGGAGGAGGTAGATGATGCCTCCTGACAGACAGAGGCAGGCCATCATCAGCCATCTCCGAAATGTGCTCATCTGGAAGAATTGAGTAGCACAGGTTGACCCTGGTGTCAAATGCATCAAATCGAAAACATCCCCCAATGCAATCCTTCAATGGTAACAACTAAGATTCATCGAATTGACAATAAAAGGCATCTTCTATAACGATGGGAAAGCTTATATTGCAAAGGCCTATATGGACAGCGGAAGGGACTTGAACGAGGCTGAAAAGACGGCACAACGAGGACTAAATCTTGAAACAGATAAGCAGACGATAATCCTCCGGACAAGGGAAGAGAGCTGCAAAAGAGTCTTTAATTCCTCCGCTGAGCAGGCTAGAAGGTCAGTCTTAACCCGAATTGCACTCGTCTCGGAAAGAATATTTCATCAGGGACCAGGTAGGTCGAAGACCAGTAGTCATACCCTGAGTGATGATACCAGAGATAATCGGAAGGATAGCTAGTGATGGTGTTCGAGTTTAAAACATTGAACACATCGAACAGCACATGAAATTTCAGGGATTGATAAATATCGAACGTCTTTTGAAGTCTGATGTCCAGCATTTGCCAGGGATCGAATCTTTTTTTGCCATCCATTCCTGCTGGCAGGTCTTCTCCTCTGGGAGCCGCTAAAATTTCCCGATCCCCTTGCTCTAAGCCTTCTATTCTAACAAACGTGGGGATGGGCCGTCCTGTTTGGATGATGTAATTCATACTGGCCAGTATGCCCCAGGGAAAAGAGTAGCTTGCCGAGAGTTTGAAGACCCATGTACGGTCCTGATTCCTCAAACTTCGGGCATTGATCAGGTCATTCGGATCCCTGCCGTAATAACCTGTGTACCACAACATGGCCTGTTGACCCAGGTGATGAGCTGTGTTGTTTAGCCCTTCTGCCCTAGACCACATCAAGGATGCCTGGAGCTGCCAGTTATCCGAGTATCTCTTGTTGAGGGTAAAAATGAAAGCCTTGTAGGTCTGGTCAAATTCTTCTCCGAAGCGGGATGGCTGTGTGATCCAGAAATCACGGCTTTCATCGCCGCTCGTCAGGTTCCAAACAGTATAGGTCTGACCGTTGTCAGGAGAAACCATGGAAATCTGTGCATAAGTTCCTCCTCTGTCTTCCCATCCGATGAGGTTTTTTTCTGTCTTGTAGACGAAAATGGCTCCAACCGAGAAATTTGGGGTTATCTCTCTATCCAGTCCTATCGAGAACTGATCAGAATACGGATTTTTTAGATCAGGATCTAAAGTATAGGCCATACCTCCTGGGATAAAATCATAAACAGTCCATTCTTCTTCCCCTTCGAGTTTGTAAGAGAGCGTCCAATCTGTGACATTGGGTCCTGGCCAGTTCCAGTTCGCCATGTGAAGGGCGTCGTAATAGCGGCCGAAAGAGGCTTTCAACAGGGTCTTATGGTCGGGGGTCAACTGATAAGCCAGTCCGATTCGCGGGGAGATCGTGGTCCATGAGATGAGGTCATTCCATTCTTGGGTTTTATCTCCTGTCTCTGTCCAGCCATCGAACACATTGAAGGAAGGCATCGAGGCATTGCTGTGGTCGAATCGAACTCCGAGGTTCACGGTCAGCCGGTCGCCGATTTTCCAGGAATCGTCGATGAACGCACCGATGTTGTTGGTTATTCCTCCATAGGTGAACACATCCTGCTCATATTTGTAGATGTAGTGATACAGATATTCATAACCATAATATTCATAGGTATAGGTATAAGTGTAATATGCCTTGCCTCCAGCATAGCCACCGTAAGTATCTGCTTTCCCTCGATTGTACTGGACACCGACCTTGAATTCGTGGTCTCCTCCCAGAAAATCGTCTGCGAAATAGGTAAGGTTGGCATGGGCTTGATGACGGCTCACCTCATAAACCCATGGCCACCAGACGCCGTTGTAAGAGACTCCCGTATCCCCATCATACCATCCTGGAGTATGGACATCCGTATAGATGGGCAGATAATCGTCATCGCTCCAGAATCCCCCGTATTTCAATTCAAGGAATGCATCGTTGCTGATCAGATATGTGTACACGATATTCCAGGTGGGTGCATGCCCTATCTCCGAAGCGGTCGCCTCTCTTTCGTAGAGGGGTGTCACCGGGTCTGGAATGTCAAAGTATTCGTAGTAGAAGAAAGTGACCAGGCGGTGTTTGTTCGAAATTTGAGAAGAGAGTTTGAAAAAAGCCTTATCCCCGATATACGGCCAAATATCTTGAGGATTGGAGAGCCACCAGGTGGCGGAATCTTTTATCCTTTCATAGGTGCCAAAAAACCAGAGCCTATCCTTGATAATCGGACCGCCGAGGCTGAAGGAAAGGTCGTAGAAAACATCTCGATTATAGGAATAGATTTCTTCACCCGGGATTCCAAGGACTTCTTGGAAGGTCATGTCTTTATAAGGCGCATAGTCGAATTTCTCACTCTTAGGATTGTTATCGCTGGTGAGTCCCTGGAATTGTCCGTAATAATTGAGGGTTCCTTCGAACTTATTCCCTCCTGATTTTGTGACGACATTGATCACGGCTCCGGTGTAATTTCCGTACTCTGCGGGGGCGCCTATGCCCAGGGTCTCCACCTCGGCGAAGACCTCGGGATTTACCCAGTGCCAGGAAGATCCCACATCAGGATTGCTGAAGTCCACTCCATCCAGATGATAGGCGTTGGATTCATAGTTGGAGCCGAAAGCCACATTCCGGCTCGAGTCCTGATCGGGCTGCATGATCCCTGGCGCCTGTTTGATGATATCGAAGAATGTGAACCGTCCGCTCGGAAGCTGCTCCAGGAGTTCCTTCCCAAAATTGGTGGAGATTCCTGACTTTCTCACATCTATAACGGGTGCTTCGGCTGTGACGGTAACCGTCTCAGCTATAGCGCTCTGTCTCAGGACGATGTCTTCTGTCACTGTGCTGTCTACAGAAACCCGTATGTTTTCTCTGATTAATGTCTGAAATCCTTCCAATTTGAAAACCAATCTGTATTCTCCTGGCGGCAGGTTAGCGAACCGATAGGAACCCTTATCGGAAGTCACTTGAGCGTTGACTCCGCCCATTAAAACAGGACTGGAGAGCTCGACAGTTACACCAGGGAGAGGAGATCCATTCTCATCCGTAACATCTCCCATAACCTTTCCTGTCAAGCGTTGAGCCTGCAGGAAACCCGAAGCAAACAGAATAAATATTGCCAGAAATATGAAGAGTCTTGTGTGAATGTTTTTCATATGAATTTTACCTCCTGTAAGATGTTTCACCATGCGGAATACTGATTCATTATCCGAATTTATATTTTTATAAAAATGCTCTTTTGTCAAGGGAAATTTCAAAATTTATAAATAAATTTTCCCCTTATCATTTGATTGGCCGTTGATTTTGGATTATATTTTGACCCTGAGATAGGGAGGAGACAATGATGAGACGAGGATCGATCCTGATGATAGCTATTCTTGCATTAGGTCTAATAGTGCAGGGGAACGAAAAATCGAATCCTGTGCCTGATGAAAAGACGCTTTTTTCTTCGAGGCTATTCGATCCAAAAATACCCACGCCGACCGAATTTCTTGGCTATGGCATGGGGGAGTGTCATACTACGTATTATCCCATGGTATTGTACTTCCGAGAGCTGTCGAGAACCTCTGGCCGGGTACTCTTCGAGTCCTTTGGCCATTCCAATGAACACAGAAAGCTGCACTACTCGGTCATCAGTTCAGAATCGAATGTCCAAAATATCGAGGAAATCAAGAAGGCTATATCAACATTGGCAGATCCAGAAAAACTGAGCAGTGGGGGAGAGGCAGAGGGAATTATTGACTCCACACCTGCAATCGTGTTTCTCAATTACGGGACTCATGGAAACGAAACGGCAGGATTCGAGAGCGCCCTCCATACGGCCTATCAACTCGCTGCTGCCACTGACGATGAGACAAAACGCATGCTTGAAGAGGTCGTTACCATCATCATTCCCATTCTGAATCCTGATGGCCACGAACGGTTTGTTTCCTGGTATAATGCAAATCAAGTGGGACAAAAGGGGACAGGCGATGCGAACGCTGTCGAGCACTTCGCTCCTTGGGGAGTCGACACCACCAACAACCATTACCAGATCAACCTCAACCGCGAGTCGGTTTGGAATACTCAGACTGAAAGTCAAGCCTTGGTCAGGCTTTACCTTGAATGGAATCCTCAGGTGTTCGTCGACCATCACGGACAGCCGGAAGGATTCATAGGTCCCTGGTATGCGGAGCCGCTGAACGTCGAATTTACCGCCAGTCAGCGCGAGTGGCTGGCTCGCTACGGAGAAGATATGGCTGATATCTTCAGAGAGCATGGATTTCGCTACACACCTTGGGAGTTCGGCATCCTGTATCCTGGCTATTGGGATACTTTTTCCTTGCTTAACGGAGCCATCGCATTCACTACGGAAAGTGGAGGAGGGGGATGGAAAGGACTGCAGTTGCATATGCGTGGAGGGCACGTCCTGACGCTAAAGCACGGGATCATCCAAAATTTGCTTGCAGATCAATCCGTTCTCAGAATGACAGCTAAGAATAGAAGGCAAAGATTAAACGATTATCTTGCAGATAGACGCCTGGCCCTCGACGAGAGCAAGCGTCATCCAGTTCAGGCTTACATGATCCCTGCAGCGAATGACCCTCAGAGGAATGATGCGGTTTTGAATATCTTGCTGCGAAATGGCATCCAGGTGTTTCGAACACTCGAACCATTCGAAGCATCCATGGCGAGATCCTATTTTAAAGGGGATCCGGGCCCACAGTCCTTTTCTCAAGGGGATTTCTTGGTACCTATGGCCCAGCCCCAATGCCGAGTGCTCAGGGCGCTGATGGTCCCTGATCCGAAGATTCCTGAGACCTATCTCGATCAGGTTAGGAAGGCCCGCAAGCTGAGTGAAATCCCTGGTTATCTCAATCCGAATATCTGGATGACGACCGAACCTTTCTACGATGTCACAGCCTGGTCATTACCGCATACTTATAATATTGAAGCCTACATGCTTCCCAAGATGCCTCGGATTAAGATGGCACCTGTCACGGGGGGTGTCCATATCCAGGGCATTCTCCTGAATCCTGAGGCTGGATTAGGTTTTGTTTTCGATTACGCTTCGAACAGAGCAATAGCTGCCATCGGCATGCTCAGGGATAAGGACGTCAAATTCCGCGTCGCCTCGAGCCCCTTTCGGATCGGAGAGCACCGATTCGGACGGGGAGCCATCGTGGTATTCTCTCATGAGAACAGTGGGATCGATCTCGGTGCTGTCATGAGTGATCTGGTCCAAACCACAGGAGTCAGTATACTCGGGATCGACAGCAACCTTGTGGATGAGGGCCCTCACTTCGGGTCAGACCAGTATCTGGAGGTGGTTAACAAACCCATAGCTGTTGTGAGGGGAGGGCCGATTCGCCCATCGAGCTACGGAAGCATTTGGTATCTATTCGAGCAGGTCTACGGTGTGCCTTTCACGGCATTAGATTTTGATTTTATCCTGAATGTCGACCTGAGAGAGTATGGAGTGCTCGTTTTCCCGGATGGATTCTACAGCGGGATTGATACAGAAAAGGAAAAGGCTATCGCCAGTAAGCTTCGCAGATGGACGTTAGAAGGAGGGTCTCTGGTGGGAATAAAGGGAGCCTCTGCCTGGTTAGCGAGGGAAGGAATGGGTTTGACAAGAATCAGGACTACTGGACCGTATGTTGGCAAATCCATCTACATGACCGATGGAGGACACCCTCCTCTTCCTATTTTATCTTCCAGCAATGAAACAGGGGAAACTGTGCCAGAGGCAGCCTCGATGGAACAGCTCGATGTCCAGAATACTCCTTTGGTGCCCGGAGCCATATTCCGGGCCAAGATTTACCCATATCACTACCTTTCGTATGGATATGAAGAAGAAATCCCTGTTCTTGTTTGGTCGAATTTAGTCTTCAAGGGTGATGCATCAGTAGGCATTCCTGTTTTCTTTGAAAAGGGAGAACGGATACTTGTTGCCGGATTTGCCTTTCCTGACTCTATCGAAAGGCTTGCGGGAACTCCTTATCTCATGGATGAGAAACGAGGTCTTGGTCACGTGATACTCTACATGGATGACCCGAACTTCCGTCTCTACTGGGATGGACTCACACGGATGTTTTTCAACAGCCTCTTTTTCTCCAACAGTTTTTAGCCTGCTGGATAAAATGTTTCATATCTCATCGAGTAATTGTAGGAGGGAAAATGACGCCTAAGAAAAAAATCTTTGCTTCTCAATTGGCCTTTTTATTCTTTCTGTTTGGCCTGAGTGTTCTCCTTTTTCCATCAGAAGACACCAAAATCCCGATTATCCACGTGAAAGGAACCCATTATCAGGTGGGATTCCAGATCGGAACCCACATGAAAAGCCAGCTTATTGAACTCGTCCAGAAAAGTCGAGAATATGTCGAGAAAGAAACAGATATGGATTGGAATGACATCAGAGCCCAGTCACAAGTCTTCTTAGAATTTTCCAAGAAGCACATGCCAGAATACGTGGAAGAGATGCAGGGAGCCGCTGACGCCACAGGAATAGACCTCGTCGATCTCTTTTCAGAAATATGCGAGGAAATCTTTTATAAAAACCATTTGAGAGGATGCAGCGATTTGATCGCTTCCGGAGACGTCACGGCAGACGGTTCGGTTTTAGTGGCTCATAACAACGACACCTCACCCTACTTGGAAAAATATGCCGTGGTCGTTCATTACCAGGTTGATGGGGAACCGGAGATTCTGGCTGTAGGATATGGGGGGCTCGGCATAAGCGTCGGATACAACTCCGCTGGCATCAGCTTGACTGGGAACGAGCTGAGCATGAACGATATGAAGATGGGTGTCCCGAGGATGCTGCTCGTGCGTAAAATCCTGTCTGCCAGAACGATCGGAGAGGCAATCGATGCCGCGATATTCCAGCCCAGAGCCTCGAACTACAACCAGGTCATAACGGATGAGAACGGTGAGATCTACAGCATCGAAGGATCAGGGACAGACTATGAGGCACTATATGCAGCCGAGGGCTACCTGGTCCATACGAATCATTTCGTGTCCCCCAGGATGCGAAAATATGAGTTGGATGCTCGGGATATCACCACATCGATGGTGCGTTACAATCGGGCCACTCGCCTTATGAAAAACAACAAGGGCAAAATTTCTCTGGATATGCTCAAGGGATTCCTGAAAGACCATGTCAATCGACCTGGGTCTCTCTGTCGCCACGGCAAGGAGGTCAAGACGACGTTTTCCATTGTCATAAATCTCAGCACGAAGAGGATGTTGTTGGCCAGAGGCAATCCCTGCGAATCAGAATATTATGAGTACACTTTCTGACAGGTCTTCAAGTCTGTAAATTCAGATTCATCTTACAGCTGCTCTTTTCTCGCCTTTGCCTTCCAGTAGAGAAAAGCCGGAATGCCTGCGGCGAGGATGATCAATCCTACCAGAGATTTTACCGGTTGGGCCCACACAGTATTCAAAAAAATGGCAAGATTGATCAGCACAAAAAAGACTGGCAGAACAGGGTATCCCCAGGTCTCATAAGGCCGGGGAGTGTTGGGCTGTTTGAAGCGGAGTACAATGACCGCCAGTCCGGTCCCGGCAAAGAATATGACCAGAGCAAACACGACATACTCGAAGAGATCTTTATAGGTGCCTGAAAAGCAGAGAAGGGAGGACCAGACAGCCTGCCAGAGGATGGCTTTTGTCGGCACATTATATTTGGGATGGATGTAGGACATATTCCGGAAGAAAGCCTTGTCTTCTGCCATGGCAAAGTAGACCCGCGGGCCGTAAATAATCGTAGCGCTCAGGCAGCCGAATATGGAGACCATAATCATGGCGGCGATGAATTGGGTTGCTGAGGGTCCGAAGAGTTGTGTCGAAGCCAATTCACCGATGCGGGTAACGCCTTTCATCTGATCGACTGGTAAGGCGAGAACATAGACAATATTCATCAGCAAATAGATAACAGTCACGCTCAGCGTTCCGAGGATAAGCCCCAGGGGAATATTTCTCTCCGGTCTTTTGACCTCCTCTGCCGCGCAGTTGACCGAATACCAGCCATCAAAAGTCCAGAGCACGGCAATAAGGGCCAGTCCAAAAAGCCTAAAATCAAAAGTTCCTCCGCCAGGAAACAACTGTCCAAAGTCTGACACCCCTGATTTTTTTCCCAGGGTCAATCCCAGCACAACCAGAACGGCAACAGACCCAATCCTCAAGAAGGTGAAGACATTCTGAACAACGACTCCGCTCTTGATCCCGAAGTAGTTCACTCCGGAAAGAACCAAGATAGAGAAGACAGCGACCAACTGTCCGGCAGATAGGGTGTAATGCAGTCCAGCGATATTCCAATCAAGCAGATAGGTCTCTGTCGAAAGGCCAGGAACAAAATATCCGAAGAACTCGGCAAAAGCAACAGCCAGAGTAGCGATGCCTCCGCATTCCATGACCCAGAAAAATCCCCACCCGTACAGGAACCCTGCTCCGAGTCCATAAGCCTCCCGCAGATAGATGTACTGCCCTCCTGCTTTGGGAAACATGGCCCCTAGTTCTGCAAAGGCGAGCGCTCCGCTCAGGGCAAAGAATCCTCCCACCAACCAGACAATAAGGATCAAGCCAGGAGAGGGCAAATACTCGGCTATAAAGCCTGTGGTCATAAAAATCCCTGATCCTACGATGGCCCCGATGACCAGAAAAGTGGAATCCAGCAGGTTGAGTTTTCTCAGCAGGTGGGGTTCGCTTTTGTTTTTCTCTATCATGGTCGAATTGGCCTCTCCAGTATATTCATCACCGGCTTTTTTCGAACGACTGTATGATTCTTTTTAACTCCGATTCCACTTTGGAATCCAGAGGCTCAGGCTTGTGCGATCTCAAAATTTCTTTTGCCTTTTCGCGGGCCCAATCGCGTGCTTTGTCCTTTTTTTGCAGCCACTCTCTGTAAGGACGACGGTCCATTAATGTCGTGGTCCACAGGTCCTTCATGTGCTCCAGGGTGTGTTCTTGGCTCAGGAAGTGACCGCCGGGTCCGACTTCTCGAATGACATCAACGGCTAAGGTTTTCTGGTTGACGACAATGCCTTTCATCATGTGGCGGATGATATCAAATATCTCACAGTCCATGACCATCTGCTCGAACGACCAGATCAGACTGCCGCTCAACAATCCGACACCGAGGAGCATGTCCGACATCGTCAGTGATGCCATCAGCGTGGAGAGGCTGTTTTCGATGCCGGCCTGCCAGTTTGGCTCTTTGGCACCTGTGGCAAAGGATCCCATGGAGAGTGGGATATCGTAAAAATCGGAGAGGACATTGGTTGCAGCCCCGAATAAAAAATCCTCTGGTCCTCCACCAGTATAGGCACCGGTGCGCAGGTCCATGGCAGTTTGGGCAGCAGCGTAAAACACCGGCGCGCCCGGGTAAGCCAGCTGAATCAGAGCCAGGGCACTCAGGACCTCAGCATTGCCAACAACCAGGTTCCCGGCAAGAGTGGCAGGAGCGGTGGATGCACAGGAGGCCATGGTCATGAAACCCACTGGAAGGCCGGCTTCGGCTGCCGCGAGTGCGGCCTCTATGCTGCCTCTATCTTGGGCAAGAGGAGAAATTGTGCATGCCATAAGAGAGAGTAGAGGCCGCTGGCGCAGGGCTTTTTTTCCACCGGCTATGGCTGAAGCCATTTCCACTGCATTGCGCGCTTCCCGTTCAGAGTAGATGCTTTCCGTCTGTAAGTGTTTGGTGGAATTATGCCAAATTGCCAGGAGCTCATGGAGGCTTCTGGATTCAGTCGGATAATCTTGAGCGGAAACCGGCACCCAATTGAAAGCGATCTGTTCTAGATAATCAGCAACACGGGCGATGTCTTCGACATCCTTCAAGCACGAACGACGCAGCTCACCGCTCGATATGTCGACCGTTTCCACCCCGCAGCCATCGGTGCCGACAAAGACATGATTGCCGTCGAGAGGGAGGTCTTGGAGGGGATTTCTGGCAGAAAGTATATAGGTGGGAGGAGCTTTCTCGAGAGCCCCTTCGATGATGTGACCAGGCACCTTCACAACAGATGTGCTCCTGTCTGCAGAAGCACCATGATCTTCCCATATGTTCATCGCTTTTTCAGAGGGAAATTTCACTCCCACCGATTCGATGATGTCTAAGGTGGCGCTGTGAATTCTTCGAATATCCTCAGGGCTGAGGATGTTCAGGCTGAGACGAGGATTCGAAATGGATTTGATCTTTCCTGCCATTTCAATCCCTTTCTTGAATCCCTTTCACATAAAAGTGCATGTTTTGTCTTTTAATACACTTAATATAATCTTATAAAACTTATTCCTTCATACCAAAGGTAAAGTCCCGAGTCAACTCGATAATTGACTCTTCTCTCAGAAATTGATATTCTTTTTCCTGCCTAGAATGGCAATATAAGGGGAAAGTAATGTCAATTAATTGCCCAAAATGTAAGTCAGCCAATCCTGAGTCTGCCAGTTTCTGTGCAGACTGCGGCACCCAGCTACACTCATCCAAGGATATTGAATTTACAGAAACTGTAGAAGCTCCAAAGGAGGAGCTAACAACAGGCTCTACATTTGCTGGCAGGTATCAAATTATTGAAGAATTGGGGAAAGGGGGAATGGGAAGAGTCCTTAGAGCTTTGGACAAAAAACTCAATGAAGAAGTCGCTCTTAAACTCATCAAGCCCGAGATTGCCAAGGATAAAAAGACTATCGAGCGATTCAAAAACGAACTGAAAATGGCCCGAAAGATCAGCCACAGAAATGTCGGTCGCATGTATGAGCTTATGGAGGAAAGAGGCACACATTTTATCACCATGGAGTACGTGCCTGGTCAAGATTTGAAGGGATTGATAAGACAGACCGGTCAATTGACGATAGGGAAAGCTCTTTCCATCGCCAAGGAAATCTGCGAGGGATTGGAGGAGGCACATCGTGTGGGTGTCGTGCATCGTGATCTGAAGCCCTCTAATATCATCATTGACAGAGAGGGGAATGCCAGTATCTTGGATTTTGGGATCGCGCGCTCAATAAAGGAGGGGAAAGAGACAGATCAGCGATCAGATATATATTCGTTAGGAGTGATCCTGTACGAGATGGCAACAGGCCAAACTCCCTTCAAGGGGGATACAGCTTTCACGATCGGTGTTAAACATAAAAGTGAAAGGCCTAAAGATCCTAAAGAACTCAATGCTCAGATTCCAGAGGATTTCAGCCAAGTGATTCTGCGATGCATGGAGAAGGATAAGGAATGCAGGTATCAGTCAGCAGGAGAGCTCCTTGCTGACCTGGAAAAGATAGAAAAGGAAACTTCAAAGAGTATCCTCACAGACAGAAAGCCTGAACAGACAGAAAGCCTGAAACAGAAGAACGAAAGTGGCAGAACTCTATCGCTGTTCTTCCTTTTGTGGATTTAAGCCCTGAGAAGGATCAGGAATACTTCTGTGACGGTATGGCTGAGGAGCTGATCAATGCCTTAACAAAAATTGTAAAACTGCAGGTGGCATCGCGGACATCTTCTTTTCAATTCAAAGAAAAAGGCTATGACATACATGATGTGGGAAAAAAGCTCAAGGTAAAGACAGTCCTTGAAGGAAGCATACGAAAAGCAGGGAACCATCTGCGGATAACAGCCCAGCTTGTCAATATCGATGACGGATACCATCTCTGGTCTGAGAAATATGACCGCAAAATGGAAGATATTTTTGCTATCCAGGATGAAATTTCGCTGGCTATAGTAGATAAATTGAGAGTCAAGCTGTTGAAAGAAGAGAAGGAAAAACTCCTAAAGCGTTATACGGATGATATGGAAGCTTATGATCTCTATTTGAAGGGCCGCTATTTCTGGAATAGACGCTATAAGGGAGGCCTGCAGAAAGGTCTTGAATATTTTAATCAGACCATAAAAAAAGACCCCTCATACGCACCCGCTTATGCAGGGATTGCTGATTCCCTGAGTATCCTTGGCTTATTCGGGTGGCTTCCTCCGAAAGAGGCCTTCCCTAAAGCAAAGGCAACCGCCCTGAAGGCTATTGAGATTGATGATATGCTTGCTGAAGCTTATTCATCATTGGGATGGATAAATATGCTGTACGATTGGAACTGGACTGCTGCTGAAAAAGCATTTAAACGAGCCCTTGAGATAGATCCAGACTATGCCATAGGTCAGCTCTGGTATGCTTTATACCTGCTTTATATGGGTCGTTTTGAAGAAGGAACGTCGACCATAATGAAGGCGTTAGAACTCGAACCTCTATCACTTCTTATAAATGGAAATTTGGGGGCCACTTTTTATTTTAAAAAAGAGTATGATAAAGCCATAGAACAACTCCTGAAGACACTTGAAATGGATCCCAACTATTTGCTTTCATACTGGTTTCTTAGTGGAGGGTACGCCGGCAAAGGAATGTGGAAAGAGGCGATTGCAGCTATTGAAAAAGCAGTTGCCCTTTCAGAGGAAAGCCCGTTTTTTATAGGGTATCTTGGATGGGGTTATGCTATATCAGGAAAGAAAGCTAAGGCTCGAAGAACTCTCAACCAATTGGAAGAACTATCAAAGGAAAAATATGTTTCCCCCTACTATAGGGCCTTGGTTTACTTGGGACTTGGAGAGAAGGATCGATTTTTCGGATATCTCGAAAAGGCATATGAGGCCAGAGAGCCCCTTTTAGTCACAACTATGAAAGCCGCCCCATATTTTGACAGTGTGCGTTCAGACCCAAAGTTTAAGGCGTTGCTGAAGAAAATGGGACTGGAATAACAGGATGAAGTAATTCTTTGATTTGAGCGAGATCAAGAGTGTATTGAAAGAACTCCAGCCCATCCAGGAGATCGAGGAAGGATTCATGGCCTATTCCAAAAGCAAGGCTGTCGTTCCTCCTGTCGCAGAACTCATATTCAAAGATCCCCCTGGAGATGTACACATCAAATACGGCTATTTGACCGGCGATGATTATTACGTCATAAAGATTGCATCTGGTTTTTATGAGAGCCCAGAGTCAAGCCGCTACAAGAACGATGGACTCATGCTCTTGTTCGAGCAGGGAACAGGGGAGCTTGTCAGCGCTTTGCTCGACGAGTGTTATTTGACACACGTGAGGATAGCAGCAGCAGGAGCGGTGGTCCCGAAATATTTGGCCCCGCGAGAAGTTCGCTGCATAGGCATTTTCGGGGCAGGCATGCAGGGGAGAATGCAGTTGGAGTATTTAAAGTCCATTACAGATTGGAGGGATGTCATTGTATGGGGTTTGAATCAAGGATATCGTCGAGCTGGGAAATGTAATTGTCGATAAAGAGCTCCAGAGAACCTCTGAAGACCAGATCACTAAGGCCGTGTACAAGGCACTCACCAAGCACTGATGGTTTTCAGAACCCATGACTGAGTATCATCTATCCACGGGAGGGATCCCACGGCATCCAGGAAATTCCTCAATTTCAAATTTTTCTAAAATTTTAATGATCTCGTCATCTGGAATTGTTTCGACTTTTCTTCCAGACCTTCCTCGAACAGGGTAGGCTTTAAGTAGAGAATTCAACAAGGCTTCGTGGGCTGCTTCAGATGCGGCTTGAATGACGGTTCCTAGGAGGGAATCGTCGACAACCTGAAAATCAAAAACAAAGGGGCCATCGTTCTCCATACTCATCGGATTAGCCGTAGAAAACAGGATACATACCACAGAATCCGAAGAATTCTTTAAAAAGTTAGTAGAGTGTAAGCTGACAACCAGGCTCTTTGTGATGTGTTTGATCTGATAGGGAACCAAAGGAACATCGACGCCGATAATCATGATGAGCGAGCCCTCATCGCCATCACCTGGGCGGGAATTGGTTTCTAGTTTTTTCAATGGTCTTTGATTGCCAAGGTTTGAAGCGGTCAATACGCCACACTTGAAGTGTGTTTTATCCAGAGAAAATGCCCGGGATGCAGTGCCGATCCCTCCTTTCCAACCAAGAGCTCTTAATCCGACACCTGCTCCTACTGATCCTTCTTCCATCCTGTCTTCAGATGCTTTAAAGAATGTCTCGAGGATGTCACCTTCATCCAGATGACTTTTTCGCATGTCATTCAGATAAGAGTCATCGATGCCTATGACAAGAGGAGGCCAGATCTCTGACCTTTTTAAGGCGAAACCATAAGATAGTATGGCATTGTACGCATTGCCAATATTAAAGGAGTTGGTGATGACTATCGGAGAGTTCAGGTAGCAAAAATCATCCATCACTTCATAGCCTGTGATTTCGTTTTTCCATCCGAGTATGAAGCTCCCAGCGAACTGCCTCATTTCTTTTTCCATAGGGTAGGGGAGTACGGCGGTCAATCCGGTCCTGATAACGGCTTTTTCTCCAGATGTATCCAAATGGTCTTTATTGACAGATAAATGTCCTACTTTAAGTCCCTTAAGGTCTATGATAGAGTTTTTTTCTCCCCGGGAGAATTTTCCCAGTTTATGCTTTAAATCTTCCATAGATTTCTGTTTTTTATTCATGGTTGTGTGTTCCTATCCTCATATATTTTTTCATGATTTTCTCTACCTGATCCAAAGGAATCCCATATGACGTGTTCCCATCTCGTCCGACTGTCGTTTGAGCAGAGGTCAAGGCATTAATGATGGCTTCCTGGGTGGCTTCGACGGTCGCTTGATAAAAAGGCGTGATCTTAAAATCATTGATAGCCTCAATGTTATGGAAGGAAACGGGCTTTTTTCGAGAGATTTTGCTGGCTGTTGAAAAGGCAAGAAGGATGTCACCGCTACTGGTCTGCGAAATAGCTCCTGTTTGGGCGAGCCCCAAAGCGACTCTCTTGGCTATTTTTTTTAGCTGATAGGGAAGGAGAGGAGCATCAATGGCTGCGATGAGGATGATGGATTTCGTTTTTCCGGATTTCTCTTGGAATCCCTTGATCTCCTTTCCTACAGGAACACCATCGATGCGAAGCTGGTTTCGGCTCGCTGTGTTGGCCATAACCAGGACTCCCACTGTGTATCTTTCGCTGACTCTGCGGGATGATGTTCCGATTCCGCCTTTGAATCAACTGCGCCCCCTTGAGCTTTCTCGATAGCCATGAAGACATCCTCTTCTGATATCTGTCGGCTTTTTGTATCACTCAGGAAATCATCGAAACACTCTGCGACAACAGGGGAGACCATCCTATCTGAATCGCCCAGCTTGGGATTGATACGGGAAAGATATTTAACAGCTGCGCTGTAGACGATTCCGACATTATAGGTACCGGTGAGGAAGATTGGAGTTTCCAGCCTTCCGGTGTTTTCTATGTCGCAGATCCCTGTCATTTCTCCCCACCCATTCAGGTTAAAGAATGAGGCGAACACATTCTCCTCATAAATGTTGCCAGTGTGAGGGATGATGACCGTTACGCCTGTTCGCACAGCTCTTTCGCCTTCTCCTCTTATGACAGTCGTGTGTCCAACCTTTATGCCCTCCACATCTGTAATGGCGTTATAAGGTCCTGGTTCCATAGTGCCTTCTTCTAGGACTGTCAGCGGAAAAGCTCTTGTTATGGTATCCGTTGGGTGTGCATTTAATTAGAGCTTTGCTCGGCAGCATCGAGAATCCGAACAGTGTCCCCTTGATGAAATTCCTCCTTTTCATTCTAAACCTCCTCCAACAAGATCAATCGCACTTATGAATGATATCCTCTTTTTATAGATGAAATGAAATTGTTATTTCGAGTTGATAAGCTTAGATATTTCGTCGAGTGTCAAGATCGCTTTTTTTGCCGACTCTTCAAGATTGCGCAATGATTGACTGACTCCATTCTCGTCTCCGGCCTCTGCTGCTTCTGTCAGAGCAGGGAAGAGGAGAACGGCATATGTGTAGCGGGCTCCAAAAACGAGGTGCTTGAACCAGTCTCTGTCCGGAATTCCCTTGGGATCGGTAAATTCTCTTTCAATCTGGATCAAAAGCTGATTGGCTTTTTGGATTTTTTCCT